>ENA-OPVG01002085-OPVG01002085.1-human-gut-metagenome-genome-assembly--contig:-NODE-2085-length-12769-cov-2.448089_pt1 | contig 12769 bp, 9 predicted proteins | sample MGYA00241093_ERZ501975 | MGnify/ENA primary metagenome ERZ501975 (study PRJEB25962, sample SAMEA2042993) | human gut metagenome | biome: human gut; feature: human-associated habitat; material: faeces... | reverse complement strand
GTCACGCGCAAAAATCCATTAAAAATTGCCTACGGCAATGGGATTTTTGCCTGCTAGCCCATGTTTTCGTACGGTCAGCGCAGTAAATGCACAGACCTACTGAACAGTTACCCTTATTTTACTTAATCCGTCAGCGCCTTATGATATTTCGTTCTCCGGTAAATTTTCCAAATAATGATACCCGGAATGCTCACGGTACATACGACGGTACTCACGCCTCCGATCACTCCATATATTCCAAATAAGATGGCTGCGATGATGTTCATACTTAATTCCTCCTGACTCATTCATTTTTCAATGCAAGCTCACTATGCTTTGTTCCCCATTTTATTCTTTTTATCCAAAATGAAAAGAGTTTCGGCGCATCCTTAGCAAGACTTTAATCATCCTTTCGCTTTCTTACGTTATTCATAATAATTTCGAAATATAAGTTAAAAGCGTGAAAATATTGATTTTAAAGGGTTTTTTCAATTTTTTAAAACTTTTTCAATTTTTTTCAAAAAAACGCTTGCATTTTTTTTGAAGGCGTGATAGTATATAGGAGTCGCTGATGAGCACCGCTTCAAAAGCGAGAAAATCATATCGAGGCGTGGCTCAGTTTGGTAGAGCGCTGCGTTCGGGACGCAGAGGTCGCGTGTTCGAATCACGTCGCCTCGATTGAATAAAATTAAATATGGCCTGTTGGTCAAGCGGTCAAGACGACGCCCTCTCACGGCGTAAACCCGGGTTCGATTCCCGGACAGGTCACTGGAAAGAGATTCGAGATTCGAGTCTCTTTTTTATTTTCTTCATTCCTGACCTTTCACCAAATCATGTAAACTATAACTGAATTTTGCCGATGCTCCGCATTCCAGATCGGCAAAATACACTTTTCTACAGTATCGAACAGGATTTTCAGTCCAGAAAATTCCTGCCTGCAAATAGTAACTCTCCTTTTTTCTTCTTCATATACTGCAATATAGCCAATATGAAAAGGGGTATCTTTTTATGGAAACATACAACTACGATGCAGCAGCAGTGCCTGAGGGGGATGCTGACACGACTCCGGCGGCGGCACCGGAGACGGATGCGGCAGCAGCTGGAACCAGTGATACGGCACAGTCTGGATTTAGTTCTCAGCCTCCTATTATCTTAACATATCCGGACAGCTCATCCAATGATCTTCAGGTATCTCCGGGCTTCGGACCATACGGGGATGTGATGCCCAGCCTGCCGTCCAATAATCATGGCAGCCCGAACACCGGTGGCTGCATAAACTGCGGCGGTTCCAACTGGAAGCCATCTCCAAATGGCGCGCTCTGGACCTGGGGCATTCTCTCGCCGTTCTTTTCCACCTCGTCGGAGATCGCGCACCTGCGTTTCTACAATGCCGCCTCCATCCGCGAACCGATCGATATCTACCTGAACGGACGTCTGGTCGTATCCGATCTGGATTACATGAATTATACGCGCTATATGCACATCATCCCCGGCATCTACCAGCTGACCGTCTACCGCCGTACCAATCCGGGATTCGCCATCGTCAACACAAATATCCGGCTTCGCAGCGGTTACAGCTACACGCTGGCGGTTCTGGGTACTTTTAATGATTTTTCGGTGCAGATGCTCAACGCCTGATCGCTTTTATTTGAGAAAAGCTTCTTCACGCGACTGCACATCCCGCGAAGCGTTTTTTTCATAGGACATAATTTCCTATGAAAAGAGAGACCGCCACGTTCACGCGTGCGGTCTCTCTTCCGTGTCCTCTGCAATTATAAATTTATGATGAGAATATAACTGTCCGAATCTTAAACAGCCATCTATTTTTCCGGCTCATCTGTCCGGTTTGCTTTCTCGAGCTTTGCCAGATGCGCGGCTGCAAATTCTTTGATTGCCTCAAAACTCTGCGGGCTGATCACATGTTCAATGCGGCAGGCATCTTCCACTGCCACCTCTCTTGGCACATCCAACGCTACCAAAAGCTTTGTCAGTAATGTATGACGCTCATAAATCATCTCCGCGATCTTCCGTCCCGACGGCTCCAGAGTGATATATCCCTCATGATCCATCGAAATATAACCGTTTTCACGAAGATTCTTCATCGCAACGCTGACGCTTGGTTTTGAATACCCCAGCTCATTGACTACATCGATCGAACGGATCATCGGCTTGCGATAGCTTAACATAAGAATCGTTTCCAGATAATCCTCTGCTGACTGCTGTATTTTCAAAGTGATTCCCTCCAAACTTCTAACACATAACCGGTCTGGCTTCGTGTCTTCCCGTCTCCCGCAGAATAGTCTTCCCAAACTGCCGACCAGTTACCATAATACTATATACTAGAATACCATATTTGGAAGAATATTTCAAACCATATCGAAATCAATATATCGTTTCCAGAAACCGACGGAGTTACTGTTCACGCATACGTGCCCAGTAACGGAATTTGCCGTGGCTTCGCATTTAAATACGTCAGCAAGCTGCACAGTGTTCCTGCAAAATTTCTTCCAACGCGGTTTTGCTGCTGGTGTGGCAGCGGACAACTTCTGTCCGGCTTCCCTTTGCACCATCAACCGCCGTCCGAATCATTTTATGGGAAACGGTGCTTGTAAAGAGTACAAGCAGATCCGGCGCTCCGATCTGTTTGCCGAAATCCGCCGTCATCTGTGTAAATACCTTTGCTTTACAGTTAAATGATTTGCAGATTTTCACGTACTGGCTGACCATGCGGTCATGGCCACCTACAATTACAACACTCATATTTTATCCTCCGAAAGTTAGTTCTGTCTAACTGCTGATAAAGTTAGTATACACTAACTTATCTTGTTTGTCCAGAGGAAAATTGAAATTCATAGAAAATTCATAGAAATAAACGTACCGTGCAAGACTATTTTTCACCAACCAGCCTTATCTTACACGGTACGCATTTTCCCATTATCCATTTTTATCCAATACTAATTTTTATCGTATTTTACGCTTTTAACACCTCCTCTGTTACTCCCGTTTTTCCTATTCCAGCTTTATACACCTCCAATCCTGATATCGCTATATCAAACATCCAATCCGTTTCGCACAGAAATCCCATTTTCTGATACACATCCCAACGGCTCATCGACGCATGTTCTTCTAATTGATAGTTTCTTCCCAGCTGCCGGTATGCATGAAGCCCCAGTCTATGATATGGCAGAAATTCCAATTCCTGACAATTTTTAAGTTCCTGGCATAACTGCGCCGTTTTCCGAATATTTTCCACATCATCATTGACTCCTTCTACCAGCGGCACACGGACATGAATCGAATGCGGCGCGCAGATCGCATCGGCTTTGCGGATATTTTCCAGAATACAGGCATTGTCCTGCCCCGTCCATTTTTTATGCTTTTCCGGATCCATAGTTTTCACATCCACATAAAACATCTGCAGATGCGGCACGATCCGTTTCACATTTTCAAACGAAGTAAACATATCTAACTCTGCCGCCGCATTGATGCAGGCGTCATCACAGGCCTCCAGCAGTGCTTCCGCAAAATCCGTCTGACAGAACAGATCACCTCCTGAAAGTGTCACTCCACCATCAGAATAGAAGAAAAACATCTCATCCTTCTGGATCTCGCGCATTACCTCTTTTACAGTCATCTCCTTGCCATAGATCTGCTGCGCCCGGTAATTGCAGGCATCCACACACTGAAAGCACTGTTTACAGCGGCTGTGATCCCTCACGATCTCCCCTGCTTTTTCGCTCCGGCGAAGTGCCTGTTCCGGACAGACCCGGATGCATGCGCCACACCCGATACAGCGCTCTTTCATATAGTAGACTTCCCGCTGCCCCGACTGCGACTCCGGTGTCGAACACCAGGCACAGCGCAGGGGACAGCCCTTAAAAAATACAACCGTCCGCATTCCCTTCCCATCAGAGAGGGATAACCGCTCAATCCGAAGAATATTTGCTTTTAATTCCATACGCTGTTCCTCCTGTCAAGTACACCTTGCCTGCTGCCCGCCACCGCGCATGATGCACATCCCCGGTAGCTGATTTGCCGCATTTTTTATGAAACACGGCAGATTTCACTCTTTTTCCTAGCAGATATTGGAATGTGAAGTTCTGGAAATGATATCGTCCTGTACTTCTTTTCCAAGCTCTGTAAAATATGCTGTATAACCAGCTACACGTACCAGCAGTCCGTTGTAATCCTCCGGATGCTTCTGTGCTTCTTTTAAGGTCTCCGTATCGATGACATTGAACTGTGTGTGGAATACGCCCAGGGAGCAGAGACTCCGCAGGTAGTTCATCAGTTCTTTTGTCGAGTTCGGGCTGTCGCGGAATACCGTATCCATCTTTACGTTCAGCAGGGTTCCCTGATTGAAACGGCCATGCGGAATGTGGGAAATGGATTTCAATACAGCGCCCATGCCCTCGGTATCGGTTCCCTGGTTCGGAGATACGCCGTCTGCTAACGGTTTCCAAGCCAGACGTCCGGACGGAAGTGCACCGACCTCCAGACCAAACGGAGTATTTCCAGATACCGGAAGAATACCTGGCGTCATCTTGCCGAATTTGCTGTGGAACGACTCGATATAGTCCGCGATAAAACAGAACATATCACCGGTCAGCTCGTTTACTTCGTCGTCATCATTGCCGTACTTCGGAGCTTCATCACACATCTTCTTGACATCCTCATAACCCACAAAGTTTGCATCCAGTGCATCCAGAAGACGCTGCATCGTTACTTTTTTCTCATCAAACACAAGTTTCTTTACTGCAATCAGGCTGTTGATCAGGTCTGCTACGCCGATCGCATCAATACCATTTCCAAGGTTATATTTCGCACCGCCCCATGCGTAATCTTTCGCATTCTCTACGCACTCATAGAAGGAAAGGGAAAGTGCCGGAACGACCCTCTGGAAGCCAATGTCATCGCATACATGGCTGGAAGCCACGGTTCCGCGAAGTTCATAGCGGATCTGCTCTTTGACTGCCTCTTCAAACTCTTCGTAGGTATTAAAGGCAGTCGGATCGCCGGTCGTCTCAGATGCCTGAATGCCATATTTACGGCTCTTGCCGTTTAACAGGGCAAATTCAACCGCAGAACCTAAGTTAAAGTCTGCATATGCGGTGTAGCATCTCTGTTTTCCTTCCAGGTTCGTCTCTACACAGCCGCATGGATTCCAGTTATATGCTTCTTTTAACGGGATTCCCTTATTCAGGAGCATCTCGATACCAACTTCATCGTTGTGGAATGCCGGGAAACCAGTTCCAAGTTTGATAACCTCTGCAATCTTCTTTAAGAAGCTGCTCGGATTCTTCGCCATATTGTAGCGGACAGACAGGGATGGCTGATATAACTGTACTTCTGCGGTTGCCTGCAAAATCAGGTACGACACGTCATTGACTGCGTCCATGCCGCGCTCATCCACACCGCCGCAGCATACATTCTGGAACATTGGGTAACCGGCGGAAAACTGTGCGGTTACCTGATCCTGGAACAGGCACTGCTCAGAGAATTTAACCCATAAGCAGTCCAAAAGTTCCTGCGCCTCTTCCTCTGTCAAACGGCCAGCCTCGATATCTGCCTTATAAAATGGGTAAAGATACTGATCCATACGTCCCGGGTTGTAGCTTGCTGCATTCTGCTCCATGAAAATACAGGTCTGGTAAATATACATCGACTGAATCGCCTCGCGGAAGGTACGCGCCGGTTTTTCCGGAACCTGATCGCAGGTCCCTGCAATCTGTAACAGTTCTTTTCTGCGCTTCTCATCCGGCTCTGCCTCTGCCAGCTTTCTCGCCTCTGCCGCATAGCGGTGTCCCAATGCGGAGATACCGTCAGCTGCCAGCTCCATCGCTTTCAGGTATTCAATCTTCTCATAGTCACCCGGACGGGTAATATCAAGTGTATCAAGCACTTTATGGATATGCGCCTTGATTCCCTCCATGCCTTCTTTAATGACTCTGGAATAACCCGCAGTCGTCTCGCCCCAGCCACGAACCGATTTACGGTTGATGTAAAGAGCGCCGCAGTCACGTAAGGTTGCCGCAAAATCTGGGCATTGTACCAGCCACTGCTCATACGTGGAACGTCCCTTCCAGTACGGGCGGATGATCTCCTCAAATGCCTTCCGATCCTCTGGGCGCAGATAGAATGGGTCATATGGACGGGTACTGATGGTATCCAGCTCCTCATCCAGAACCGACCAGCAGGTATCGACACTTAAAATACCGCCGCGCTGCTTGCTTCCGGCATTGCCGACAATCAGCTCATCCCCCCAGATTTTTACAGTTTTCTCCAGGCACTGTTTCTTAAATGCATATGCTTTCCGGATGCACAGCGGCTGTCCCTCTGATTCCTGGAAGCCCTTTGTCAGGATAATTGCATTTTCCAGATCCATCTCTGGCTTGGTCTTTAATACTCTCTGTTTTAATCGGTCAATCCGATCCATGTATGGTTTTCTTTCGATTGCTGCCATCTGATTTCCTCCTATTTTTTACTCACATTCCCATTCTGTGGGATTTATTTTTTTAGCACCTGCTATAAATCTCTTTTCGTTTAAAAGTATAGCAATTCTTATGTGGAAATGGTACAATATCAATAACTAAAAATACCAAAATCTTAACATAATGAATTTTTACAGAAAGAAGGGATCCTTTGAAATCTACTTCCCAGTTACAGGAAATCAACCACTATCAAGATCAAGATTTTCCGGTCAATGTCTACTATTCTGATATTCATTCTATGCAGCCGCCGGGACGCTGGCTGCGCGACTTCCACTGGCATGATGAGCTGCAGTTTACCCTCGTACTAAGCGGAACATTGACAATGCAGGTAGATAATCTTTCTCTGCCCGGACAGGCTGGAGATCTGATTTTCGTCAACACCTCCCTGATTCATGCCGTCACACAGATGTCGGAAGACGGCTCCTATGCGAGCCTCAATTTTCCTTACCGCCTTCTTGCCTTTTTTCCTGGAAGCCGCATGGATCAGGACTACGTCCTGCCCTATACCGCCGGCGGGAAATTCTCCGCTTTCTCTATTCACCCGGAATCCGAATGGCAGAAAGAGTTGATCGGACTGCACAAAAAAATAACCGATTTATTTCTTTCCAATCAGGTTAAAGGCAATGAATATTCTATCTGCATTAAGATTGCCTCGATGTGGAATCTGCTGATTTCCAATTTTCACAGCAGTGGGAATTCTACCTCTATTAACCTCCTGCGCCAGCAGCGCCTGCAATCCATTCTCCTGTTCATCTATGCACATTACGCAGATGATTTACAGCTCTCAGACCTGGCTGCATCAGCCAATATCAGCGTCGGAGAATGCTGCCGGATTTTTCAAAATATTCTTCACACAACTCCCTATGGATATTTAACTAATTACCGCATCCAGACCAGTGTTTCCCTCCTTCACCGCGATCTGCCCATCTCACAGATTGCCGGACTGGTCGGATACAACCAAGTCAGCAATTACATCGCCACATTCAAACGGATCATTGGCTGCACACCGGCACAGTACCGGAAACAGCAGAAAAATGAATCTGAACATACGCAGTAATGCCTGCTTCTGAATTCTTCCAAATTCCACATAGACGCAAAAAAGCACTCTTTCACTCAGCCTTTAATCTCTGAATGAAAGAATGCTTTTTATTATCTTCTCATTTTCAATTCTTTACTGCCCAATCTCCGCCGCCGGACCCACTGCCGGTTCCTGCGCCGGACCGTGTCCTGGTCCGATGTCGCTGCCCGGTCCTGCCGGCACGATCGTCGTGCTAGATTCTGCCGGATCTGCAACTGTCTCGGCAGTTGTTTCCGACACAGCCGCCGGGGCTGAATACCGTTTTCCTGCCGTACCCGTCTTGTAGATCCGCTGCATCCGCTCTTTGATGGATTCGCTCTTGATCTGCTCGATCTTGGCGCTGGCGTCTTCTTTTAACTCCTTGCTGCTACGACCGGAATCGCCGCTCTTTGCAGACTCCAGAAGCTTCGCCGCCTCATCCGAGAGCAAATGATCCCTTCTGAAATTCGCCGCGGTATATCCGCTGGTTGTGATTTCAAATGCATCCGGATGACCTGCCAGATAGGTTCCTTCTCCGCGTCCATTGTCCGTCTCCGGGGTATCAAAGGACGCCGCCGGAAGCCCCTCTACCATCTTTTCCATCGCATTTTTCCAAATCTTCGCCGGATACGTGCCGCCGTACAGGCTGGAAAGTGTCTTCTGCTGGTCGTAGCCAACCCAGACCGTCATCGTATAATATGGCGTCATGCCGCAGAACCAGCCGTCACGGCTGTCGTACCGGTCTTTCCGGCCGCCTCTATATTGCCGCTCCACCCCATCGACGCCGCCGTACCTTTTGTGACAACTCCCTTTAAAATATCGGTCATCAGCACGGCGCTGCTCTCCTGGTAAACCTGAACCGATTCATAATCTTCAAAAATATCTTCGCCCTGGTTATTGATCATCTTGATAATACAGGTCGGTTCGCGGTACTGTCCCCGGTCTGACAGCGCCGCATAAGCGCCCGCCATCTCCTCGGTCGTCATACCAGTGGTAAAGCCGCCCAGGGAGGTCGCCGGATAATAGTCCGCCGCCTGCACGCTCGCGAAGCGCATCTGGGTTAAATATGCCATGCCGACATCCGGTGTGATATCATCATAGATATACCATGCCACACCATTTTTACTTCGCTCGACCGCATTTCGAAGCTCCAGCCTCTCGCCGGAAAGGGACTTCACATCCACGCCCTTCTGCTTCGCCGCGTCAATATCGATATTCGGAATCCTTGTTTCCGATGTGTAACCATTTTCCAGTGCCGGTGTATACACAATCAACGGTTTGATAGAACTTCCCGGCTGTCTCGGGCTCTGGAACGCACGGGTTAATGTGTAGGTATCCGTCTCCTGACTGCGTCCACCCACAATCGCCACGACGCGGTTCGTCTTGTTGTCAATAACGGTGGACGCGCCTTGCAGCTTGTAAACGCCGTTTTCGGATGTATTGCCATCAAAGGACAGAACTCCATCTAATGCATCCTGCAGGATCGTCTGCTTGTCCGGATCCAACGAGGTATAAAGGTTATAGCCGCCCGTGTAGAGCGCATCGCGCTCCTGGTTGTACACCTCGTTGTAATTGGCATTGTACTCTTTGTAAGCCTCGTCGCTGCGGAATCCATACTGGAATTCAAAGCCGTCACGGCGCATCAGATAGCGAATCGCACAGTCGATCGCATACGTCGTCTCATAGTTGTGCAGCGGCACTCTCTGGCGGTTGACCGTGATCTCCTCCGCCTTTGCCTCTTTGCACGCTTTCTCCGTAATAAATCCCATACTCAGCATATCTTCCAGAATCTTATCGCGGCGTGTCAGCGCATTTTCCGGATGACGGTACGGGTTGTAATACGTCGGCGAGTTCGGAATCGCACACAAATATGCCGTCTGGCTCAAGGACAGTTCATCCGCATCCTTGCCAAAATAACCTCTTGCAGCCGCCTGAAGCCCGTAGTACGTGTTCGCGAAGCTGATATCATTGATATAGAACTCCATAATCTGCTCTTTGGTGTATTTCTTCGTCAGATCTAAGGAAATCAGCATCTCCTTGATCTTCCGCTCCATCGACACCTCGCGGGTCAGAAAACGGTTTCTCGCTAACTGCTGGGTGATCGTACTCGCGCCGTGCTTTTCTGCTCCCTCAGTCAAAAAGTAATTGACTGCGACACGGAAAATACCTTTTATATCAATGCCTGGATTTTCCCAGAACGTCCGATCCTCGATCGCCACAAATGCGTTGACTGCATTCTGCGGTATCTGGTCATACTTCAAATAACTGGAATCCTCGTCTCCCGTCAGCTTCGCCAGCACATTACCGTTGGAATCATAAATATAACTTGCCTCCTGCAAACGGAATGTATCCAGCGTACTGTTTTCCACCACTCCCTCTATCTGGCTTTTATAGTCCTCATAGAGCGGAATCAGCTTATATGCTCCAAATCCGGCACCGCCAATCACCAGCAGTACCAGACACACCAGAAGCGTCTTGAACATGGTTCCAAAGATCCTTGCCATCGCATGGAACACGATCCGCCCACCGCTCCGGCTGTTATTTTTGCTCGCTTTCTTTCGCTTGCCGACATCGATTTTCCCGCTTTTCTTTGCGGTGCCCCGCCTGCCCGAAGATCGTGCGGATGAAGCTGCCGGTTTCTTTCGAACGCCGGAGGCGTCCTCTCTCGTCTGTTTCTCCCTCATCTCTTCCCTCATCTTCCTATGTATCTATGATTGCTGCCATTCTAATTTCATGCGGCACCTCAGGCTTCAATAATGCCAGTCTGCGGACAGCAACTTTTTATACTTTTCTGACAAAATCAGCTTGGACTCCATTTTATTATAAGTTTTTTTGTCCAAAAGAACAAGCCTGTTTTCGAAATCTGCCCAATCTCCTGCCGCGTGTTACTGTTCACGCACACATGCCCAGTAACGGATTTTTCCGTGGCTTCAAAAATGCCTATCTGTAAACTGCATTTTCGCTATATCAATGCCGTTTCCGAAAAAGAAATGCTAGAAGTTCATGCACTAACAGCGGCGTGGCGGATAACAGGAGAAGCGCCAGCCACTCTGCCGGGCGCAGCCGCACCGTGTGAAGGAGTTTCATCAAAAAAGGAATCTCCGTCACCGCAACCTGCATCAGAATCCCCACAAGGACTGCCGCAAGCATCAGCGGATTTTTCCCAAGACTGCGTGAAAATGCCGAGCCCGTAAGCGAGCGCATGCCGACCGCATGAAAGAGCTCCGACAGCCCCAGAACGGTAAATGCATACGTCTGTGCCCGCAAAAGCTCCTGTCTGCTGAAAAATGCCCCCAGCGTGACTGCTGCAATCAGAGACCCGTAAAATACCATGCAGAACCACCCGCCTCCGGCAAACAGCGACTCGCCCGTCCGGCGCGGCGGCTGACGCATCAAGTTCTCCCGGTCGTTTCCATCCATGCCGAGTGCCAGCGCCGGAAGCGAGTCCGTAATCAGATTGATCCAAAGGATGTGCCCGGCTCCCAGCGGCGCCGGTATTCCGATAGCAACGGCGGCAAACATGGTTAAAATCTCCCCCAGATTGGAGGAAAGCAGAAACAGTATAGATTTTCGTATATTTTCATAGATGCCGCGCCCTTCCTCAATTGCCCTCTCGATCGTCGCAAAATTATCATCCGTCAAAATCATATCCGCCGCCTGCCGCGCCACATCGGTTCCGCCTTTTCCCATCGCGATCCCGATATCGGCTGATTTAAGCGCCGGCGCATCATTTACGCCGTCCCCGGTCATCGCCGTCACGCACCCGGCGCGTTTTAAAGCCCGCACAATCCGGACTTTATGTTCCGGCGACACCCGTGCAAAGACTGATACAGAACCGATTCGTTCCTCCAGAGCTCCCTCATCCAGCGTTTCCAGCTGCGCCCCCGTCATGCATTCTTCCCGCCGTTTGGCAATCCCCAGCTGCCTGGCGATCGCAAGCGCCGTGTCTGCATGATCTCCAGTGATCATGACCGTCCGCACAGATGCCCTGCGAAATGCCTCAACTGCCCCGGCTGCTGCCTCCCTCGGCGGATCCATCATGCCTGCCAGACCCAGAAATACCAGGTTCTGCTCCAGCTGTCCCACCTGTTTCTCCCACTTTCCATCCGGCATTTTTCCTGTTTGAAGCTCCCTATACGCCCCCGCGAGTACTCGCAGGGCACGCGCGGACATACGCGTGATCTCCGCCTCAATCTCTGTCCGCCTCTCCCTGGTCAGCGGCACAATTTTGTCCTCTTCCATCTCATAACGACACCTTTTAAGAATCACATCCGGCGCCCCTTTTACACAAGAAATCCAGTTTTCTCCCTGCTCATGCACCGTCGTCATTCTCTTCCGATCCGAATCAAAGGGAATCTCCCCTTTCCGCGGATATCTCCGACGCAGATGCTCCGGAGAAACACCACAATTTTCACAAAATCCGTACAGCGCCCGCTCGGTGGCATCCCCCACCGTCTCCCCGGCATCGCTGCACAGCGCAAATACCTCCAGAAGCCGTTTTCCCACTTCTCTTTCCTTAGAGCGCGCCAATTCCTGTTCCGTATACTCCTGTCGATTTACATAACATGTCGTCACCGTCATCTCATTTTTCGTCAGCGTCCCCGTTTTATCTGAGCAGACCACGCTGACTGCCCCCAGTGTTTCCACGGACGGAAGACGGCGCACGATCGTGCCAGCCCGCGCCATTTTCGTCACTCCCAGCGCCAGCACAATCGTCACCGTCGTCGGAAGCCCCTCCGGCACGGCAGCTACCGCCAGGGAAATCGCAGTGAGCAGCATTTCCATCACGTCGCGCTTCTGCCAGACGGCGAGGGCAAATAATAAAACGCACAGCCCGATCGTAAGAATACTCAATAGTTTCCCCAGATCCGACAGCCTTTTTTGCAACGGTGTCTCCTCCTCCGGCGCCTCGCGGATCAGAGAAGCAATCCGCCCTACCTCCGTATTCATGCCGGTGGCGATGACAATTCCCTTTCCCCGCCCTGCCGTCACGTAAGAAGTCATAAATGTCTCATTTTTACGCTCTGCCACCGGAAGCGCACCGGCGGCTAAAAAATGGCTGTTTTTCTCAACCGCCCGCGATTCGCCGGTCAGCGCTGATTCTTCTGCCCGCATTTCAGCTGTCTCGGTAAGACGCAGGTCGGCTGGAACCTGCCGCCCGGCATCGAGCACGACCAGATCCCCCGGCACCAGCTCCTGGGCGTCGATTTCCTGCTCCACCCCCTCCCGGATGACAACTGCC
>ENA-OPVG01002080-OPVG01002080.1-human-gut-metagenome-genome-assembly--contig:-NODE-2080-length-12791-cov-2.790122_pt1 | contig 12791 bp, 7 predicted proteins | sample MGYA00241093_ERZ501975 | MGnify/ENA primary metagenome ERZ501975 (study PRJEB25962, sample SAMEA2042993) | human gut metagenome | biome: human gut; feature: human-associated habitat; material: faeces... | reverse complement strand
CCGCCCAGCACCGGGCCCACGAGGCCCGAAAGCGCGCTGATCTGGCTGACGATGGCGGTGGCGCGCACGATGCCGTCGCGCGGGACGATGAACGGCACCGCCGCCTGCACGGTGGGCTGGTACACGCTCTGCGCGGCGTACAGGACGATGAGCGCGCAGATGCACAGGCCGACGAGGTCGATGACGCCGTCGAGCGCAAGAAACGCCGCACACGTCGCAGCCAGAAGGATATCGAGCGCCGCCATGATGCGCCGGTTCAGCTGGACGCATATGAGAGAGGAAGAAGAATACGATGAATGGCCGGAACAGCTGCGTACCTGGATGACCTGGAAAGAGATGAGGAATGCCGGGTATTATGCGGGAACCATGGAGTCCGGCATACAAAAGACGCTGGAGGATCGTTTCGGCAAGGCGGAAGCACAGAAGATATTCAGAGAGTATGCCGGGTATCATCTGAAGACGTATACTTCCGACAATATCCATCAGATTGCCTGGGATTGCCTCGGATATGCCATACCTACAGTACTGTTGCAGCTGCTGTTGGACGGCAGGGGATATGACTCCTTCTCCGGCAGAAATGTAGACATTATGATGACGGGAGATCCAAGGCTGACAGAGCTTTTGTTAAAATACAGCAGCTGGTGGTTCCTGTCGGGAATCGCTGTCATGGTCGTGAGCGGCATGATATGCGGGATCATTGCTATGCTCCGACAGAAAAAAGAAAAAACAGTACCGGACAGAAGCCTGTTCTGGAAGATCGCAGGAGTCTGTGTGATCACTGCGGCAGGCATGATCCTGTGGTATACCATGCGGGATGCCGGATGCCTGGATTACAAGAACGGATTGCTGCCGGGTTCTCTGTGGCTTGTGGGAATGATCCTCTGGACCGATAGGACCATAAGCGCCGGAGATACAGAAGACAATCCGGAGAAATAATAGAATTGTGACAGCAGAAACGCGGGAAGGAGGAACCATGACGAAGATGACAACAAAAGTGAAAACGCAGAAATCTGAAAAAGTCTGGTTCTTTCTGGGAGCGTTGGCAGTATTTTTTATGGGAGTTCCGTATCTTGTATTAGGGAAGGACTCTGTGTTCGTGTATCACGATCAGCTGGATGGTGAAGTGATCGCCTATCTTCTGCAGGCAAGACATCTGTGGGATGGCAGCGGTGTATTGCCGGAATTCATGAACGGTGCAGCAAAAACAGCGCTTACCATGCCGGCCCCCGCCTGTGTGCTGTTATACCGGTGGCTGCCTGCGGAACTGGCACTGGCCTGTATGCAGGTGGCTGGCAGTTTTGCCGGATATCTGGGAATGTTCTGCCTGCTTGGATGGGCCGGAGAAACATCGGAAACACTGCGGAGAAGAAAAGGACTTGTCGGTTTCATAGCCATGCTGACCGGATGCATGTATGCGTATCTGCCGTTTTTGCCGGTGTACGGGCTGTCCCAGTATGGATTGCCGCTGTTAATGTATTGTGTACTGCGGCTGGGGGAAAAGGACAGACCGAAGAATTTCAGGATTCTCTGTTATTTTTATGTACTGCTTTTCGGATGTAATTCTTCCCTGGTGTTATCCGGTTTTGCTGTGCTGGGAATCTGGGCGGTATGGGAGATCGTCACACTGGTGGACAAAAGGAAACAGTTCTCCGCCGGACAGGCTGCAGCCTGGGGGATTTTGCTGCTTACGTATATCGTCGAGAACGGTTCGTTACTGCTTCAGCTGTCAGGAGGACGGGGAGAAGAGATTTCTCACAAATCGGAATATCTGCTCAGCCCGGTGGACTTTTTCAGTCAGTTGAAAACAAACCTCCTGCAGGGAGGACAACACAGTGTGGATTATCATGGACTGATCCTCGTGGTGCTGTTGATGACAACAGTTGTTTTCTTTTTCCTAAATCGGGCAACGAAGAAGGACATAGCGGATAAAAAGAATGTACCTGAGGGCGGAGAAAAACGGTTATGGAAAGCCGTGGGCCTGTCACTGGCCGTTATTGCAGGCTTTGCGGCAGTGGCCGCACTGTGGGACAGCAGTATCGGAATCGCTATCCGTTCCAGTCTGGGTGCTCTGAAGGGCTTTCAGGCCAACAGAGTCCTGTGGCTGAGTCCCTGCCTGTGGTATTTTATTCTGGGGTGCAGCCTGTTATTGCTGACGGAACAGCTCCCGGAAAGAGACACAGGAGCGGAGAAAACAGGGAACGGACGCAGGAACGGTGTGATCCCGGGGATCATCGTAATGGCCGCAATGCTTCTTACCGTGGCAACAGCCGGGAAGATTTTGCTGGAGAGCAATCTGAAGCCCAATCTGCAAAAACTGGTGAACCGGAATTATGCAGCCATGAGCTTCCGGGATTATTATGCCGTGGATGTGCTGGATCAGGTACAGGAGTACCTGCGGGAGAATACCGGGGAAGAACCACAGGATTACCGGGTCGTAAGTCTGGGGATCGATCCCGCTGCGGCATTGTATCATGGATTTTACTGTCTGGACGGCTATTCAAATAACTATTCTCTGGAGTACAAGCACCGTTTCCGGGAGATCATTGCACCGGAGCTGGACAAGAGTGAATATCTGGAAGACAGCTTTGACCATTGGGGGAATCGTTGCTATTTGTTCAGCGCAGAATGCCCCGGCTATTATACGATCGAAAAAGGCGGCTTTTATTTTCAGGACTATACGATCGATGCGGAAAGTCTGAGACAGCTGGGCGGAAGCTATCTGTTGTCGGCAGCCTATATCGATCACAGTGAGGATACCGGTCTGGAACTGATGAGGCCGGAGGCCTTTGAGACAGAGAACAGCTATTACCACATTTATCTCTATCGGGTAATGGATAATGAATAATAACGGAGATGGGAAGATTCCTATGATTGGACAGGAAAAACGGGATAAATGGAAAAAAATCCTGCCGGAACTGCTGGCAGTTATATTGTGCCTGGTATTGATGGGTGTGGGAGTCAGCCGGAAGGAAGGCTATCACATGGACGAACTTCTGAGCTTTGAACTGGCAAATGCCAGGTATAATCCCTGGATCGTACCTACCCAGCCGGAAGGGCGTCTGGCCAAATTCGTGAACGAGGAGATCGAGGGGGACAGTGCGGGAGAGGCTCTGGAGAATCTGAAAAATACAGTAACAGATGTGCTTAGGAACCGGGGAAACAGTAAGCTGTTGTCTTATAAAGCAGATGTCTATGAGGAACCGGTCTGGATCACGGACCGGCAGTTTCAGGATTATGTTACGGTGGATCAGAAAGATGCCTTTGATTACCTGTCGGTTTATTTTAATGTAAAAGATGACAATCATCCGCCGGTACATTTTATGCTGCTGCATACCATGAGTTCTGTCTTTCGGGGAACATTGTCACCGTGGCTTGGATGCAGCATCAATCTGGTCTGTCTGGGAATTACATTGTGGCTTTTACTGCGGCTGGGGAGACAGCTGGCAGATGTGTTTTCCCTGGAAGGAAAGGGAAGACAGCTGGGGATCCTGGCGGTGCTTCTCTATGGAATGAGTACCGGAGCACTGGCTACGGTGCTGCTGATCCGTATGTATGGGCTGCTTTCCTGTCTGTGTGCCGCCCTGTTTTCCGTCCATGTGGAAAAATGGAAGAATAACGGATTTGACAAGAAAAACAAGGGCCTTATCGCTATTACGGTGCTGGGTTTCCTGACACAGTATTTTTTCCTGTTTTACTGCCTTCTGCTGGCGGCGGTTACCGCAGTGATCCTGCTGTACCGGCACAGGAACAAAGAATTATGGTGCTATATCCGGTCCATGGTGATGGCTGCAATGATCGGACTGGTATTGTTCCCTTTTGCAATTTCGGATGTGTTCTCCAGCGGAAGAGGGACGGAAGCTCTCGGCAATCTGGCCTCCGGATTTGCCGGTTACGGACAGAGACTGGCTGCATTTGGCAGAATTCTGGCGGATCGGACAGTGGGAGCGCCTCTTCTGACCGGCGGATGTGCCGCCGGCGCAATCCTGCTTCTGGGAAAGCTGTATCTGAGCTTCCGGGCCGGGAAACAGGAACAGAAAGGTGAAAATTCCGGAAGAGATGCGGCCTGGATGCTGATGGTGCCGGTGGCCGGATATTTTCTGCTGGCATCCCGCATGTCACCGTATCTGGTGGACCGCTATATTATGCCTTTGTTTCCGTTTGTGGCATTGCTGCTTGCTTTGCTATTGTGTCTCCTTGGAAAAAAACTGACAGAGATCTCCGGATGGAAAGAACAGATCGTGGGAGGCATGCTGGTGCTGTTGCTCGTGGTGGTACAGGGGCTGCGGCTTGCAGCTTATGATGGGGAATACCTCTATCAGGGATATGCCGGACAGGAAGCATTGGCGGAAGAATATGAGGAGTTCCCATGCATCTGCGTTTATGTGGGAGTGGGCTATTATGAGAACCTGCCGGAATTTATGCATTACACCAAAACTTTGCTGGTAACGGCAGAGGAACTGAAGGAACGGAAGGATACGGAATCCGTGGAGGCACTGGACCGGGTGATCGTATTGATCAAACCGGGCGTTGATAAAGAAGCAACGGTGTCTGTGCTCCGGGATAAGTATGGTTATACGTCGGAGGAGCTTCTGCTTTCGGAAGGCGTGCACGGAGATATGATATATATGTTTTCCAGATAAGGAATGAAATCATAAGAAGACAGAAATGAGGTTGAAACATGATCGCAGTTCGTTTGCTGTGGCTTGCCGTTCTGCTGGTAGTGGTACCGGCATGGGTGGGAAATTGTTTTTTAAATGTGGATAAACCCTGTAGAAATCCGGTATTTCTGTGGATCAGCGGGCAGATGCTGCTATGGGCGGGATTTCAGGTGATCTGTGTGCCGGTGATCCTGCTGGAAGGTCGTATGTGGATGGTGACTGCAGCTTATTGCGGCTACATCCTGGTGCTGCTGGCAGTGGCAACGGTCCGGTATTTCCGGCAGTCTCGTACTCTGCGGGCAGTCCGGGAAGCAAAGCCGGAGAAAGCAGAGATTATTTTGTGGGTGCTGGCTGGTGTGCTTTTGCTGGTGCAGCTGGTATTGGCAGTGCTGATGGTCTACGGTGACGGTGACGATGCCTATTATGTGGCAATCTCCGCAGCGGCAGAGGAATCCAGCAGGATGTATCAGAAGATCCCTTATACGGGAATGCATACGGAACTGGATGTGAGACACGGGCTGGCACCTTTTCCCATCTGGATCGCATGGCTGGCCCAGATGACCGGCATCACTACGGTGATCGTGGCGAAGACTCTGGTGCCGGTCGCTCTGATCTCCATGACTTACGGAGTATTTTATCTTCTGGGAAGCAGGGTATTATTCGCAGGAGAGGGCGCATACCGGAAGAAATGGGCGTTGCCTGCATTTTTACTCTGTACGGAAGTGTTGGTGCTTTTCGGAGATTATTCTTATTATACTGTAGAGAATTTTATGATTGCCAGGAGCAGACAGGGGAAGGCTGCATTGGGAAGTATCCTGATCCCCATGATATTTTTCCTGCTGCTGACACTGCTTCGAAAAATACAGGAAGAACAGAAGATCACTGTCGGTTTCTGGGTGCTGTTGGGATCTGTGATGACGGCCTGCTGTCTGGCCAGTACCATGGGAGCATTGCTGGCATGCATGCTGGTGGGAACGGCCGGACTTTGTGGTGCGGTCAGTTACAGAAAATGGAAACGCATACTGCCATTGATCGGCTGTTGTATTCCCTGCATTGTGTATGCCGGAATGTATTTGCTGCTGGGATGATAGGACCGGAGGAGAAGAATGGATGCTTTAAAGCTGTTTCAGGAATATATGGGGACCGGACTGATCGTTCTGTGGTTCCTGGTGAGTCTGCTGTATCTGTGGCTCACAGAGAAAAGAAAATATATCCGGGTGATGTTTCTTTATGTGCCGTTAGTATTGCTGCTTGTCTTTTTTAATCCGCTGGTGGCGAAGATCGTCTCCCAGATGGCGGATGGGGAAATCTATTACCGGATCCTGTGGTTGTTGCCTGTGACGCCGGTGATTGCTTTCGGTACGGTGCAGCTTTGTGGAAAACTCGCCGGTAGAAAAAGATATGTGGGGATAACGGTGGCTATTGTGCTGTTTACGATATCCGGCAGTCTGATCTACAGGAATCCCAATTTTCAGAAGGCGGAAAATGCGTATCATGTACCCCAGAGCGTTGTGGATATCTGTGATACCATTGAGGTTCCGGGCAGAGAAGTCATGGCGGCATTCCCGGGAGAACTGCTGCAGTATGTGAGACAGTATTCCAATGTGATTTGTATGCCCTACGGCCGGGACATTATGGTGAGCAAGTGGACGGTGCAGAATGATCTTTATGATGTTATGGAGCAGGAGGTCATTGATGCACAGGAACTGGCAGAACTGGCCAGAGAAGAGGCCTGTGCCTATGTGATCCTGTCGGAAGATAAAAAACTGGTGGGGAAGATGCAGGATCAGGAATTTGAAGAATTCGGAAGAATGCACGGATATGTGATCTACAAAGATTCCACAGTGGATCTGTATTACTTTATGAAGGAATGAGATTTCAGGGAAAAACAAGTGGCTCCCGGAGCAGCAAAGTAACTGGCTGCTTCGGGAGCCTTTTTTGACCGGAATTATTTTTCCTGGGATGCATAATCCTTGGAATAGTAATTCAGGAAGTATTCAAAACGTTTGGCGATGAGCTTACGTCCTTTTACATTCAGGTGCAGATTGTCGACGAGATATTCATCGGCATTGTCTTCGGTAATGCTGCCGTACAGGTTATCCATGAAGGATACGCTGTGGATATTGGCGGAGTAACATTCCTTGATCACATAAGTGGATAAGACATCACGACCGTTGTAAATATACATATCGGAGCTTACATAGTCGCCGTTCTCATCCACAGCATATGCATAGGTCGGAGACATAACGATAATGCGGATCTGGGGGTAATAGTTCTGCAATACTTCAATGCTGGCCTCCAGATTGCCGGTAAACTGCGTGGGATCCGTGGGATTCTCATCACTGTACATGGCATTGCCGGACAGATAATCGGTAGCATCATACATAATGGCAACGGTGTCGATCGTGTTGAAATCCAGAGTTTTCAGTGTGTTGATTACTTCCTCTGCTTCGGCCGGTGTCTTGTCGCCCAGAGCATTGGCTGCATCGGTGTAGTAGCCATCCAGAGGAACCCCAACGGCCAGGTTCACCAGCCAGTAGAGACAGTAAGCATCCATGGGGGCAACGGTGGGGTCGTAGTTTAACTGCTGTGCAGCAAGGTAACTTCCGCTGATGGAACAGTTATAAACGGTGGTATCGGTCTCTTTGGCGATCAGATTGGCCAGATTGTCGGAAGAGTCCCTGTCATCTGCGAAGGGAGCATTTCCGAAGACAACGATATTGGAAGCATCATTAATGATCATCTGACCGTTTTCGTCGGTCAGGGGAAGGATGGAATCCCAACTGTCGTCGTAAGAACCCTGCCCGTCCTTGAAGATGTCGGACTGGCTGATCCTCTGTCCCCAGTGTGTGACGCGGTATCCTACCACGCCGACAACAATAAGAAGCACGAGAGCAAACAGTACGTGAAAATTCAGAAAGCGCCGGATACCGGCAGGGGCCGCAGACTCTTCGCCCTCAGGGATTTCTTCATCGGCATCTACGTAAAGGTCTTCTATGTCGTCATCGGAATCGGTATGGAAATTGTGCACAGAACCGGAACGAGTATTCCCGGAATGGAAATTACCAGAATCTGTGTCTTGCATTGTGTCGTCTTCCAGATCTACAATCTCAATATCCGGCATGTCATTCACAGAAGATGCGTGGATATTATGGTTGTTATTGTTTCGTTTCATGTATTCTCTCCGTTTCAGGTAATTCAATAATGTAGTGGTAAAAAGAGTTATATTGATTTTACTATTATACGAAAAGAAAGTCCATAATATTAGAAAGATTTAAGAAATTCTGAAGAAATGGGTGAATGCCTTGATGTGGGGAAAATACAATGCTATAATGTTACGGAATTATTACACCGAGATTATGAGCAGAAGGGATAGATCAGATGAAAAAATTATTTAACCATACAAAACGTCCGGACCGTAACTGGGAAGAAGACGTACAGGATGGTTACGATTGGGACGAGGAAGAATATACCGGAGAAGACGACGGCGAGGAATACTATGCCGACGAAGAAGAGTATCCGGAAGAGACTGACGGCGAAGAGTACTATGCCGATGAGGAAGAATACACCGGAGAAGAAGACGGTGAAGAGTACTATGCCGATGAGGAAGAGTACACCGGAGAAGAAGACGACGAAGAGTACTATGCTGATGAGGAAGAGTACACCGGAGAAGAAGACGGCGAAGAGTACTATGCTGATGAGGAAGAGTACACCGGAGAAGAAGACGGTGAGGAGTACTACGCCGATGAGGAAGAGCACACCGGAGAAGAAGACGGTGAGGAGTACTATGCCGATGACGTGGAGTACATCGAAGAGAGTGACGATGAAGAGTATTATGCCGACGAAGATTACGAGGAAGAGCCGGCTCCCACGGGCAGGAGAAAGACCGGGGGCAAAAAGCAGGGCGGAATCGCTGTAATCTGGACAAAATTCCTGAACCTGAGTACCATGGACCGGATTATGGCAGCTACCGGAGTGGCGGTACTGATTCTGGCTATCGTGACCGGAAGTGTCTATGCCAGTGCCCGGGCAGTGGATGGACAGGTATCGGAGTTCGTCAGCGTGGGAACACAGCTGGACGGCATCCAGATGATCGGTGAGCAGGGACTTCTGGCAGTGGCAGACGCACAGATGGCAAAGATCGCGGCAGCCAATGCGGTAGAAGAAGATCCGGAAGAACAGAAGGAATATGAAGAGGCAGAGTACACCAACGGCGGTACGGTAGAACTGGAGCTGGTCTCTGTACAGAAGGATCTGAAGATCAAATTTAACAATAAAAAGACCGGCAAGCTGATCTCCAACGTACCCTTCAGCGTAACCATTACAGATCCCAACGGCAAGACCGAGACCTGGACTGATGACGATATGGACGGTATTATCTATAAAAAGGGTATTACGCCGGGGAATTACTCCGTAGCGGTAAACGCACTGACGGATGATAAATACAAGGACTATGTTCTGCCGACAGCAGCACAGAAAGTAGAAGTAAAGAAAGATATCGCCTATAAAAAGGTCGATGTCTCCAATGAGATCAAGAAAGAATCTGAGATCAATGCTGCAAAAGAGGATACACAGATCAAGGATACTACTGTAGAGTCCACACTGCAGGATACTGTGCAGTGGGTGGCAAGTACCGCGACTGCCAATACTTATAAAGAAGTATCCAAGGATACCATTACCGATCCGGAGACCGTAACGATGGCTTACAGCGGTAAGTTCCTGCGGATGGCAGAAGTGTCTCCTACAGCGGAACCAACAGCGGAACCGACAGCGGAACCGACAGCAGAACCTACAACAGAGCCCACAGCAGAACCTACAAAAGAACCGACAGTATCCCCGACTGCAGAGCCCACAGCGACTCCGACAGTAACCCCGACGGCAACAGCAACCCCGACGGCAACAGCAACCCCTACAGCGACTCCGGCGGCAACAGCAACCCCGACAGCGGCCCCTACGGCAACTCCTACAGCGACTCCTACGGCAACCCCTACAGCGACTCCGGCGGCGACAATTACTCTGGATAAAACGGCAGTGACGACTTATCAGAAGGCAACGGATACAGTTACCGCAAAAGTCAGCGGAAGTGGAACCGTAAGTGCGGCTTCCAGCGATACCGGTATAGCAACTGTGGCTGTAAGCGGCAAGACCATTACTATCACCGGTGTGAAAGCGGGAAGTGCTACGGTAACGGTAACGTATACAGAAGGCAGCAACAAGGTGGAAGCCAAGTGCACAGTAACTGTAAAGGCTTCCAATGCGAGAGAAGATAAAACTACCAAGCTGAAAGACAAGAGCGGTGTACAGCTGTATGTACAGGATGGTGACAGCTATCGTGAAGCAGTCTATGCGGATTACTTTACTGCCTCTAAGTTCTTTATCAAAGGTGATGTGAAATACACCGGATGGCAGACACTGGACGGAAAGCTTTATTTCTTTACAGCGGATGGCAACAAGGTTACCGGAGAACAGGTCATTCAGGGCGCAAAATACAATTTTGCCAGTGACGGATCTCTGGTAGTTGGTTCCGGCACCATGGGAATCGATGTGTCCAAGTGGAATGGAAAAATTGACTGGAACGCCGTGAAGAATTCCGGTGTCAGCTACGTGATCATCCGTGTGGGTTATCGCGGTTCCTCTCAGGGAGCACTGATCGATGACCCTACCTTCAAGACCAACATCAAGGGAGCTACGGCAGCAGGACTGAAAGTGGGTGTATACTTCTTTACCCAGGCAGTGGATGAGGTCGAGGCAGTACAGGAAGCCTCCATGGTACTGGACCGTATCAGTGGTTACAAGATTTCCTATCCGGTATTCCTGGATGTGGAAGGAAGCGGCGGAAGAGGTGATAAGATCGATTCCGCTACCAGAACGGCAGTATGTAAGGCATTCTGCAATACCATTCAGAATGCAGGATACACCGCAGGTGTGTATGCCAACAAGACCTGGCTCAGCCAGAAGATGGATGCAAGTGCACTGAGTGGCTACAAGATCTGGCTGGCCCAGTATGCAGCAGCACCCACCTACACCGGACGCTATGATCTGTGGCAATACAAATCCACAGGAAAAGTCAGCGGCATCAGCGGCAATGTGGATCTGAACCTCAGCTACCTGGGATATTAACATCAGCAATGACCAGCCGGTGAGACTGCTTGCAGGCGGAACCGGCTGGCCATTAGCTGATGAAACACACATGAGCATGTAGGACGATAGTCCGGAATGCGAATGGGTGTCACGGATCCGAGAGCACGAAGTGCGGAGGAGCCGTGTTGATATCCTGCTTGTTTTATGGTAAAATATCCCTATCTATAACAAAAAATGTGCGCTGTGCGCAGAACGGAGAAAAAATGAGAACTTATCTGGTAACAGGAGGGGCCGGTTTTATCGGTTCCAACTATATTCATTACATGTTTAAAAAATACGATAATGAAATCCGTATCATCAACGTGGATGCACTGACCTATGCAGGCAATCTTGAGAATCTCAAGGACGTGGAGAAGCGTGAGAACTACACCTTTGTCAAGGCTAATATCTGTGACAAGGATGCCATCAGCAAAATTTTCGCAGAGAATGATATCGACCGTGTGGTACATTTTGCGGCAGAAAGCCATGTAGACAGAAGTATCCGCAACCCGGAGATCTTCGTACAGACCAATGTCCTGGGTACTGCAGTGATGCTGAACTGTGCCAAGGCAGCCTGGGAGCTTCCCGATGGCAGCTTCAAAGAAGGCAAGAAGTTCCTGCATGTATCTACAGATGAGGTCTACGGATCTCTTCCCGATGATGACAATGCATTCTTCTATGAGACCACTCCGTATGATCCCCACAGCCCTTACTCCGCAAGTAAGGCAAGCTCGGACATGCTGGTGAAGGCATATATGGATACCTATCATTTCCCTGCCAACATTACCAACTGCTCCAACAATTACGGTCCTTTCCAGTTCCCTGAGAAGCTGATCCCTCTGATCATCAATAATGCATTGCATGGCAAAAAGCTTCCGGTCTACGGTGACGGTAAGAACGTCCGTGACTGGCTGTATGTGGAAGACCATGCTAAGGCTATCGATATGGTACAGGAACAGGGAAGACTGTTCGAAACCTACAATGTGGGCGGACATAATGAGAAGCAGAATATCGAGATCATCCACATTATCATTGAGACTCTGCAGGAGATGCTTCCGGATTCCGATCCCCGCAAGGCACATATTAACAACGACCTGATCACTTACGTGGAGGATCGTAAGGGACATGACAGAAGATATGCCATTGCACCGGACAAGATCAAGGCAGAGATCGGCTGGTATCCCGAGACCATGTTCAAGGAAGGCATCCGCAAGACCATCGCCTGGTACTTCGAGCATGAAGACTGGATGAATAATGTGACCAGCGGTGATTACCAGAAGTACTACAATGAGATGTACGAAGAAAAGTAAAGAATACCTGTTAAATGGGAACGATGAACGTCGTTCCCATTCGGTGTGTTAAAAAACAAGTAAAAAGAAGCCCGAAAAGGGCGGATCGGAGGACGAAATGAAAGGAATTATACTGGCGGGAGGTTCCGGAACCAGACTGTATCCCCTGACAAAAGCGATTTCCAAGCAGATCATGCCGGTGTACGATAAACCCATGATCTATTATCCCCTGTCAACACTGATGCTGGCAGATATCAGAGAGGTATTGATCATCTCCACCCCAAGAGACCTTCCGGTATTTCAGGAATTGCTGGGAGACGGCAGCCAGCTGGGCATGGAGATTACCTATACTGTCCAGGAAGCCCCCAGAGGACTGGCCGAGGCCTTTATCCTGGGAGAAAAATTCATCGGAAACGACCATGTGTGCCTGGTGCTGGGAGATAATATTTTCTATGGCTACGGCTTTTCCGAGCGGCTGCAAAGGGCCGCATCCCATCAGGACGGCGCTACTATCTTCGGCTATCACGTGAGCAATCCCAAGGATTTCGGCGTAGTAGACTTTGACAGCGACGGCAACGTGCTCTCCATTGAGGAAAAGCCCCAGAACCCAAAATCCAACTACGCGGTGCCCGGGCTGTATTTTTACGACAACAACGTGGTGGAGATCGCCAAAAATGTGAAGCCCTCCGCTCGGGGAGAATTAGAGATCACCTCGGTGAATAAC
>ENA-OPVG01002038-OPVG01002038.1-human-gut-metagenome-genome-assembly--contig:-NODE-2038-length-13009-cov-2.337039_pt1 | contig 13009 bp, 10 predicted proteins | sample MGYA00241093_ERZ501975 | MGnify/ENA primary metagenome ERZ501975 (study PRJEB25962, sample SAMEA2042993) | human gut metagenome | biome: human gut; feature: human-associated habitat; material: faeces... | reverse complement strand
CGGCCCTGAATCTTCAGGTAAGACAACCGTTGCACTTCACGTTGTGGCAGAGGCACAGAAAATGGGCGGCGAGGCTGCATTTATTGACGCGGAACACGCTTTAGACCCTGTATATGCAAAAAAATTGGGCGTTGATATAGACAATTTAATCGTTGCACAACCGGATACCGGTGAACAGGCTTTGGATATTGCCGAGGCACTTGTACGAAGCGGTGCGCTTGACGTAATCGTTGTCGACTCTGTTGCCGCACTTGTTCCGAAAGCGGAAATTGACGGTGAAATGGGTGACAGCCATGTCGGCTTGTTGGCAAGACTTATGTCACAGGCTCTAAGAAAACTTACTGCCGTTATCTCAAAATCGGGTACGGTCGTAATCTTTATCAACCAGCTAAGAGAAAAAGTCGGTGTTATGTACGGTAATCCCGAAACAACTCCGGGCGGTCGTGCACTAAAGTTCTTCTCATCTGTAAGATTGGACGTAAGACGCGGCGAGGTTATAAAGAACGGTACGGAACTTATCGGTAACAAGACAAAGGTTAAAGTTGTTAAAAACAAGGTTGCACCGCCGTTTAAAACTGCCGAATTTGATATTTTGTACGGCGAGGGTATTTCAAAAGAAGGTAATATTCTTGACTTTGCAGTTGAAAACAATATTATCAAGAAGTCGGGTGCTTGGTTCAGCTATAACGGTGAAAAAATCGGTCAAGGCCGTGACAATGTAAGAAAATATATGGTTGAGAACAAAGAATTTACTGCTGAAATCGACAGACAGGTTAGAGAATTGCTGAAAAATAACAGCGGATACTTGCCGAGTGAGGCTGACGACAGTGATAATACTGACGGCGAACAGCCGGCGGAAACGGAAACGACCGAAACAACTGAAGAATAAGCGTGTATTATTTCACAAAAATATTATCCGAATAATAAAAAGATAAGTAAATAATAACTAAAAATTGTTACAAAACGATAAAAAGGATTGACGTAGGACAAATTTTTTAGTATGCTAATTATAATATTTATATCGGTAAAATATGTGATTAAAATTTAAGACAGGGGGCACAATTCATGGTTTCAAGTGAAGTGGCAGTTCAAAATTCGGTAGGCTTGCATGCAAGACCTGCAACATTTTTCATTCAAAGAGCAAATGAATTTAAGTCAAGCATATGGGTTGAGAAAGACGAAAGACGTGTAAATGCAAAGAGTCTTTTGGGAGTTCTTTCATTGGGTATCGTTAAGGGTACATCAATATCAATCATTGCTGACGGTAGTGATGAAGAAGAGGCAGTTAAGACTTTGGTTGAATTGATTGAATCTAATTTCTCTGAATAATTTTAAATAATATTTAAGAAAATAACTCTGCATTATTATGTAGAGTTATTTTTGGTGTAAGGAGGTGACAATATGTTTGATTTGGAACAGGAATTAAAAAATTTACCCGAAGATCCGGGTGTGTATATAATGCACGACAAGGACGATAAAATAATATATGTCGGTAAGGCGAAGATACTTAAAAACCGTGTCAGACAGTATTTTCAGAAAAATTCAAACCACACACCGAAAGTTCTTGCAATGGTGTCGAACGTGGCGTATTTTGAATATATTGTCACAGACTCCGAAACAGAGGCGCTTGCGCTTGAATGTAATCTTATAAAAAAGCACAGACCGAAGTATAATATACTTTTAAAGGACGACAAGCATTATCCGTATATAAAAGTCACGATAAACGAGCCGTATCCAAAGGTTTTGAAAGTCCGCAGACTTTTAAAGGACGGTGCGAAATATTACGGACCGTATGTGTCGGGAATAACAATAAAAAATACTCTTGAGCTTGTGCAGAAACTTTTTAAACCGCCGACCTGTCACAGAAAATTTCCGGACGATATTAGAAAAGGCAGACCGTGTCTTAATTATCACATCAATAATTGCTTTGCACCGTGTACGGGAAAGGTTTCAAAAGAGGAATACAGACAGGTGTTTTTTAATATTTGCCGTTTCCTTGACGGCAACCACAAGGAGCTTATAGCAGAACTGACAGAGCAAATGATGAAGGCTTCACAGAATATGGAGTACGAGAAAGCGGCTGATTTAAGGGATAAATTCAAGCCGTAAAGGATATAGAAGAACATCAGAAGATTATAAATACCGATAAACAGAACGATAAAGACGTCATTGCACTTGCAAGGGAAGAAAGCGTTGCATTTTGTGAGGTATTCTTTATCAGAAACGGTAAAGTTATCGGCAGAGAAAGCTATAAAATTGACAACACACAGCACAGTACAAATGAAGAAATACTTACCGATTTTGTAAAGCAGTTTTATCAAAACAGTGAATTTATACCCGAAGAAATCTTGACCGAATACGAAGTTGACGACAGTGAAGCGATAATGAAGTGGCTCAGCGGTATAAGAAAACGCAAAGTTACTATTGCAATGCCAAAACGAGGCGAAAAACTTCATTTGGTTGAAATGGTGCGTAAAAATGCCGATATTGCGCTTGGTAATTATAAAATTAAGGTGATGAAAGAACGTGAAAAGAATACTGTTCTTGATATGATGCAGGAACAGCTAAGACTTGAAAAACGTCCTTACAGAATTGAGGCATACGATATTTCAAATATTCAAGGTACGGATAATGTCGGTGCAATGGTTGTATTTGAAAACGGTAAGCCTGCGAAACGTAAATACAGAATATTCAAGATAAAATCGTTTGAGGGTGCGGACGATTATGCGGCTATGCGTGAGGTCATATACAGACGTTTCAGACACGCGCTTGAGGAGGAAGAACAGGTTGAAAAGGGTACGCTTTTGAAACGAAACGCAAAGTTTTTGCCTTTGCCTGATCTTATACTGCTTGACGGCGGTAAAGGGCATTTAAACGTGATAACAGAACTTCTGGATATGATTGAAGTCGATATTGAAACATTCGGTATGGTGAAGAATGACAAGCACAGAACAAGAGGGCTTGTTTCAAAAAACGGTGAAATCGAACTCAGTGCAACAAGTCCCGTATTTAAACTTATAACTCACATTCAAGACGAAGTTCACGATACCGCAATATCATATCACAGAAAATTGAGAGGTAAAATCGATTCCGAACTTGATAAAATAAACGGAATTGGTGAAAAAAGGCGAAAAGCCCTATTGACTACTTTCAAAACTATTGATAAAATAAAAGAGGCGACTTTGGACGAATTGTTAAACGTCAAAGAAATGGACAGTAAATCGGCACAAAGCGTATATGATTATTTTCGGAGGAATAGCGATGTTTAAGCTTAACAGGAAAAACGGTGTTTCGTATTACACAATTACATCATTTGAGGAAACAGGACTTGTAAAACACGGTTTTTCCACGCGTGAGGGCGGCGTCAGCGACGGCTGTTACAGCAGTATGAATTTTCGCTTTCACTGTGATGATACACGCGAAAATGTGCTTAAAAACTTTGAAATAATGGCTGATACGCTTGGTATGGACTATAATAAGCTTGTGCTTTCAAAACAAGTTCACGAAGATGTTATTCATACCGTGACAGAGGACGATTTCGGAAACGGTATTGTGCGTGAAAACAAGTTTGAGAGCGTTGACGCGCTTATTACGGATAAGAAAGGTATTCCTATGGTTACGCTGTTTGCCGACTGCGTACCGTTGTTTTTTCTTGACAAAAAGCTCGGAGTAGCCGCATTGGCACATTCGGGTTGGAAAGGTACGGTAAAGCGAATAGGTCAGAAAACAATCGAAAAAATGAAAAGAGATTACGGAAGCTGTGCGGAAGATATTTTAACCGCTATCGGTCCGTCAATACAGGAATGTCATTTTGAAGTAGGTGACGAAGTTGCCGAAATATTTATAAAGGAATTTGGTGAAGATACCGCAGTGAAATACGGTGAAAAGTATCACGTTAATATGCAGAAAGCAATCGAAAAACAATTTATTGAAAGCGGTATTTTGAAAGAAAATATCGATAATTGCGGAATATGCACTTACTGTAACAGTGATTTACTGTTTTCGCACAGAAAGACGAACGGAAAAAGAGGAAATCTCGGTGCATTTATTGAGTTAATATAGATTTGGAGAATGAGATGAGAAGGATAAAGGGTTTAGTGGCGGTGTTGCTTGCCGTGTGTACAGTTTTTTCTGTAACAGGGTGCGATACCGTTGAAAGAATTAAAGAGAGAATATCACAGGAAGCTGTTGATGAAGAAAAGGTTGCAGATGAAAATAAGACGGAAGTATCAAACAGCATAAGCGTGGGATTGCTTGATTTTGATACTTTTAATCCGCTTTTGACAAAATCGGAAACGGTTAAAGAGTGTATGGAATTTGTGTATGAACCGCTTTTTGAACTTAACGAAAAATTGCAGGCAGTACCGATTTTGGCTGAAAGCTATACTGTATCTCCCGACGGCAGAACGATTGATATTACGCTTAAAAACAACATACAATGGCAGGACGGCTCAAATTTCAACGCGTATGATGTAAGCTATACATTTAAGCAAATACGTTCCGGTGTTACTAATTACACATCTGTGTTTGCAAATATGGCGGATTATATGGCAACTGGCGATTATACGTTTCAGATTGTATTGAATTACGCAGTGCCGAATTTTGTGTCACTTTTGACATTTCCGATAGTGAAATATCAAAGTGATATGAAAGGCAATGCGAATTATATACCGATGGGAACAGGTCCTTATAAGTATAATTCACAGTTAAGCACAGGCAAGCTGTTGTTTTCGGCATTTGACAATTATCACAACGGCAGAGCAAAAATCGACAGCCTTTATGCTTATACCGTACCCGACTTGCAGAAGTATGAATCAATGTTTGAAGCAAGCGAAATTGACCTTATGACAGGCAGAACGGTAGACCTTTCGGAATATACACCGAGAGGCAGTGCAAGAAATAATGAGTATATAACAAATCAAATGACTTTTATCGGGTATAATACGGCAAATCCTTTGCTTTCGGGCGTTGAAACAAGACAGGGCCTGTCAAATATTGTTGATAAGGACAGTATTGTAAATTCAACGATATATTCGCGCGGTAAGGCAAGCAATATTCCGATTAATCCGTCATCAATTTTCTATTATGACACAAGTACAAAATTTAAGCCTGATGAAATTTTGACAACACAGCATTTGGGCAATGATAAATGGGGTTTGGACAATGACGGAAAATATGTACGCCATGTCGGTGCGCAAAAACAGGTTTTGCAATTTGAAATTTTGACAAACAGTGACAGTGCTGAAAAGGTTAATATAGCAAACGAAGTGGCAGACAGTTATACAAGATTCGGTATTCCGACAACAGTTACTGCACTTCCGTATGATGAATATATTGCAAGAATTAATGCGAAAAATTATGATATAATGATAGGTGAGATAGAAGTCAGTGCAAATAATGACTTGACTCCGCTTGTATCGTCGACCGATAATTATTTCTCGTATGCAAATCCCGACCTTGATATGCTTATCGGTCAGCTTGGAATGACGAATGACGAAGAACAGCAAAAGGCTTTATTCCGTCAGTATGGTGACATAATAGTGAATGATATGCCGTTTACTGTATTGTTTTTCAGAAAAGGCAATGTAATGTCAGGCTCAAAAATTAAAAGCGAAATTCTGCCGTCTGTTGACAGAATGTTCAGAAATATTGAAACTTGGAGTGTGACGGAATGAAAATAGTAGTAATCGGTGCCGGTGCGGCAGGGCTTTTGGCGGCAGGAAAAGCCGTCGAAACGGCTGATGAAGTGGTAATAATCGAAAAGAACGATATAATCGGCAAAAAACTTCTCATAACAGGCAAGGGAAGGTGTAATATAACAAATTCAGCCGATATTGAGGATATGATAGGTCAATATCCGAGAAATGCGAAGTTTTTGTATTCGGCACTATATACGTTTACAAATGACGATATAATACGAATTATTGAAGAAAACGGGGTCAAAACAAAAGTTGAAAGAGGCGGCAGGGGATTTCCGGTAAGCGATAAGTCGCAGGACGTTGTAAAGGCGATTAAAAAATACGCCTTAAAGCCGAATGTGTCGCTTGTGCATGATACGGTAAAGTCACTTATAATCAGTGACGGTACCGTAAAGGGTGTAAAGACGTCTAAAACGTCAATTACGGCGGACAGAGTGATAATATGTACCGGCGGTAAATCGTATCCGAGAACAGGCTCTACGGGCGACGGATACAAATTCGCAAAACAAGCGGGACATACAATTATCGAGCCTAAAGCGTCGCTTATACCTGTTTTAACGGAAGAAAAGTTCGTTAAGGATATAATGGGCTTGTCGCTGAGAAACATTAAAATAACGGCATTTAATCAGAAAAACAAAAAGGTGTATTCCGATTTCGGAGAAATGCTTTTTACGCATTTCGGAATTTCGGGGCCGGTAGTGCTTTCGATGTCGGCATATCTGAAAAATATCGGTAAGGAAAAATATAAAATAGAGATAGATTTAAAACCGGCTTTGACCGATGAACAGCTTAATGCGAGAGTGCTCAGAGATTTTGAAAAGTACAGTAAAAAGCACCTTGTAAACAGTCTTGACGATTTGCTTCCGAAAGCACTTATACCGATTGTAATATCACTCTCGGGAATAGAGCCGCATAAGGCAGTAAATGAAATTACGAGAGAAGAAAGAAACGGGCTTGTTCACGTTTTAAAACACTTTACACTTACCGCAGTCGGCGTACGGCCTGTCGAGGAGGCTATCGTAACAGCCGGCGGAGTTAAGGTAAGCGAAATAAATCCGTCCACAATGGAATCAAAACTTGTGAGCGGTTTGTATTTTGCCGGTGAAGTGATTGACATAGACGGTTATACAGGCGGATATAATTTGCAGGCGGCATTTTCGACAGGCTATCTTGCAGGTATGAATGCAGCCGAATAGCATAGAAAGGAACAGTTGTGGATATGGAAGTTGGCAGCAGAGAGGTTTGTAAGGCGGCTATACAAATTGCACTTACAGATTCAAGAGAAGAAGAAATTGAGATGAAAGCAAAAAATAAGGAAAACGGTATTCTTTCCGTTGCAGTCGATTTCGGCAGTGATTTCGGCAGTGCGGTACCGAAAGTGCTTGAAAGAGCGGTTGTTGCGGCGAAACGTGAAAATGTTATATCTTCAACCCATGCGGAAGAAGGTGCGGTTGCCGGTGCGGCACATGAGGCAATTCAGCAGATTGTCGACAAGTGCGTCGGACTTAATCTCGGCGGTAAAATCGGTATTGCAAGACACGGTTCACATATCGGTGTATGCGTATTTTTTGCTATCGGTTTATTGAATCTTAACGATGTCGCAATCGGTATGGGACACAGAGTAGTATAATCAAAGGAGAATGGTAGTATGGTAAGAGCGATAAGAGGAGCAACAACGGTTGAAAATAATGACAGAGAAGAAATTATAGAGGCGACAAAGGAAATGCTTGAAACTATAATTTCGGAAAACAATATAAAAACAGAAGATATGGTGTCTGTCATTTTTACGATAACGCCCGATCTTGACAAAGTTTTTCCGGCTGTTGCGGCAAGAAAAATGGGGATAGTTGATGTACCGTTGCTTGATATGAGCGAGCCGGAAATTGACGGTGCATTAAAGAAGTGTATAAGAATTTTAATGCACGTAAATTCCGATAAACAAAATAAAGATATGGTACACGCATATTTAAGGGGTGCAACGGTGTTGCGTCCCGATTTGGTAAAATAAATCTAAAGGAGAACAAAATGAACTATATTTCAGTTGCGGTGGACGGACCGGCAGGAGCAGGTAAAAGCTCCGTTTCAAAGGCTGTTGCCAAAAGTCTTGGCTATACATACATAGATACGGGTGCAATGTATCGTGCGGTTGCACTTTTTGCTATTAACAACGGAATAGACGCGAAAAATGAAACAGAAAAACTGGTAAGCCGTCTTAACGAAGTGGAAATCGACATAAAATATACAGATGAGGGACAGCAGATTTATTTATTAGGCGAGAATGTTTCAAAGCGTATCAGAGAAGAAGACGTTTCTGTAGGTGCGTCGAATGTTGCGGTAATTCCCGAAGTCAGAAAAAAACTTGTTGAACTTCAAAGAAAAATGGCTGAAAGTGCAAATGTTATAATGGACGGTCGTGACATATGCTCATATGTACTTCCGAATGCGGACGTTAAGATTTTTCTTACCGCGTCGGCTGAATCAAGAGCGAAAAGAAGATATGACGAACTTTGCGAAAAAGGCATTGAATGTGATTTTGAGAAAATTAAAGCCGATATGGAATATCGTGACAAGAACGATTCTCAAAGAGCCGTTGCACCTTTGAAAAAAGCTGATGACGCAACATTGATTGATACGACAGAATATGATTTTGACGGCGCGGTTAAGCTTGTAAAAAACTTAATTCTTGAAAAAACGGAGGGCTGAAATATGCTGTATAAATTATTAAGCGGTTTAGCAAAAGGCGTTACACACTGTATTTTCAGAGTGAAAGTAGTGGGCAAGGAAAATGTTCCGAAAGACGGCGGTATGATACTTGCCGTAAACCATAAAAGTAATTGGGATCCGATTTTTGCGGGTGCATATTGTCCGCGTCCGCTAAGATTTATGGCAAAGGCCGACTTGTTTAAAAACAAGCTTTTCGGCGGACTTATAAAAAAACTCGGTGCGTTTCCGATACAACGCGGCAGAGGCGATATAGGTGCTATAAAAGGTGCGTTTTCAATATTAAAAAATAATGACGCAATGCTTATTTTCCCTGAAGGTCACAGAATAAAAAACGGCAAGAGAGTAAAGGCTAAATTGGGTGTTTCGATGATTGCCGTGTATGCCGAAGTGCCTGTTATTCCGCTTTGCATAAGCGGTGAATACAAGCCTTTTCACAAGGTCACAGTAACATTCGGTGAACCTATTACGTTTGAAGAATATTATGGCAAAAAGCCTGATAACGAAACTTTGCAGACGCTTGCCGATGAAGTTATGCAGACAATTTATTCGTTTGACAATACAGATATTAAGAAAATCGGAGAACAAAAATGATTAATGTTGCAAAAACGGCAGGATTCTGCTACGGTGTAAAAAGAGCGGTGGACGACGTTTATAAAGAAATCGAAAACGGTAAAAAAATCGCAACGCTCGGTCCGCTTATTCATAATAGGCAGGTAATCGAAGATTTGGCGAGCAAGGGCGTGTATGCGTATGACAGTATAGAGGATATTCCGAGTGACCATACGGTTGTTATAAGGGCACACGGAGTGCCGAAAGCTGTTTATGACAAGATGAACGGTCGTGAGTATATTGACCTTACTTGTCCTTTTGTGGCAAAGATACATAAAATTGTATCGAAACATCACAAAGAGGGGTATCAAATTATTATTGTCGGCGATAAAAACCATCCGGAAGTTATTGGAATAAATGGCTGGTGCGATAACAAAGCTGTCATAATTAACGACGTGAAAAGTGAAATTGACGGTAATTTAGCCTCAAAAGACATATGTATTGTAGCACAAACCACAATTAATAGAGATTTTTTTGGTGAAATCGTACAAAATGTAAAAAAAACTTGCAAAAGTACCCTAGTTTTTGATACAATATGTAGTGCGACGAAGGATAGGCAAAAAGAGGCAGACGAACTTTCGAGAAATTCGGACATGATGATTGTAATCGGGGGAAAGGAAAGCTCAAATACAAGAAAGCTGTTTGAAATATCAAAGCGAAACTGTAAACACACCTATCACATCGAAACTTTTGAGGATTTACCTCAAGAAAAAACATATAATAAAATAGGTATTACTGCAGGAGCGTCTACACCCGGCAGTATTATCGAGGAGGTAGTAAAGGCTATGAGTGGAAATTTAAAAAATGAGGAGAACTTTGCAGAACTGTTTGCACAGTATGAAAGTAAAACTCTTAATAACGGGGACATTGTAGAGGGAACAGTTGTAGAAGTTCGCAATAATGAGGTCATCGTTGATTTGGGTGGCTTTAAGTATAACGGACAATTAGCAGCTGATCAGCTTACTGATGACCCTGCACTTAAGCCGTCTGATGTAGTAAAAGAAGGCGATACAATCAAGGTTTACGTTGTAGGCGTAAACGATGCTGAGGGTAAAGTAGTTCTATCAAGAAAGAAATTGGTAGCTATGGAAAGCTGGAACAAAATCAAAGAAGCTTATGAATCAGGCGAGACTTTGGAAGGAAAGATTATAAAGGCTGTTAAGGGCGGTGTTATTGCACTTACAGACGGTTCTCAGGTATTTATCCCTGCACGTCAGGCATCCGGAAGATTTGTACAGGACCTTCAAAGCCTTGTAGGAACAACTGTAAACTATAAGATAATCGAAATCGACGAAAGAAGAAGACGTGTTATCGGTTCAGTCAGAGTTATTCTTGAGGCTGCAAGAAAAGAAAAAGAAGAAAAGTTCTGGGCAGAGGCTGAAGTTGGCAAGAAGTATCAAGGTACTGTTAAGTCACTGACATCATTCGGTGCATTCGTTGACATCGGCGGTGTTGACGGTCTTGTTCACATCAGTGAACTTTCATGGAATAAAATCAAGCACCCTTCAGAAGTTGTTAAAGAGGGTGACGTTCTTGATGTTTACATTAAGGACCTTAACAGAGAAACAAAGAAGATTTCTCTTGGATTTAAGAAGATTGAGGACAATCCTTGGACAATCGCTCAATCAAAGATTAATGTAGGTGACGTTGTTAAGTGTAAAATAGTTCGTATGATGCCATTCGGCGCATTCGCTGAAATTATGCCTAACGTAGACGGTCTTATCCACATTTCTCAAATTGCTGACAGAAGAATCGGCAAGCCGGAAGATGTTCTTACAATCGGTGAAGAAGTTGAGGCTAAGGTTACAGATCTTAACTGGGACGAAAAGAAGATCAGTCTTTCAATCCGTGCTTTAATTCCTACACCTGAAAAGGAAGAAGAAGTTAAGGAAGAAGAAGCTCCTGTAGAAGACCATAATGCTGAAACACTTGTTTATTCAACAGACCCTGAGGTAGAAGTTGAAGAGGCAATCGAAGTTGAGGCTGACGACGCTGAATAATTCAGAATATTAAAAGGGTATTGCAATGCAATATCCTTTTTTTATGCTTGGGTTTACTTTAATATCCCATTTCCTTGATTTTTGAACGCATTTATGATACAATAGAAAAAATAATTAGTATATTTTCTGATATATGCAGTTAAGTTTAGTCAGAAAATTCGGAGTAATATGATAAAATAAGAATTTCGGAGGAATAATTTAGTATGAACAAATTAGATGAATTCAAGTATAATGTTGCCGGAAAGAATATAACTGTAATCGGAATCGGCATATCAAATTTGCCGCTTATAAAATATCTTGTGTCACTCGGCGCGAATGTAACGGCTTGTGACAGAAGAAGTGCAGAAGATTTGGGGGAGAATTATACCGAACTTGAGAAGTTGGGCGTAAAGTTCAATCTTGGTGACGGTTATCTTAACAATCTTTCGGGCGATATGATATTTAAAACTCCGGGAATGAGATATGACGTACCTGAACTTTTAAAAGCTAAGGAAAACGGAAGTATCGTAACAAGTGAAATGGAAGTGTTTTTTGAAGTGTGTCCGTCACATATAATTGCCGTTACAGGCAGTGACGGTAAGACAACAACAACGACGCTTATCCATAAAATGATGACTGATGCAGGCTATAAAACATGGCTCGGCGGAAATATCGGAAATCCGCTTTTGACTGATACAGAGAAAATGAAAGAAAACGACTGGGTAATTCTTGAACTTTCTTCATTCCAACTTCATACAATGAGAAAATCACCTGAAATTGCGGTTATCACAAACATAAGTCCGAACCACCTTGATATGCACAAGGATTACAAGGAATATATCGACGCAAAAAAAAATATAATGCTTTATCAGAATGAAGGCGATACGCTTATCGTAAATGCAGATAATCAAGTTACGGCAGATATAGGCAAGAGTGCAAACGGTGCGGTTAAGTATTTCTCAAGAAACGGTATGGCTGATGTATATCTTGACGGAAATATTATAAAAAGAGGTATAGTAGAAATACTTAATATCAAGGACATTAAAATACCGGGTATGCACAATGTCGAAAATTATATGGCTGCTATTGCCGCAGTAAGCGGTTTGGTGAGCAAGGAAGTTATAGTGAACGTTGCAAAAACTTTCGGTGGTGTGGAACACAGAATTGAGCTTGTAAGAACACTTGACGGAGTTAAGTATTATAACAGCTCAATAGATTCAAGCCCTAACAGAACGATAAACACTCTAAGAGTATTTCCTAATAAGGTTATAATGATAGCCGGCGGTAAGGATAAGGGTATTCCTTATGACGAAATAGGACCTGCACTTGCCGAACACGTTAAGGTGCTTATATTAATCGGTGCAACATCGGATAAAATTCAAGAGGCGCTTGACGCTGAAATAAATAAGACCGGAAACGGTAAAGATATAGAGGTAATTCGTGCAACGTCTTATGAAGATGCAGTTAATACAGCAAGAAGTAAGGCACATGACGGCGACGTTGTTCTTCTGTCACCGGCAAGTACAAGTTTTGATATGTTCAGAAACTTTGAAGAAAGAGGAAATCTATTCAAGAAAATAGTAAATGAGTTGAATTAATATGAGAAAACTTATAAGAAAATTAAGTGATATGCGTGGTATATCGGGATTTGAATATCGTTTGACAGACCAAATTGCCGATATGTTTAAAAAGTATTGTGATGATGTAAAAATCGATTCTTTAGGCAGTGTGATTGCGGTAAAACGCAGTAATAAACCTAACGCACCTAAATTGATGATTGAGGCACATTGTGACGAAATAGGATTGATTGTCACATCAATTACGGATGAGGGATATTTGACATTCGCGAATGTCGGCGGTGTTGACGAAAGAACACTTCCGTCAACCGAAGTGACTGTACACGGCAAAGAAGATTTGTGGGGAGTAATAGGCATAAAGCCGAATTACTTACTGGAGCAAGGAAAGACAGCCAAATTAAAAGAATTGGCGGTTGATACA
>ENA-OPVG01002033-OPVG01002033.1-human-gut-metagenome-genome-assembly--contig:-NODE-2033-length-13023-cov-2.479796_pt1 | contig 13023 bp, 10 predicted proteins | sample MGYA00241093_ERZ501975 | MGnify/ENA primary metagenome ERZ501975 (study PRJEB25962, sample SAMEA2042993) | human gut metagenome | biome: human gut; feature: human-associated habitat; material: faeces... | reverse complement strand
CTGCGATCGGGCGCGGGCCGATGCCGCTCATCGTGTCCGTTGCAGCCGAACCGAGGGTTGTCGCGACGCCGAAACCGCCGCGTACGGCCACATAATCGCGCAGGCCGCTGGTCGGCGGGGCGATTGACAGCACGTCCCCGTCACGCAGCAGAACCGGTTGTTGCATGGCGATTGTGGTGCGGTCGGCGGCATCGTTCGATGTGTTCAAGACGGTCCGGCCACTGCATCCACCGGGGGAATTTGGGGTGAACGTGCCGTTTGAGCCGCCTTGACTATCTTGCGATTGCCGGCTTCCGGTAATCGTCACATCCGCCGAAGCGCCCGTCACCGCCACGACCACACTGCCGATGGCACGCATGCGCACGCCACCACCGGTGATTTCCAACACGGGGGTATTAGCGGGGTTGCCGACCAGTGCGTTGGCCAAGTGGGAAGACGTGCGATCGGCGGCGCCGGAACCGGTCACGCCCATGTTCGCGGCGACACGGCCATCATCCTGGAAGGTGGTGAGCAGGCCCGAGCGGAGGACTTCGAGAGCCGGAGTCGAGGCCGAGACGGACATGGAATCTGGCGCCTGCGAAACTTGAACGGAATCGGACACAGAGGCAGAAACAGAAGCCAAACCGCCGGAAACGGCGTCACGCACGGGCGTAAAACGCACGGTGTCGCCGGGCTGCAACAGCGCGGGCGGGTCGGCCCGCTCGTCCCACATCGGCGTTTCCGTGTGGCCCAGCAACTGCCAGCCGCCCGAGCTGACGCGCGGATACACGCCGGAAAACGTGCCGGCAAGCCCCACCGCGCCCGCGGGCACGCTCAGCCGTGGCACTTTGCGGCGTGGCACATCGAATATCGGGTCGCCGCCGGTCAGGTATGCGAAACCGGGCGCGAAGCCGACGAACGCCACGGACCAGGCGGCATCGCAATGCCGGCGCACAACCTCGTCAACGGAGATGCCCAGCAGGTCGGCTACGTCCGCCATATCCTCGCCATCGTAAATCACCGGAATTTCAACGATTCGGGAATGCCGTTCCACGTCGGCGGCAACGTTCAGCGCGCGAATCGCGGCGGTCAGTTCGACACGCGACGAAAGCAGCGGATCGAAGGCGACGTAGACGGTGCGCGCAGCGGGAATGAGTTGTTTCACGCCGGCGAAAACGGAGGTCGCGCTCGGCCGTGCGGCCCGCTCGGGCGATTCCGCAGTTTGTTCCACGGCATGTTTCACGGCGCTCTGCAACGCGGCGAACACCCGCAGGGTCTCGTCCAAATCGGCGAGCTCCACGAGTATGCTGTCCGCGCCACAGGTCAGGAATCGCATGTCGCCACCGCCTTAATCCCGCGCGGCCGATGCGGCTGCGTCGCCTGCGAACGCGCGTATCGCAACGCCTTCCGACTCCAAGCGGGCGCGGACGGCACGCGCCATCGCCACAGCCGAGGGCGAATCGCCATGCACACAGACGGAATCGGCGTTGAGCGGCACCACGGTGCCGTCGATTGCCACCACCTCATGCTCGCACACCATGCGCAGCACGCGCGCCGCCACTTCGGCCGGATCGGCGATCACTGCATCCGGCAAACGGCGCGACACCAGCGTGCCGTCCGCGTTGTACGCGCGGTCGGCGAACGCCTCGCGGAACACCTGCAATCCGGCGTTCGTGGCGAGTTCGCCGACCACCGAGCCGGGCAATGTGAGCAGGGCGAGCGACGGGTCGACGGCGATGATCGCCCCGACGACGGCCAGGCGGCCGACCACGGCGCCCGGCTGCGTCAGTATCGCCAGCGATGCGTCCACGCTGCGGATAGCCTCGACCACGGCGGCAGCCTGCGATTCGTCGCGGACGATCCGGTTGTACAGCGCGCCATGAGGTTTCACGTACCGCACCTGCGCGCCGACCGACCGCGCCATGCCTTCCAACGCGGCGATCTGGTACATCACGTCCGCCTTGAGTTCGTCGGGGGACTCGTCCACATAGCGGCGCCCGAATCCGGCCAGGTCGCGGTACGCCACATGCGCCCCGACCATTACCCCCCGCGACGCCGCGTATGACAACGTTCTCAGCATGACGGACGGGTCGCCCGCATGGAAGCCGCACGCCACGTTCGCGCTGGAAACCACGTCGAGCAGCGCCTCGTCGTCGCCGAGCGTCCAACGACCGAAGCTTTCGCCCATATCGCTGTTCATATCGATTCGCATAGCCGTCTGCTTTCCGTCTGTTTCCTGCACAGCCATCGTTTCCATTCCTTCCGTCGCCTTTCCGTCGTTCTACCGTCGCAGCGTTCTTCAGCCGCGACGTCCCTTCTGCCGCAGTCGCCGCAGCACGCATCTCATGCCGCGCCCCGCAACCTGCCGCTCGGCCTCACACCATGTATTCCAAATCGCGTTTGCTGGTGATGAACATGTGCCCCGGCGCGTGCGTGATCGCGAATTCCGGTTTGGACGCCATCACCGCGGCCTGCGGGGTCACGCCGCACGCCCAGAACACCGGCACATCGCCCGGCTCCAACACGGGGGCATCGCCATAGTCGGGATGCATGATGTCGTCGATGCCGATCGCGGACGGGTCGCCCACACATACGGGGGCACCGTGCACGGACGGGTAATAGCCGGAAATCCGGCATGCGTCGGCCACCTGCGTAGACGGAATGCCACGCATCGACACGACCATCGTCGAATGGAACGCGCCGGCCGAACGGCACTCGATCGACGTGTCGTACATCGGCACGTTGCGGCCTGCCGTGATGTGCCGCACCGGCACGCCCGCCTCCATCAGCGGAAACTCGAATGTGAAACTGCAGCCAATCACAAACGTGACCAAATCGGATCGCCAATACTCGCGAATATCGGGCACTTCGGCTACCAGTTCGCCACGCTTCCACACGCGGTACAACGGCACGTCGGTACGGATGTCGGCGCCCGGCGCGGTGACGGGTGCGGTGACGCCCGGCTCCATCACTTCCAGCAGCGGGCAGGGTTTGGGATTGCGCTGCGCGAACAGCAGAAAATCGAATGCCTTCTCCTTGGGCAGAATCATCAGATTCGCCTGCGCGTAGCCTTGCGCGATGCCGCAGGTCGGGCGGACCAGGCCGTCACGGAACGCGGCGCGCGCCTGTTCGGGCGTGCTCGCCGCGCCAAGTTCGGTTGTTCCCATATCGGACATCCCATCCACCATTGCGCTTACCTTTCCCGTCGGCCGCCGTCCGGCCTTTTCCGAACGAACTGCCGACGAACCCCGAAATCAGATTCCGCAGAAACGGACGTTCAGAGTCGCTTTCCCTCACCTTGGTCGCCGAACGTTACGGGAGCCGCGCGATTCATGACGCGTATGTTTCCGCATTGCAAATTGGCGGTGCCAAGTGGAAACAAACCATGGTTAGGTTGGACGCCGAAGACGCACGCGAACGCTGACGCAACACAACAGCGCAACAGCAATAAAGCGGCAATCAAAAGACGCGGAGCGCGGAAGAGAGGTTCCCATGAGTTCGATCGTTCTGGCAGTCGGTAACGGCAAGACGCTATTCGGAGGCTCAGGCGTGGCGCCCGACGCGGATCTGGTTCGTTTCGTCGATCCGGAAAGCCCCATCATCAACGCGTTCGATTTGTGCGCGCTGCGTGGCGACGGCATTTTCGAAGCGACCACGGTATGGAAGGGTTTCCCGGTCTCGCTGGAGAACCATCTGAAGCGTCTTGCGAATTCGGCCCGTCTGGTGGATATGCCGGAACCGAACATTCCAGCGCTCACCCGCGCGGTCCAGCTGGTCATCGACCAGTACGACGATCCGGAACCCGGCCCGATGCTACGCATCATCGTCTCCCGTGGTCTCGATCCGGACACCGGCGTGGGCAAGGCGGCCGACCGCACGCCGACCGTCTACATCTTCCTTGACGCGAAGGGCACGCTGCATTCGCTGGAGCCGATCACCATGGCTTCGATGACGCGCGGCTACCCGTCGGACATCACCGCACGCGCCCCGTGGCTGCTCAACGGCGCGAAGACGCTGAGCTACGCGTTCAACTGCGCCGTGCACCGCGAATGCGCCCGCCGCGGCGTCGGCGACGCGATTCTGTTCACGGAGGACGGCTACACGATGGAATGCCCGAATTCGTCGATTGTGGCACGCTATGGCGATACGTTCGTCACGCCCGACCCGCGCATCGGTATTCTGAATGGCACATCACAGCGCGAAATGTTCGCCTGGGCGCTTGAAGAAGGCAAGAAGGCGGAATACCGCAAGCTGCCGATCGCCGAACTACGCGAAGCGGACAGCCTGTACATGACGCACGGAGGGTGGTCCATTCCGATCAGCGAGATCGATGGACGCGCGCTTGCCGTGGATGCAGCGGAGATTCAGGCGATCAACGATGCGATCCATTCGGGCCGCACGCACGAGGACGCGTTGAAGATCGGTCCGACCGGCGATTACGAATAAGGCGAAACGACCCGCTTAGCAGGTAAAACGGCCCGTCCAATGATGGGCGATACGACCCGCTTAGCGCGTGGTATCGCCCAGTTTGCGCGTCACGGGAATCAGCACGTCCGGCTCGTACGGCTTGCGTCCCGTGGCGCTTGTCGTATCTGCCTTGGCATCCCCTTCCTTGGCGATCGCACGAACGATATTGCCGACCGCGACCTGCGCGATTTTGTCGAAATTCTGCGCCACCGCGGTCATTTTCATACCGGCCAGGTCGGTCAGATACGTGCCGTCGTAGGCGATGATCTGCAGGTCGCGCGGAATCGAAATATGCCTCCGCATCGCTTCGCGCACGCAAAGCGCGGCACCGATATCGGAGCTGACCACGGCATCGACGCCGTCCACCGGCATACTGTTGAGCACAGCATTCACCGCGTTCTTATACCCTTGGAAATCCTCCACATTGCCGGCTTCGACGTACTCGTACCGCACGCCGGCCGCTTTCAGCTCCTGCTCCAACGTAAGGTAGTAGCGGACGGCCGGGAACGTTGTCTTGTGCAGGTCGAAATCGTCCGGGCTGTCTCCATTGCGCGCCGCCAAATCGAAGAACTGGTCGCGCGGGCCGCCGATCATCACCACGTGGTGCGCGCCGGTGTTGACCAGCATGTGCGCCATGAGCCGGCCGCCCTGCTCATGGTCGGAGCCGATCGACGCGATGCCGCCGCCCAGCACACGGTCGAAGGCGACGATGGGGCGGTGGATGGACGTCCAGTAATCGTTCGGATGGGTGGTGTGCGAGCAGACGATGATGCCGTCCATCATGTGACGGCGCAGCATGTCCACGTATTCGACCTCGCCGTTTTCCGCGTCGGCGGTGGAGCACAGCATGGTGCGCAGTCCTTGCGCGGCCAGCTCGCGTTGCAGATGCGCGGTAAGGGTGGCAAAGAAGGGGTGGCGGATGGTCGGCACGATCACGCCGACCAGGTTCGTGCGGTTCTTGTACAGGTTGCGTGCCAGCTCGTTGGGCACGTAATTGAGCTCTTTCATGGCGGCTTTGACGCGCGCGCGCATGTCGTCGGACACGTAGCCCGTCTTGTTGACCACCAGCGAAACCGTGCTCAGCGAGACCCCGGCCTCTTTCGCCACGTCGCGCATGCCGACCATTGCCCAACACCTCTCCCCCGCATCGTCGGGATGTTTCCTTACAAATCGCGATATTATGTGTTATTTTACATGCATCTGTAACGTTTCTTTGCAATCGTCCGCACAATATGAACTATCAATTGACGAAAGACGCCCTCCCCCTCTTCAATTCCCCCGAAAAATCCACTTTTTCACCCGTGAACGACGTATGTTTCACGACGCGTTCCACGCATCTTCCACGCACGCTCCGCATGTACTCCACACACGTTCCGCCCGCAAAAGGGGCGGTGCGACACTTGCAATCATCTCGCTTGCGTCGCACCGCCCCTTGCGTTGCGTGGCCTGGCCGTCAGCCGTCACGTCCGGCCATCACGTCAGTCCGCACCACGGACGAACCGACCGTCATGCCTTCGGTACGGAACCTTCCTGGGAGTGGTCGAAGACCGGCTTGTTGTCGGCGTCGTACTTATAGACGCCGATGGAAGCCGAGCTCGGATCATGCGCGTCGTTGAACGCGCCGATGGAGGTCTGGCCCTTGTACTGAATCTCCTTGCCGTCCTTCAGCAGGGCGAGGCAGGCCTTGTAGGAATCGCACTTCTCGCCCTTGGTGGATCCGGAGACGGCCGCCATATTGGCCTGGATGGTCTTGCCATCGGCACTGCCGCCCTTCTGTGCGGCGAGCGCGGCGAGGATGATGCCGTCATAGGTTTCAGCACCGTAGGTGGTGGTGTTTTTCAGGTCGACGCCGGTGGACTTGAGGCGCTTGACGAAGTCGTCAGACGGGTTGACGCCAGGGATGGTGCCCTTCGAGCCCTTGAGCAGGCCCGCGTCGAGCTCGCTGGAGTAGTCGGAGGTGTTGCCGTCGACGAAGTACAGCTTGTGCATGTCCACTCCCGCGGAGGCGAGCGCCTTCAGCAGCGGCTTGGTCTGATCGAAGGCGATGACGAGCGTCGCGTCCGGATTGGATGCCTTGATTGCGGTTGCAATTGAGGAGAAGTTCGTTTCGGTCGGGTCGAAGGTATCCTTTTCTCCATAGACGATATTGACGCCGGCCTCGGATGCGGTTTTTGCGATGGTGTCGCGCAGGCCGGTGCCGTATTCGTCGTTGAAGACCGCGATGGCGAGCTTCTGCACGCCGTCCTGGGCGATCAGGTTGCCCATGACCGCGCCCTGCACGGTGTCCGGCGCGACGGTGCGGAAGAAGTAGTCGGAAAGGCCGGAGAAGCTGGCCGAGGTGGCGCCCATCGATAGCATCGGAACGTTCTGTGAGGTGATGGACTTGTAGGTGTTCTTAACCACGGAACTGGAGGCCGGGCCGATGATGAACGACGGGTTCTTGCTGAGGACGGATTGGGCGGCGGAGGTGTTCTGGTCGGCGTGGTCCGCGTCGGAGGTGTCGGCGTCGACGGTGGTGATCTTGTTGCCGAGCACGCCACCAGCATCGTTGATGTCCTTGACCGCGAGCTTTTCGGCGGCCAGTTCCGGCGGTGCCAGATAGGCCAAGGAGCCGGTTTCCGGCCACAGTCCACCAAGCACGAGCTTGGTGGCTTTGGCGCCGGATGTGGAGTCTGAGCCGCTTGACGAGCTGCTGGAAGAACTGGACGAGCCGCAGCCGGCGAGCGCCATGACTGCGGCGGCCACCATGGCGGTGGCCGTGATGGACAGTTTCCTCATGCCCTTCATGTTGATCTTCTTCATTTGAATCACCGTTTCCTCTCTTGGCTCCGCTGATTGCCGAACCCTTGGTGACGATTATCGAGATGTGTTGCTCGACCATCTTGAATCGCACTATAAGTGCCGAGGAAACCGAATGTGTATGCGTGAAGTTAACCGAAGGTGAAGCCCGAAAACTGTTGGAAACACAAGGATTTGTACCCATTTTCAAGCATGCCAAAACCGTCGGCGGAGGGTATTCCGTCGACGGTAAAGCGGTACTCTATCTGCCTTCCTCTTCCACTTCCTCCTCAAGGTTGCCCAGGTAGAGGGAGACGACTTTCGGATCGTTCATCAGGTCGCGCCCCTTGCCGGAGTAGGCGTTGCGGCCTTGGTCGAGGACGTAGCCGCGGTCGCAGATCTGCAGGCAGCGGCGGGCGTTCTGTTCGACGATGACCACGGATACGCCGGCTTTGTTGACTTGGCGCACGCGGATGAAGGTCTCGTCCTGGAGCATTGGGGACAGGCCTGCGGAGGGCTCGTCGAGCAGGAGGACGGATGGTTTCATCATGAGGGCTCGGGCCATGGCCACCATCTGACGTTCGCCGCCGGAAAGCTGGCCGGCGAGCTGGTTCTTGCGCTGGCCGAGTTTGGGGAAGATGGAGCACACGTAGTCGAAGCGTTCGTTGAACAGTTTCGGTGCTTGGAACGCGCCCATGTGCAGGTTTTCCGCGATGGTCAGGCTGGGGAAGACGTTTTCGGTCTGCGGCACGAAGCCGACGCCACGGGAGACGAGTTTGTCGGCGCGCAGGTTGGTGATGTCCTCGCCTTTCAGCAGCAGCTTGCCGGAGTGGATGTGCACCAGGCCGAACAATGATTTGAGCAGGGTGGATTTGCCTGCGCCGTTCGGGCCGATGATGCCGACGATCTCGCCTTCATACAGGGTCAGGGATGCGCCGTTCAGGATGTTCACGCCGGGAATGTATCCGGCCACCAAATCGACCGCGTCGAGCAACGGTTCGCCTTCGGGCTCGCCCATGTGGATCTGCGCGCGGGTCAGCGGCTCGTCGGCCACGCTTGCGATGTCGCTCATTTCAGGCCTCCTTCAGGTCTTCCAGCACGGAATCGTCGCCCAGGTCCACGTTCGCGTGGGCGCCCAGGTATGCGTCGATCACGGCCGGATCGTTCATCACGCTCTTCGGTTGGCCTTCGGCCACGATCTTGCCTTCCGCCATCACGGTGACCCAGTCGGCGATGTGTCTCACCATGTTGATGTCGTGTTCGACGAACAGCACTGTGGTGCCTTCCTCGCGCAACGCCATGATGTGGTCGAGCAGCGACTGTTTCAGCGCGGGGTTCACGCCGGCCATCGGCTCGTCCAGCATGACCAGTTTCGGGTCGGACATCAGCGCTCGTGCCATTTCCAGCAGCTTGCGTTGGCCGCCGGAAAGCGCGCCGGCGTAATCGTCCTTCTTTTTGATCAGCAGGAAGCGTTCCAGCAGCGCCTCGGCTTTTTCGATGTTCGCCTGCTCCTGCTTCCTCCACATGCCGGGGAACAGCGCGCGGAACATGCCTTCGCCCGGCTGCACGGGGGCGCCGAGGAGCATGTTGTCGAGCACGGTCAGACGGCTCATCACCTTGGTCAGCTGGAAGGTGCGGACCATGCCCATGCGCGCCACTTTTTCGGGCTGCACGTGGGCCATGTCCTTGCCGTCGAACTGCCAGGTGCCGGTGTTCGGCGTATCGAAGCCGGTCATCAGGTTGAAGAACGTGGTTTTGCCGGCGCCGTTCGGTCCGATCAGCGCGGTGATGCCGTGCCGTTCGATTTCGAAGTGGCTCACGTCCACGGCGGTCATGCCGCCGAATTTGCGGGTCACGTTGTCGGCCACGAGAATCGGGTCGGGCTTGTGCACGCCCGGCTTGTTTTCGACGAATTTCAGATCGTCGGTGACTTTGTCGCAATAGGCGGTGGAGATGAGGGTCTCGCCTTCCGGAGCTTTGGTGGCCCATTTGGTGAGGTCCTGGAATGGTACGCCGGGCTGCACACCGGGGATACGGGTTGCACGCCGGTTGCGGGTTGCGTGGCCGGCTGCACGCCAGTGGTCGGAGAATTCGTTGTATCAGGCATGGAAAGCCAACTCCTTTCGGTCGCCCAACAGACCTTGTGGTCTGAAGATCACCAGGCACATCAGCGCGACGCCGACGATCACCCAGCCGAGAGCTTCGATCTGGTTGGAAGAGATGAGGGTTTCGGGAACGGTGTTGCGCATGACCTCCTTGACGAAGGTGAGCAGCACCCACAGCACGCAGGAGCCAAGCACCGGGCCGAGAATCGTGGCCGCGCCGCCCAGCAGCAGAATCGTCCACACGTAGAAGGTGACGGTGCGGCCGAGCGAATCGGGCTGTACGGAACGCGGCAGGACGAAGATGATGCCGGCGATCGCGCCGAACAGGCCGCCCAGAATCAGCGATTCCATCTTGTATCGCGTCACGGGCTTGCCGAGCGAACGGATCGCGTTCTCGTCCTCGCGGATGCCCTTGAGCATGCGGCCCCACGGCGAGTGGAACCAGCGCCAGCACAGCAGCGCCGCGATCACCACCAAAACCCATGCCACGATGCGCAGCCACCAGGAGTTGGCGATGTTGTTGCTGTACGTCCACAGCAGGAACGTGGTCGAACCGTCCGGCAGCGGTGAAAGCGATTCGAATTTCTCGGTGAAGTCCTGCGGCGAGATGCCCGCGGAACCGCCGGTGAAGTTCGTCATGGCCGTCGATCTGCCGATGATGCGGATGATTTCCGCGGCGGCCAATGTGACCATGGCCAGATAGTCGGGTCCGAGCTTCAGCGTCGGAATGCCCAGCAGCAGCGCGTAGATGACCGCGAGCGCGAGCGCCGCGCATACGGAGGCGAACAGGTTGCAGCCCATCGACTGCGTGATGGCGAATCCGTATGCGCCGAGGAGCATGAAACCGGCCTGGCCCATGTTCATCAGGCCCGTCATGCCGAAGTGAATGTTCAAACCGATGGCGGCGAGTACGTACGCCGCTGTGGTCGGGGCGATCAGCTCGCCCGCCGCGTTGGAGATGATTGTCATGATGTCCATGGATCAGCCCACCCTTTGCTGCTTGCCGAAGATGCCCTGCGGGCGCACCAGCAGAACGATGATGAGGATTGCCAGCGCGCTGGCGTAACGCATATCGTTGGGGATGACGAGCGAGCTCATGTCCGCCACGATGCCGATGACCAGCGAGCCGATCAACGCGCCATTGGCGGTGCCGAGGCCGCCGAGCGTCACCGCGGCGAACATCAGCAGGATCAGGGTCGCGCCGGTGTTCCAGGAGATGCCGTTCAGGTAGACGCCGAGCAGCACGCCGGACAGGGCTGCCATCGCGCACGAGAGGATCCAGACCACGCGGACCACCTGATCCACGTTGATACCGGATGCCGCGGCGAGCGCCGCGTTGTCGGACACGGCTCGTGTGGCGCGGCCGAGTCGCGTCTTGTAGAGGAACAGGGTGACGCCGACGATCACGCAGATGGCGATGAGCGCGGAGACCAGCGTCGGCATGTCGGTGGTGATCGGTCCGAACTGGAAGCTGTCCGGCACCGATTTGACGATGCCTTTGATGTCGCCACCGAAGAAGAACTGGAACGTGTACTGCAACGCCATGGACAGGCCGATGGTGACGATCATCTGCTGCATGGTGCCGACGTGGCGTCTGCGTAGCGGCCCCCAGACGATTTCGTTTTGGATGAAGCCGGTCAGCGCGCCGATGACGATGGCGAAGATGGCGGAGGCGATGAGCGGCATGTGCAGCATCTGCGTGCCGACGTATGCCATGAGGCCGCCGAGCGTCACCTGTTCGCCGTGTGAGAACGACTGCAGGCCGGTGGTGCCGTAGACGAGGTTCATGCCGACGGACATGAGGCCCAGCATCAGGCCGAAGATAATGCCGGAATACAGTTGCTGCCAGATGCGTTTGCCGACATTGGAGCCGTCTTTTTTGACTGGCGATTGCGTGGCCGCCGTCGATCCGGATGTGCCGGACGTGCCGCTGCCGGCGGAATCGCCCGCCTGGTCGAATCGGACAACGCCGCGCTGCTTGTCGAAGCTGGCTTTCTTGATCGTCACCGTCGCGCTGCTTGCCTTCAGGCCGTGCTCTTTCGCAACGGACGCGTCGATGGTGACGGTGTAATCGCCGTCATCGGCAACGGAGAAGGCCCATTTGCCGTCCGCCGCGGTTTTGGTTTCCGCGGTTGCCTTGCCGGACAGCGTGATGGTGACGTCGGCGATCGGCTTCTTGTCGGCGTCCTGCAGGATGCCGTTGACGCAGCCGTTGCTGGCGGTCGGATTGCATTCATCGACGGCCTGCGCGCCGGAATCGGCTGCGGACGCGATGGCGGGAGGGAGTACGAAAAGCATCGAGAGAACGGCGACAATCGAACAGAGTATGACGATTCCCGGTCGACGATGCCGTGTGAGATACGTTACGGCTGTCATAGGTTTTTCCTCTCTTGTTGTTTTCACAACGTAGGAGAGGAAACAGCTCGCGCGGTTGCGCTCAGATTTCCTGAACGTTACCCGATGACCGCCCGTGTAACGTGAAAATTACGCGAGGCTGAGCCGGTGACAGCTATGCGTGGCCGCCCAGCATGGCGATGCCGAATCCGAGCGCCACGCAGGCGAGCGGCACCGCGACCGTGGCAGCGCCATAGCCCAGGGCCATGGCGAAACGGCGTTTGCGAATCAGCGACAGCACCTCGTTGATCGCCGACGAGAATGTTGAGAATCCGCCGAGGAACCCCACAACGAACGTCATTACCGTGCCCATATCAACCGACTGCGCATAGTACGACATCATGGCGATGCCGGCGCACAGGGAGGCGACGCCGTTGATGACGAGCGTGGCCAGGGGGAAGCTGTGGTTGCCGTCACGGTTCCAGCTGCGTTGGATCGACACGTCAAGCACATAACGGGCCATGGCGCCGATGCCGCCGAACAGGCAGATCATCCAGGTCATCAGCGCACCTCCCCTGTGGTCGGGTCGGCGACGAGCGGGATTTCCGCGGTGACCGGCTTGGGTTCGAAGCTGGGCAGAGGTGCGACGGGTTGCGATGACTGCGGCTGCGATTCGATTTTCGGCACCTGCCCGGTCTGCGCGACCTGCTGGGCGACCTGGGCCGCCTGCTGTGCCGCCTGCGCGGCCTCCAACGCGGCCTGCGCGGCCGAATGCGCCGCATCCGCCACCTTCACGTGGCGCACGCCCTGCGCGTCCGGCACGTTGTTCTGCACATTTTGCGCGGCCGGCACGTCCGATTCGCCCGAATCGGCCATGGGGACCGTCTGCGTAACACTCTGCGTAGCCGATACTGCAGTGTCGGTCATCTGGACGTCCTGCACGATGCCGTACGCGTCCGAATCGGACATTGAGGATACGGAAGCCGTGGAGGCATCGGCGATCGCGTTACGGACCCGCTTGCGTGTGCCGCGCGCCAGCAACGCCTGCATCAGCGCCACGCCAACCGCGGCCGCGATCAGACCGCCGGCGAAACTTCCCGCAAGATAGCCGAGCGCGCTGCCGAAACGCTGCTCGCGCATGCCTTCCATGGTTTCCAACATCACGCCGGACATCGTCGACAGTCCGCCAAGCAAACCAAGCCCGACGCCACGGCTGACGACCTGCCGTACCCTGCGGCGCAGCCACGACGCGGTCGCCATGTATTCGGTCAGCATCGCAAACAGGAAGCAGGCGAGCATATTCGACACGAACGTGCCCACCACGAACGGCGAACCGTTCACCGACGGCAGCAGCAGGTCC
>ENA-OPVG01002028-OPVG01002028.1-human-gut-metagenome-genome-assembly--contig:-NODE-2028-length-13056-cov-7.264826_pt1 | contig 13056 bp, 12 predicted proteins | sample MGYA00241093_ERZ501975 | MGnify/ENA primary metagenome ERZ501975 (study PRJEB25962, sample SAMEA2042993) | human gut metagenome | biome: human gut; feature: human-associated habitat; material: faeces... | reverse complement strand
GTATCTTCAAACCGCATTCTTGTTTTTAGGGGTGTATTTCGTTACAGCCCCTTTTGGGTGAAACCACTTGGTTTCTATAGTATGTTACGCCACTTGGCGCTAACAACATGTGAACTTTTCATACATAGTGAGAGGAAATACTTATTTCCCGTATACTGCAACTAAATCATTAGTTAGCATACATAATTTTTTAGGAGTTCTATCTTCTACATCGGTTCATCACTTGATGATCATAAGAGACAACACTTGTTGTATGCAATAAATGACACTCGTCGAAGGTTAAATAACACTTGTTTAATATAGGTTATCAGTTGCTCACTTGAGTATATACTAAAAATTGTTACTTACTTTAAATTATAAAAGAGTTTCGCTGTGTTGGGAGAAGAAAGCCTGTGGATGAGCACATACCGGGCAAATCTGAGGAGCTTCAGTACCAACATGGATGTAACCGCAGTTAGCACAAATCCAAGCAACCGGTTCTTCGCGTTTGAATACTTTGCCGCCATTTACATAGCTTAAAAGATCAAGATAACGTTCTTCATGACGAGCTTCGATTTTACCAACTTGTTCGAAAAGGTATGCAATTTTAGCAAAGCCTTCTTCTTTTGCTACTTTAGCAAATTCAGGGTACATTTCAGTGTGTTCGTAGTTTTCGCCGGCTGCAGCGTCTTTTAAGTTTACTGCAGTATCAGCGTTAACGTCGCCACCGTGTAATAATTTGAACCAAACTTTAGCATGAGCGCTTTCGTTTACTGCTGTTTCTTCGAAGAAGTCAGCAATTTTGTTCAAACCCGCTTTGCGAGCTGCAGAAGCGTAGTATGTATATTTACGGTTAGCTTGAGATTCACCGGCAAAAGCGGCCTGTAAGTTTTGTTCAGTTTTTGTACCTTTTAATTCTGACATATTAATCTCTCCTTTTTGTTGTGACAACTTTGACACAATTCATAATGTACTTACGAAATAAAGTAAAGAATTAAAATAGCTTAGAAATAAACTTTTATTTCACAACAATTCAAACTAATGAATAATCATTGTTGATTACATTATAGCCTATGAAATTGAGAAAATCAAGCCCAAAAGTTTGAAAAATTTAAAAAAGATTTATTTGATAAAGCTTATCAATACGCGTGATTGCTGACTTTTTGGAGCGTTAACGCTTTGAAAACAGCATTATAACCATAAAAACGCAATTGAGAATGAATGTCAGTGATTCAAGTTTATAAAATGAGAATACCTACATTTTAGTAGGAATTAAAAATTTAACCGCCGTGGGGAGGCGGCCGGAGGATCCTTGAAATTGTAAATATAACAGACTCGTTTCGTTTGAAAGTATTTTTTAGCAAAATAATACGTTGTTTTGCATATAATGTATTCGGCAGGGAACTCTAAATGGTATATAATAAATATATTAGGATAGAATTAGTAAGCGTCCGTACTGTTATCAGACTTAATTTGAATTGATTGATTGTGAATCGAAGAAGGGAGACATGCAATGGCATTTGTACGATATTATGTAGGCGATGTGGTAAAAATGAAAAAGTCCCATCCTTGTGGAAGTGCGGAGTGGGAAGTTAAGCGTATTGGTACAGATTTTACGATTGTTTGTCGCGGTTGCGGTCATCAAGTGATGTTATCGCGCTCTAAATTTGAAAAAGCGGTTAAAAAGATTGTGATTCGTTCAGCTGAAGCGGAGGCGGCCGAGGCAGCTAAAAAAGAAGCGGCTTCTCAGGCAAAAGTGGCGGCACAAGCAGATGTGAGTGTAAGCTCCCCGGCTAATACGGCAGGAGGCGATACGGTTGATTAAGTTAACACCGTATGCCGCCAAGGGCGGGTGCGCTTGTAAAATAGGACCCCATATATTAGACGCTGTACTCAAATCGGTTCAATTTCCTACGAATGACCATGTTTTGACGGCTATGGGGGGCGCCGAAGATGCGGGCGTATATGTGCTAAACGAAGAGGTTGGTTTAGTGCAGACCGTCGATTTTTTCACGCCCGTCGTAGACGATCCGTATACGTTTGGGCGCATTGCAGCGGCCAATAGCTTGAGTGATGTTTATGCTATGGGTGGACGCCCTTTGACGGCTTTGAACATTGTAGGCTTTCCGGTGCCTCTTGTGGAAGCGGGCGCCTTAACGGATGTGTTAAAGGGAGCCATGGCAACGCTTGAAGAAGCCGGTGTAGTTGTATTGGGCGGGCACAGTATAGAAAATGAAACGCCCCTCTTTGGACTCGCCGTGACCGGTCAGGTACAGCCAAATAAGGTTTGGCGGAATCGCGGCGCCCGAGTGGGCGATGCGCTGGTTCTAACTAAGGCGCTAGGTACGGGGATTATGAGTACGGCCTTAAAAGGAGACCTCTTTCCCGAGGAAACTCAGGCGGCTGTGGCGAGCATGAGTATGCTCAACAAACTGGCCTGTGAAGTAGCTAAAAACTTTACGGTTCATGCCTGTACGGATATTACAGGCTTTAGCTTGATGGGGCATGGCTCTGAAATGGCAAGTGGCAGCGATGTATCGTTGGAAATTGATACGACAGCGTTGCCGCTGTTTCCTCATGTAGTCGAAGCGGCCGAGATGGGTCTGGTGCCGGCGGCTACCTACGGCAATCGTAAAGCGATTACGGCTGTGTCCGGTTTAGTTGAATTGGAATCTGTGTGGAGTGATATTTGTTTTGATCCGCAAACGTCAGGTGGCTTGTTATTGGCTGTGCCCCTGTCAGAGGCGGAAGAGTTGGTTAAATCCTTGCACCAAGCCGGTGTTCACGCGGCTAAGCAGATTGGCAAGGTGGTAGCGAGAGGAGATTTTGACGTTTATGTCCGATGAAGTGAAGGCGGTCTATGGAGCTGATTTACGCTCTATGACGGAAGTACCGAACGATGTAAAAAAAGAGTGGCTTGTACAGGGCAGTGTAGTCGTTGATATGCGCGGTTCTTTATGCCCGATGCCGGTGATTGCGACGAAGAAAGCTATGGAAGAGCACCCCGGAGCAGTTATTACAACTCTTGTAGATAATGAGGTCAGTCGTGATAATGTGACCAAGTTTGGTAAGTCCAGACAGTGTGAAGTAACCGTAGCGACTGGTGGGAACACACATTATCTAACTATGGTGCCGGCCGGTACACAAGTCGCCACAGTGTCCCCTGAAGCTTCAGCAACCAAGGCTTCGGTCACAGAGGTCGCTTCGGAGGCTCCAAAGAGTCCGGCAGCATCTGTTTCATCGCCAAACTTTGGTGGCAAAGTTCTTTTAATTACCAAAGATTATCTGGGCGAAGGCAATGAAGAATTAGGCCGCACTTTGATGAAAACATTTATGTTTTGCCTAGCGGAATCGGATGTAAAACCGTCTAAAATCTATTTTATTAACAGCGGTGTAAAAATGGTGACGGAAGAATCACCACATCTTGAAAACTTGAAGAATTTGGTTGAAGCCGGCGTCGACATTGCTGCTTGCGGTATTTGCCTTGATTTTTACGGCTTGAAGGAAAAAGTAGCGGTCGGCTCCATTACTAATCTTTATGCCATTACGGAAGCGATGCTCACAGAATCGATGGTAACCTTGTAGTGTGGCATTGCCCCGATACGAGAAAGGCCGATTATGGAAAACTTAATAGTATTTACAAATTATTATTTTGCCTATAAAGCGGAAAAAATGTTGCAAGGGGAAGGTATTAAACTGCAACTTATTCCGACTCCGCCGGCATTGCATAATATGTGCGGTCTTTGTATTCTATGTGCCCAGGCTGACTTGGAACGAATTTTGGAACTGCTACAAGCGGCGCATATCACTCATTCGGGTTTGTATACATATGACCGAGCTTCTAAAAAATGTACTAAAGTGCAAATTACACAAGAATGATGGTTTGTATGGGTAAAAAATAACCGCCTGTTTGATACATCTCGTTAAAGAATGCATCGGACAGGCGGTTTTTAGTTGATTTTATTGGCGGCGATTAAAGCGCAGTCCGTAGAAGCAGACCGACATTATTCATCAATAGAAAACTTCGAGGATGAAGATGAATGATGGCTGCTTGATTTGTTGGATTTAGAGCTATGGGACGATGAAGATTCATCGGAAGTATTATCGTCCTTGCTGCCGGATTCACTCGGTGGCGCCGCTTCCGCAATTTCAGCATCTGTTGCCGGTGTTTGCTGTAAATTTAAATTGGAATAATACGCCTTATCCGCTTCGCGGTTAGTGATTAAGCCCTGCTGTGTCATCAAAGTAAGAACCGTGCGTTGCCGCTCTTTAGCGCCTTTATAATTCGTCACCGGATTATAATAGGATGGTGCTTGCGGCATGCCGGCCAGTAATGCTGCTTGGCCTAAAGTGAGTTTAGCCGGGGTGGTGTCAAAATAGCCTTTGGCAGCTTGCTCGATGCCGTAATAGTTATTGCCGTAATAAATAGTATTAAGATACATCGTTAAGATTTCGTCTTTGGTGTAATACAATTCCATGAGGTATGCCAAAATCACTTCTTCCACTTTACGTGACATGATACGCTTGGAGGATAAAAAGAGGTTTTTTACCAGTTGTTGCGTGATTGTACTGCCACCTTCAACGGTGCGACCGGCCGTTACATTCGTGTAAAAGGCGCGACCGATGCCGAAAAGATCAATGGCACCGTGTTCATAGTATCGTTTATCTTCCGTGGCTACCAACGCATCCTTTAAGTTCTGGCTGATTTCGTCTCCTTTCACGCGTTGATTGTCAGGCACTCGTTGATCAAGAGCCGTTTCAACGGCCTCTTTGAAGTGGAATAAACGATTGATACGAGCGGTACGGCTCATTTGGTCTTCGGTGGACTCTAAGGTCTGTTCTTTCACCGTGTAAGGGCTGCGTTGCTGGCCGGTTTCGTTTGGCGTATAGCCGGCAAACCAGTATAAACCGAGCCCCAATACGATGATAGTGATTAATAATTTAAATAATAGTTTCATGGCTCTATCATACCATAAGTGACAAAAATAGCTAGTGATTTTTACACTTATTCATAGTAAAATATAATAAATAAAATAAATAAAATAAATACTATTATAGTTTTATAAGGAGGTTTCGATGAAGGGACGTATTGTTAGTGTTTCCTATTGGCCGGCGCCTCTTCGATATTATGAAGCGGTAGCGACTGATCGCAGTGCTTATAATGAAGTGATTGGCGCTATGGAGCAAGCGGCAGCAGCCATAAAGGCCAGCAAGCCGCAAACGATTTTAATATTGAGTCGCTATCAGTTGACTTTAAATGATGCTATCGGCTACAGTCCGCAAGCCCGTTTGCGCGGTGCTATTCCTTTGGCCAATGGTACTACCTTTACGGTTGGTATGGAGACGGATAGTACATTTAACGCGGCTTTGCGTAAATCAAGCGAACGCATGGGCATTCCGTTGACCAGTATTTTGGACAGTTTGCCGATTATTTCGACGGATGACTATTTTTTGCATCATACGGCTACAATTCCGCTCCATTTCCTGGCCGAACAGGGGTTGGGGAATAAGCAGATTGTGCGCCTTACCATGGGCCGCTTAAGTTATGAGGAATTATACACGTTCGGTAAAGTCGTTCAATTGGCGGCCGAAGCGTCGGGGCGACAGGTAGCTGTTATCGGCAGTGCCAATTTGTTGCCGAACCATTGGGTAAACGGTCGTGATAAAAACCTCGATACCAATATTAATGTTATGTATGCGTTGGGTGACCAACAACCGCGTGTTTTGCAGACTTTGGGCTACCCACCGGGCGAGGAATATTCTTTGCGTACCGCCGCATTTGTACTGGGTGCCGTTAGCGGTCTTAAAGCAACGGTAGGGACGCATCATTTCTCATCGGTGGCCGGTGAAACCTATGGCTTAATACAATATGATGTAAAAAAATAAAAAAGTTCTGTATTTTTTTTACAAAAATACTTGCATTAATATTCACAACTATGTATAATGTTACACATGAAAGACAAGAACGTAAGTAACTGATTATTCAAAGAGGTGTTTATAATGAGTGATATTAAAAAAGTAGTATTAGCCTATTCCGGCGGTCTTGATACATCCGTAATTATTCCGTGGTTAAAAGAAAACTACGGCTGTGAAGTAATCGCTGTATGCTGTAACTTGGGACAACCTGAAGATTATGATGCGGTTGAAAAGAAAGCCATCAAATCCGGTGCTTCCAAAGCGTATATTCTTGATGTTCAAGAAGAATTCGTAGCCGATTACATTTGGTCAATCGTTAAAGCCGGCGCCGTATACGAAGGTAAATATTTATTAGGTACTTCCTTCGCTCGTCCGTTGATTGCCAAGAAATTAGTAGAAGTAGCTAAAGCCGAAGGGGCCGACGCTATTGCGCACGGTGCAACCGGTAAAGGTAATGACCAAGTTCGTTTTGAATTGACTATTAAAGCATTGGCGCCTAATACTAAAATTATCGCTCCATGGCGTGAATGGGAACTCAAATCCCGTGAAGATTGTATGGAATTCGCGGCTAAACACGATATTCCGGTAGTAGCCACTAAATCTCATCCATACAGCATGGACCAGAACGTATGGCATTTGTCCCATGAAGGGGGCGACCTGGAAGATCCGGCTAATGCACCTAAAAACGATGTGCATTTAGTTTGTAAATCTCCGGAAGAAGCGCCTGATACACCAACCATGGTATCTATCGACTTCAAGGAAGGCGTACCGGTAGCTGTTAACGGCAAAACAGGCACTCCGCTTGAATTGTTACAGACTTTGAACGAATTGGGTGCCGCTAACGGTGTGGGTATCGTTGATATCGTTGAAAACCGTCTCGTAGGCATGAAATCCCGTGGTGTATATGAAAATCCGGGCGGCGCTATCATCATGTATGCGCATCGTGAATTGGAATACCTTTGCCTCGACAGAGCGACTTACCACTATAAAGAATTGGTAGCTAATAAATATGCAGAGCTCGTATACGACGGTATGTGGTTTGCACCATTGATGGCGGCGTTACAGGCGTTCGTAGATGAAACTCAGAAAACGGTAACCGGTACTATTAACTTGAAATTATACAAGGGCAACATCATCAGCGCCGGTGCAACATCACCTTATTCCTTATACAATCAGGAATTTGTAACCTTCGAAGAAGATGATGTATATAATCAGGCAGACGCAGAAGGATTTATTAATCTCTTCGGCTTGCCACTTAAAATTAATGCTTTAATGAAAGAAAAGGCAGGTAAATAAATGGCTAAACTTTGGGGTGGCCGTTTTACAAAGGGTACTGACAAAGCGGTAGAGGACTTCACGTCCTCTATCGCTTTTGATGCCCGGATGTATGCGGAAGATATTGCCGGCAGTAAAGCACATGCGACAATGCTGGCGAAACAGGGAATTATTTCTCAGGCTGATTGCGATGCTATCGTAGCCGGTTTGAACGATATTTTGAAACAAATTGAAGCGGGCACGTTTGACTTCTCCGTAGCCCTTGAAGATATTCATATGAATATTGAAAAACGCCTTACCGATGCTATCGGTGAAGCGGGCGGTCGTCTCCATACGGGCCGTAGCCGTAATGACCAAGTGGCTGTTGATTTGCACATGTATGTGCGTAAAACGGTAGTTCACATGGGTGAACTGTTGGTCAATTTGCAAAAAGCGCTCCTTGAAGTGGCTGAAAAGCACCAAGACGTGATTATGCCGGGCTACACCCATTTGCAACGGGCGCAGCCGGTACTTTTTGCCCATCATATGATGGCCTATTTCTCCATGTTCGGCCGCGACTTCGATCATTTGCCGCTCATTTATAAGCATGCTGATGTAATGCCTTTGGGCGCCGGTGCGTTGGCGGGTACAACGTATCCAATCGACCAAAGCTACACACAGGAACTCTTGGCGTTTAGCAAGATTTACGAAAACAGTATGGATGCGGTGAGTGACCGCGATTATGTGCTGGAATTTTTACATTTTGCCGCTACGACTATGATGCATTTGAGTCGTCTCAGTGAAGAGATGATTATGTGGTCCAGCACGGAATTCGGTTTTATTGAGCTCGATGATGCGCATTGCACCGGTTCCAGCATTATGCCGCAGAAAAAGAATCCTGATGTATGTGAACTTGTACGCGGTAAAACGGGCCGTATTTACGGCCATTTATTGGGCCTTTTGACAACCATGAAAGGCTTGCCGCTTACCTATAATAAGGATATGCAGGAAGATAAGGAAGGTATTTTTGATGCTATCGATACCTTGCAATTTGCCTTGTCGATTATGGCGGATATGCTTCGTCAGATGACCGTTAACGGTGAACGCACCTATTCCGTCTTAGCTAACGATTTCTCTAATGCTACGGATATGGCCGATTACTTGGCCAAAAAAGGTGTACCGTTCCGCGAAGCCCATGCTATCGTCGGTGAAGCGGTGCAGCATTGCATTCAGAATCATTGTGTTTTATTGGATTTGACCGTGGAAGATTTCAAAAAAATCTCCCCTGTATTCGAAGCCGATATTCTTGATGCAATTACCATTGAAGCCTGTGTGGCCGGTCGTAAAAATTACAGCGGCACAGCGCCTGAATGTGTAGCCCGTCAACGTAAAAACGGGGCGGCTCAAGTGGCCGAAGAAGAAGCACAATTGGCTAAATGGGCAGCACAGCTTGATTCTATAAGAATCTAAGGGGCTGCCAATGAGGCGATAAGCGCTTTAGCGGCTAATTTCCACTAAGTGTTTAAAGCGGCTTTTTTTACAGGTCCGTCAAATCATGTTATACTATATAGTGCATACCAAAAAGATAATTAGACTTTTGGTATGCATTTTATTTTATATCGGTTCAGGTGAATGGCGTGACACCGGAAGTGTCGGCAGTCGGCCGTGATACCGAAAATTTGTCGATAGACCGTGTGTTTAAGACAACCGGGATAGACTTTGCAACTATGAGAATTGAGGGAGGGATGGGTATGCATACACCGTCATTAACAAGAGAAAATGCCTTGGCATTATTGAAAACATATAATAAAGAACCGTTTCATATTCAACATGCCTTAACCGTGGAAGCGGTGATGCGTTGGTACGCCAATGAGCTTGGTTTTGGTGAAGAAGCGGATTATTGGGCTCAAGTAGGCCTTTTGCATGACGTGGACTTTGAAATGTATCCGGAAGAGCATTGTGTTAAAGCACAGGAGCTTTTAAAAGAAGCGGGCGTAGCTGACGATGAAATTTATTCTATCTGTTGTCACGGTTATGGTATCTGCATCGATTTGGAACCAAAAGAATTGATGGAAAACGTGCTCTATGCGGCCGATGAATTGACCGGTTTGATCGGTGCTGCTGCTGCTTTGATGCGCCCTTCCAAATCAACGAAGGATATGGAACTTAAGAGTCTGAAGAAGAAATTCAAAGATAAGAAATTCGCTGCCGGTTGCTCTCGTGATGTCATCAAAAACGGTGCTGAACGGCTCGGCTGGGAACTGGATGAGCTTTTAAGTAAAACCCTGGCCGCCATGCAGGCGTCGGAAGATGAGATTGCAAGGGAATATGAATTGCAGGTAGGAAATTAACAGACTGTTAATTTGTGCCTGGACTACCCGCCGTCCTTTAACGCTTCGTTGTTAATGTCGTTAACGGTTTGTGTAATTTTTAGGCGGTAAAAGTGCGCGTTAAAGTGTTCACTGTCATTCGACAAGGGCCTGGATTTGAAATTCAATGACGGATATATTTTGTGTGTCTGTGCACAGTAGACACACCCTGTTTTAGTTCGAAAAAAATCATAATTAATTCGGAATAGGCCCTTAAAATACCTAATCGGCATAGGAAAAAATAGACTAAAATTGAAACTTTTTATGGTTCAAATGAATTCTCCTCGTTTATATTATAGAGTTTATATATTTTTATTCAATTCGTGTAATATTTTTTGTCCGCCAATGGGGTAAATTTTGCGTAAAATTTTTAAAAAGTTAGGTATAATGCCCACTTTGAGAATTGCACCATGAAAAACACGGGCCGCCATTGATGGCGACTAGCTTTCGTGGACCTTTTTTATTGAAAAAAAGACTTTCATTAATTGTCAATAGATGTTAGAATAAGTCGTCAAATAAAATAAAGAGAAATACGTTTCATACGATACCACATCCACGCACAACCGCAAGGACTGGTATCGATAGCGGTCACTGATTATTAAGTTGTAGATGTTGAGCTACATTAGAAAGGGGATTGATACATGAAAACCACCGCTAAAAAAATGTCTGTATTCCAGCTTACGACCCTCGTTGCAGCAAATATGATGGGTGCTGGGATTATTATGTTGCCTACTAAACTTGCAGAAGTAGGAACTATTTCCGTTTTGTCTTGGCTGATTACAGCCGTAGGGTCCTTAGTATTGGCCCACATTTTCGCACAGTGCGGCATGTTCACAACGAAAACCGGTGGACTTGGCGGCTATGCAGAGTATTCTTTCGGCAGAACCGGACATTTTATGGCAAACTATGCTTATGCCATTTCACTTGTAATTGCAAACGTAGCGATTGCGATTTCCGCAGTAGGCTACGCAGCTGTTTTATTTAATTTAACCTTGACGCCGGTACAGATGAGTTTAGCCACTATCGTGCTTCTTTGGTTAGCTGCCGTTCTTAACTTCGGCGGTAATGCCAAAACCGGTCGTATAAGTAATATCACTGTTTGGGGGGCTATCATCCCTGTATTGTTCATCAGCGTATTCGGTTGGTTCTGGTTTGACCCAAATATGTACACAGCTGTATGGAATCCGAACCAACTGCCTTTCTTTGATGCAGTTAGCGAATCCATCGCATTAACTCTTTGGGGTTTCTTGGGCTTTGAGTCCGCAGCAGCTAACATGGATGCTGTAGAAAATCCAAAGAAAAACGTACCAATTGCAACATTCTTTGGCACATTAGCAGTAGCGGTGATTTATGTATTGTCTACTAATATTATGGCAGGGATTGTACCAAATGTTGATTTATTGAACTCAACGGCACCATTCGGTATGGTGTTCGCGCAGATGTTCAATGAAACTGTTGGCCAGATTGTTATGGCTGCTATGGTAATCTCTTGCTGCGGTGCTATCCTTTGCTGGCAGTTCACTTTATCTCGTGTGTTCAAAAGCTCTGCCGATGCAGGCTTGTTCCCTAAAGTATTCAGCCGTGTAAACAAAGCTGACGCACCTGTACGTGGTTTGTTGATTCTCTTGACGATTCAGTCTCTCTTGGCCTTCATGACCATGAACGAATCCTTGAGCCGTCAGTTTGAAAACCTCGTTAACTTGGCAGTAGTTACGAATGTATTCCCTTACATTCTCTGCTGTATTGCTGTTAATAAATTATTAAAAGTTGAAGGTGCTTCCAAATTCACTCGTCGCAGCATTTTCGGTTTGAGCATCGTAGCGATTGCTTACTCCGTATACGCAATTTATGCGTCCGGTGAAGGCCCTATGATCGGCGGTACGATTGCTATTATTATCGGCTACATTGTTTACCAATTGGCCTTCAATATTGTGCCTCGTGCTCTTCGTTCCAAACGTAGTGTGGCTTAATCAGCCCAGACGTAGCGTGGCTTAATCAACCGAAATGTAGCGTAATCAACTGACCTATACGGACTGCAAACACTTCCGAGTGCTTGCAGTCCTTTTTGTTTTGCTTTATAGTAAGAATAGAGGTTTGAAGACTAAAAATTTAGCACTAAAGATTCAGGCATATTCTGCTATAAATTTGTAAAAATAGATATTTTTTAGTTAAAAAGCTTTTGACTTGAAGTGAAATATAGAGGTAAGAGGATATATGACTTTATTACAGTTAAAATACATTGTAACCGTGGCCAAGCAAGGGTCCATTAATAAGGCGGCGAAAGAATTATTCATCGCTCAGCCGAGCTTGACGGCGGCTATTAAGGAATTGGAGCAGGAATTGGGGATTACCATTTTCTCCCGCACCAATAAGGGCGTCATCGTTTCAACGGAAGGGGAAGAGTTCCTCGGCTATGCCCGTCAGGTAATTGAGCAGACAAATCTGATTGAAGAAAAATATTTCGGACAAACGCCGGTTAAGCATCAATTTTGCGTATCTACGCAGCATTATTCGTTTGCTGTGGAAGCCTTCGTAGATGTTTTAAAAGCCTATGGCGGCGATGAATATGATTTCCGTATTCGTGAAACACAGACCTATGAAATTATTGAAGACGTAGCGCGACTTCGCAGTGAAATCGGTATTTTGTACCTTAATGAGTTCAATGAAACGGTTTTACGCAAAGAGTTTAAACGACATGATTTAACCTTCCATCCATTGTTTACGGCAAGGCCTCATGTATTTATAAGCTCTTTTAGCCCTTTGGCATCTAAAGAGAAGGTTACCTTGGAGGATTTGGCACCGTTTCCACGACTTTCCTACGAACAGGGGGAGCATAATTCCTTCTATTTTTCAGAAGAAATTTTGAGCACCTGTGACAGTGCCAAAGATATTGTGGTGTGTGATAGAGCGACATTGTTTAATCTCTTAATCGGGCTTGACGGTTATACGATTTGTTCCGGTATTATCAGTGAGAAACTGAACGGCCCTAATATTTTGGCTACTCCGCTTGATGTGGATGAAAAAATTGAAATCGGCTATATTTTGCATAATAAGGTAGCGGCCGGTAAATATTGTCGCAATTATATTGAAGCACTTAAAAAGAATACGCAAAGTGTTTGATCAGGACACAAACCGTAACGGTTAGATATAGGTTTAAACTATAGCTAACCGTTTTCTGTATATATTAGCCACAGAAGACAAAAGAACGTATAATGATTTCAGTCAAGGGAAGTTCAACAGTCATTGAACTGTTAAAGAGAGAGAGTTACGAGGGGACTTTGAGTGAGCAGAGAGCGTAACTACAAGAGAGATACGGGCGGGGTGAGAGCCGCCGGTAAATAAAAAGTTGCTTGGTGGGGTGAGAGCCACGGGCAACGGGGACTTTTAATTAAATAGTATCCGTGTTTTAACATGGATCGGGGGAATTATACAGAAGACGGTTATATCGGTAAATTTTACCGACATAACCGTCTTCTGTTTTTGGGCTCTTTGTCAAATTTTGGGGCGCTAAAGAGTCTATGCACTTTGAGGAAGGACA
>ENA-OPVG01002024-OPVG01002024.1-human-gut-metagenome-genome-assembly--contig:-NODE-2024-length-13069-cov-1.987859_pt1 | contig 13069 bp, 6 predicted proteins | sample MGYA00241093_ERZ501975 | MGnify/ENA primary metagenome ERZ501975 (study PRJEB25962, sample SAMEA2042993) | human gut metagenome | biome: human gut; feature: human-associated habitat; material: faeces... | reverse complement strand
GGACCACCACGGTACCAGCCACGCCGAAGACGGCGGCACCAGTGTCGGAGATGACGGCACCCGGCTTCTTGCCATCAGCGGAGACCTTCACGAGGGCCTTGCGGGCCTCGGTCAGGTGACGAATCGCATCCTGGACCTCGGTGGAGGTGGCGTTCTCCTTGGCGAGCACCTTCTTCGCTTGGGCCAGCGCATTGGCGTAGGCCTTCCACGAATCGGCGGTGTAATCGTCCTGGTTCAGCTTCTCGGCTTCGGCCTTGGCAATGGCGTCTTCGAGCTGCTTGAGCTCTTCCTCAGTGGCCAGATCGGGATCCGGAGTCGGCGTCTCGTCGGCAACGACCTTCACGGTGAACGTGGCGGTCTTGGTCGAATCGGCCACAGACTGCACGGTCACGGTCACCTTGTCGGAGGCCTTCGAGGAGTCGAAGCCGAGCAGCTCGTACTCATCGGCGGCGAGCTCACGGGTGGCCCCGCCGTTGCCATCGGCCACGGTCGCGGTGACGACCAGACCGGCAACGTCGAGCGCTTCACCAACCTTGTACTCGGCCTTGGCGGGCTGCGCGGTCACGGCGATGGAGAGGATCGTGCCTGCGGCCGGGTGCTCCGGCTCGGGCTGGCTCTCCTCCAACGCATTCTGCGCGTCGGTCAGGGCCTTGGCGGCGGCATCGACATCAGCCTGAGACAGGCCGGAGTCAAGGAAGGTCTGCTTGGCCGTCTTGGCTGCGGCGAGCGCATCCTCGAATGCCTTCCAGCTGGCCTCGGTGTAAGCAGAGCCATCGGTGCCGAGCTTGTCGGCCGCTTCAATCGCGCCATCAAGCGCCGTCGTATCGGCCATCTCAATGGACACGCCTTCGTCGGTCGGGTGAATGGTCTGCATCAGGCCGTCCGCGTCGAAGGTGATCTCGTCGATGGCGGTTTCACGGTGGTAGCCGAGGCCGGAGGTGAACACGCCGAGCGGCGTGTAGTGGCGATGGTAGGCCATGAGCCAACGGTCGTTGCCGTCCGCGTCGGTCACATGCACGTCGGACTGGTGCGCGGTACCTTGCAGGTTCTTGGAGGAATCCTTCTGCAGCAGCACACCCTTGTAGGTGATGGTGCCGTCGATGGAATCGGAGACGCCGTACCTCACATGGTAGTTCGGGGAGTTGGCGTCGTCGCACGACCAGGTCCAGTGGTACTTGCCGTCGCGGTAGGCGACGACCACGGACTCGCGGAAGCCGTTCAGACCGTTGAGCTTCTTCACCGTACCGGCCTTGATGCTCACCATGTCGTCGTTGAGTTCGGCGATGGCGGGCGAACCGTTGCCGTACAGGATGTACGACTTGCCGGTGTTCGGGTCGGTGAAGATGGACGGGTCGATGGCCTGTCCAACGGTGACGCCTTCCATCGTGCGAGTGACCAGCGGTTGGTCGGCGGCCTTGTACGGGCCGGCCGGGTTGTCGGCCACGGCGACGCCGATGGCGGATGTACCGTTCGGCAACTTCGCGCAGTAGTAGAAGTAGTACTTGCCGTTCTTCTTCTCGATGGTCGGCGCCCACGCGGAGCCCACGGACCACGGGGAGATGGCGGTGTTCTCATCGCCATCGGTGGTCGGCTGGTGGTCCTTATTGACATCGAGGATCACGCCCTCGTCGGTCCAGTTCACCAAGTCGGTGGAGCTGAACGCATGGAAGTAGTTGCCGCTCCAGCCGGAGAAGCCGTCGGTGGTCGGGTAGATCCAGAACTTGCCGTCGAAGTAGTCGATGTCCGGGTCGGCGTACTGGCCGGGCAGTACCGGGTTGTTGCCCACGGTGACCTTCTTCAGCGTCCAGGTTTCCGTATTACCGTCACCCAAATCGACAACCAAAGTACGGTCCTTAGTCAGGTCGGCCGTACCACCATTGGTGAACGCCTGACCATCAAGGGTGAGCTTGATGGAGTCGTCGCCACGGTTGACGGTCACCTTGACGGGCACCTTGGCCGCGTCGCCACGGCGGTTGAGCACGGTGGTGACGGTCTTCGCGGACCAGTCGAGGGTGGAACGCACCTGAGAGTGGTCGTCAGTGCCACGCAGCGAGTTCGGGTCGGACGGCACAGTGCCCACAGAAATACCCTGCAGAGCAATCGGGCTGGTCTTCTCGACCTCCTGAGCAGTGAGCGCGCGGTTCCACACGTTCACATTGTCGAACGAACCCTTGAAGTATGGGTCGTTGTAGAAGGACTTGCCCAAGTAGGCCAGCAGATCGTTACCCAAATCGGTGACCTTGTTCTTGGTCGCCTTGTTCTGAGCCACCTGCGCACCGTCAGAGTACACGGTCATCACGTTGTCGTCCAACGTGACCGTGACACGATGCCATGCGCCGTTGCCAGACAACGTAGCGTTAGCCGCGTCCTCCGCACCATACGAGTTGGTGGTGATGCGGCTGGCGAGCTCGCCGGAGTTGTTGTACTTCAGGAAGTAGTACTTGGTGGAGTTCTGGCCGAAAGCGAACGTGAACTGGTTTTTATTGATCTCCGACTTGACATCCATCTGCACAGTCAGCTTGTTACGGCCATCGAACAGGCCCTTCGGGAACTCGGCGTAGGTGCCGTCAGAGCCGTCGAGCTTAAGCACCTTGCCCTTTTCGGCATCCTCGGAGACCTTGGCGTTGCCGTTGAAGGTCAAGTCGTTGCTGTTCTCAGTGGTGTCGGTACCCTTGCTGTCTTCGAAGTCATACTCGGCAATCGGACCGGAGCCGTCTTCATCGGGTGTGACTGGCTCGGTGTCCTTGTTCTTATCGAATGCCTTCAGGATTGCGTTGTACTCGGTTTCAGTGACAGGCAGGATGGTGCCGTGACGCTTCTTGAGCGAACCGAAGTTCACATCAGAGGCAAAGCCCCAATCAGCCTTATCAGTGCTGCCTAAATCGGCAGAACGGTATGGGGTGTAACCCTTACCGGCTGAGTACTGGTCCCACATCAGACCGTAGAGCATCTTCTTGCCCGCATCACTGGTCTGCACGTCATCTTCATTGTAGAAGAACAGCTCCGGGCCTTCCAGCTGCGCACCGGTCAGACCGGTACCAGTCAGGTCACCGAATGTACCGACAAGCGTCCACTGGTTCGGATCACTGTCAGTGTTGTAGTAACCATTCGCAATTGTGTCACCAGTGGTGAGCGTTGTGGCATACGGATCCTTGCTACGCTCAACACCGAGGTACGTGTCACCGGACACACGATAGTAATAGCCGTCATCGGCCTTAATCATCGTGGTATCGATAACGGACTTGACTCGGTCGATCCACTTGACAGGCGTCGTGAAGTTCACGAAATCACGCGTGGTGGAGTAGTACATATTGGTGCGATCGCCGGACTTGTTGTCCGCGTCGGAAGCAGTGGCCCAGTACACCATGTACTGCTTGTTCACATCATCCCAGTAGGCTTCCGGAGCCCAAGCCATGCCGGCTCCCGGAATCTGAGAGGCAACGTCAACGGCGCGCGGTTCGCTCCAGTTGACGAAGTCATGCGACTCCCACACGATTAGGTTGGTGCTGCCATTGGTGGTAGCGGTGGCCGCGCCCCAACCGCCACGGTTATGGATGCTCAGCTCGGTAGCGATGAGGTAGACGGTGTCGCCTTCCGGAGAGCGGACCAGATACGGGTCGCGCACGCCGTTGTCCTTACCACGAGAGTTGCCGGTCTGGCTGTTGTTCCAGCTGAGTACCGGATCGCCGGACTCGCGGGTGTCATGCCAGCTCAGGCCATCCTTGCTGGTGGCGAAGTACATCTGCTCGTCGGTAGCGCTACCTTCGGTGCCGGTGAAGTGCGCAAACAGATAGTCCGTGGTCTTCGGCTGTTCGACGGCGGCCTTGACGGTCAGCTCGAATTCCTTGGTTTCCGTGTTGCCGTCAGCATCGGTAATGGTGGCAGTGAGCGTCACCTTGGTGTCGGTTTTCTGACGAGCAACGACACCAGCTGCGATGTCACCATCTGCCGCATCGGTAATGACCTTTGCGTTGCTGGATTTCCACGTAATCGCGGAACCGTTAACCGAGCCCTTGGCCGGAAGTGTGATGTTGGAATACACATCAGTGCTGCCGTTGTTAATGGTCAGCGCATTAGCGTCGGCCTTGGCGGCATCGGACTTCGTGGAATCGTAGGCTTCCTTGATTTGGTCAGCAGTATGCGCAGAGCCGTAAATCTTGAGGTTGTCAAGTGCGCCGGTATAGTATTCGCCATTCACCCAGTTGGCCTTGCCGATCTGCAGCACGCCGCCGTCTGCGCCGAGAATATCGGTGAGCTGAGCGAAGCTCGCGCCATCAGCTGGGGCTACGGTTGCGGCCTGCTCACCGTCAATGTACAGCGTGGAAGCGGCCTCGTCGATGACCAAATCGACGTGACGCCACTGGCTGGCGAGACCATCCTTGCTCACATTGCCGGTGGTGTCGCGCTTACCAGCGTTGTTGTAACGCTCAACGTTCACCGAAGTGGTGCGATCCATCACGCCGAGGTAATGCTCTTGCTGATAGGTCTGCGCATTCGTATTCGGTGCCGCAAATACCGACCAGCCCTGATTGGTGCTGGCGGACTTGGAATCGTACGAAATCGTGACCGCATCCAGGCCCTTGAGCACGGCAGAATCGTCCGACTTAGTCACATTCAGCCAGAATCCAGAACCGAGCCGAACTGCAGCAGTGCCGTCCTTGCTGGTAGCCACTGCGGCAGCACCGTTGATGGTCGCCTTGGTGCCGGTGGTGTCATCGACAATAGTGCCAGTAGCGCCTGCAGCGACGTTGTCGAAATCAAGACTGGCGAGCAGATCGCTGTCTGCCGCTGCCTTGGCATTTGATTTCAGGGCTGCTGCCAGCGCCCGCTGCGCGGCCGATGAATCGGTGGGATCCGATTCAACCGCATTTGCTGCTGGCGCCAACGCCATCAGCATCGGGACAGCTGCAAGAGCTGCCACCGCTTTCTTCCACTTACCCATGTATCTCCTCTGATTGTGGGTTTTGGTTTTTGCGTTGAGTTATGGATCGAAGTTATTGATCAACGGTGTTCAGCTTCCTGAACAGGAAACAAACATCGATTTTGTTATCAAATTGTTATCGTGCGACGGTCGGCCGCTCCTTTATCGGCCTAGTTTCGCGCCTTTTTCGCACCGACGAAGCTGCTTCGTTTGCCAGCGCGAACTGTGTTCTCATGCATCCGCGCAACGCCCCGCCCCCTCAAACGACACCGTTTTGAGGGACCGGGGCAACGCGAAGCCGCATTTTTGGTTATAAGTACTTGCAAGTTTAATATGAGCGTTCACTCTTTGTGGAGCGAGGGCCCCAATCATCCGTCTTCGGCACTCGGCTCCCCTCACCCAGGGGAGCCGAGTGCGACGCCAATCAGGACTGGCGCTTGCGCAGGGCGTAGGCTCCGGCAGCGGCGACAAGCAGCGCCGCGGCGGCGAGGCTTACGCCGAGGACGGCGGAACCGGTGTCACTGATCTTGTCGCTCGGCTTGGAGGCGGGCTTTTGGGCACCGTCGTCCTTGCCGTCGGTCTTGCCGGAGTCGCCGGACTTCTTGACCAGCTTGTCGGCGGCGGACTGGAGCCGAGACAGCGCCTTGTCCACTTCCTGCTGGTCGGTGGAGTTCTGCAACACCTGCTTCGCGTCGGCGAGCGCGGCGGCGAAAGCATCCCAACCAGACTGGTAATCAGCCTTGTTATAGCCCTTCACCTTATCGACAAGCGCCTGCAACTTGGACTTGTCCAGCGTGGAGCCGGGCTCGCCGGCCTTGATGGTGAACGTTGCCGAAGCAGTACCGGAGTACTTGCCAGCGCCGGTTACGGTCACTGTGGCGGTGCCGGGTTCGATGTTGTTCGTGTAGGCCACCGTGTAGTCGGCGCCTTCCTTGAGCGTCGCGCCATCGAGCGTAACGGTCACGGCCGGTTCCTTGGCAGCACCGTCTGCGGTGAACTCGTTGGGTTCGGCCGTGACGACCGCCCCGGAGATGTCAGTGCCAGTCACGGTGACGGTCGCCTCGACCGGCATACGGGAATCGTCCTGGGCGACGCCCTTGACGGTGAAAGTGCCGGTCTTGGCATAGGAAGCTGCGTCAATGGCATCCCACTCAACTGCAACGTCAGAAACGGAACCGTCCGCATGAGTCAGATGCGCGGTCTCCGGCAGCGTCGGCGCCACACCAACCGTCGTCTCGGCAGACAGCGCGTCAACGGACTTCACAGCCACAGCCGGAGCGTACGCCTCCAGCACCTTCTGATACTGGGCGCGGGTCACGGGCAGCACGGTTCCGTGGCGCGGCTTGCCGCCATCGGAATTGGTCGGGAAGTTCACCTCAGGCATCTTATTGCCGATAACGGTCCACTGACCGCTGGCGATATCCTCAGTCGCCATCGGCACATAGTGGTTTGGACCTTGATGATAGCTCGGCTGGTCGGCGAACAGGTAGTACTGGTAGCCGTTCACGTCGCCATCGTTGGCCTTGAATAGCGATGGACCTTCGCCGGAAGTGAAGGTTTTACCGTAACCGTTAGCCTGGCCTTTACCGATGTTCGTGGCAACTTCGCTCCATGCACTACCCTTAAGCGCATCGGCGTAGTTCTTCACGCCGGCACCACCAATTGCGGCAGTCAAATCTGTGGACTTCTCCTGACGCAAAGACATCGTGTTTTCATCTTTGTAGATGCGGTAGTAGGTATCCCCTACCTTTTGCACGGTCACATCGATGGATCCACTGCCTGCACCACCTCGGCGATCAACGTCAATCCACACTGTCGGGTCGGAGAAGTTGACGAAGTCATCGGTGGTGACGTACACCATGCGGTTGTAGGTCAGCTGCTTGCGGCTGTTCTCGTCGGTGTTGTCGTACAGGTTCGAGGCCCAATAGACCACGTACTTGCCGATTTCCTCGTCGTAGTAGGCCTCAGGCGCCCAAGTGTTGCCTGCGTAATCAGAGCTCACCTTGACGTGGCTTTGCTTGGACCAGTTGACCAGATCGTCGGACTTCCAGATCTCAATGTACTTGGAACCGTTAGCCTGTGCACCAGCAAAGCCATTCAGCCCGTTGAGGGGGGCACGACCGTCAATCTTCAGATCGGTGGCGAGCATGTAGAACTTGTCGCCGTCCTTGGACTTCATGATGAACGGATCGCGCAAACCCTTCTCGCCAAACTCGGAAGTGAATATCGGCGTGCCGTTGTTCAGCGTGTTCCAGTCGAGCGCATCGTTGCCCTTGGAGGCCGCGAGGCTGATTTTCTCGCCGCCCACGCCCTCGCCGGTGAAGAACGCCCACACGTAGGCCTCGTCCTTCTCTTCGGCGGCAGGCATCGGCTGAATGGTGACGGTGAAGGTCTTCGTTTCGGTGGCGGTACCGTACTTGGCAATGGCTTTGAGCGTCACAGTGACGGCATCGCTACCGGCGGCAGGGCGCTTAACAGTGACCGTTCGAGATTTGTCGCTCACGCCTTCGCCTAGTGTGGCGATATCCTTGCCACCGGTCACTTCCCACGAGATGGTCGAACCATTGTCGCCCTTGGTGGGCACGGAGAAGTTGCTACGGATGTCGTCGGAGTCCTCGATGGTGATGATATCATCCACGTTGATCTGAATGTACGGGAACAGCAGATCGCCCGGGCGTTTAACTGCAGTACCATCCGCGATCGTGTTGACGCTCGGAAGAGTCACTACTTTTCCTTCTTTCAGGGATTCCTGCATACAATTTGCGCCTGCCGGTTCTACACCGATCACTTTGATCTTCGGATTCAGCAGTTTTGCCAGCGTTGCAACACCGGTACAGAGTCCGCCGCCGCCAATCGGAACCAGAATATAATCAACGGTCGGAAGCTCTTTGATGATCTCCATCGCGATGGTTCCCTGACCGGTGGCTACGTCCAGATCGTTGAACGGATGGATAAAGGTATATCCGTGCTCCGCTGCCAGCTCATTTGCATATGCCAGTGCCTCATCGAATACATCGCCGTGAAGAACCACCTCTGCGCCATAGCTTCTGGTACGGTTTACCTTCATGAGCGGCGTGGTCGTCGGCATAACAACCGTTGCCTTGCAGCCAGCCAGTTTTGCCGCGTACGCAACGCCCTGTGCATGGTTTCCAGCCGATGCGGTGATCAGACCTCGCTGTTTCTCCTCATCGCTCAGGGTGCTGATCTTATAAAATGCACCTCTTACCTTGTAAGCACCTGTATACTGCATATTTTCCGGTTTTAAATATACTTTATTGCCGGTCAAATTCGAAAAATATTCACTGTAAACCAGTTTTGTCTCGGAAATAACCTTGCTGACAACCTCAGTTGCTTCTTCGAATTTCTCCAGCGTCAGTCCCTGCGGCTCAGCCTGTACTGCCTCTGCTGTCTCTTCCTTTATTGTCTCACTCATTGTCTTTCCTCCATTTATCCGTATTTCTCAGAATGCGCCCTGCTTTTGCCGGTTCTCTGACCAGACAGTCTGCCGGGTGTGTCCTGTTTATCTGAATCTGCGGCTTAAGCAGATTTGTTCTCCGCCAAACCAGTTTCAGCCGTGGCATGCTCAGCTATTTTTAGCTTTATTCATTCTCTGTCAATGCTTCATTTCTCTTAAACAGTGCATTGACGAAATCATTCGCATCGAATTTCTGTAAATCGTCGATCTTTTCGCCGATTCCGACGTATTTAACCGGAATACCAAGCTCGGACTGGATCGCAACCGCGATACCGCCTTTTGCCGTGCCATCCAGCTTCGTCAGGATGATGCCGGTGATATCCGCCACCTCCATAAACTGTTTTGCCTGTGCAAGCGCGTTCTGACCGGTCGTTCCGTCAAGGACAACCAATGTCTCACGGTAGGCGTCCGGATATTCTTTGTCGATGATCCGGTTGATCTTCTTTAACTCTTCCATCAGGTTTTTCTTGTTGTGCAGACGACCTGCCGTGTCGCAGATCAGCACATCGGCATTTCTTGATTTTGCCGCCGCGATCGCATCGTAGATAACAGCTGCCGGATCAGAACCTTCCTGCTGGGCGATCAGCTCAACGCCCGCGCGTCCTGCCCACTCCGTCAGCTGCTCAATCGCTGCCGCACGGAATGTATCCGCCGCCGCCAGAATGACCTTCTTGCCCTGATCCTTTAACTGACCCGCCAGCTTGCCGACCGAGGTCGTCTTCCCGACGCCGTTAACGCCGATCACCAGCACAACCGACTTGCGGTTTTCAAATTCGTAGGCATTTTCGCCCAGATCCATCTGTTCCTTGATGCTGGCAATCAGAAGATCCTTGCACTCTGCCGGATCCTTGATGTGGTTTTCTTTTACCTTTTTCCGGAGATCCTCGACGATCGCCATCGTCGTCTGGATACCTAGATCGCCCATGATAAGCGTCTCTTCGATCTCCTCATAGAAATCATCATCGATCGCGGAAAAACCGCTGAATACGGAATCAATTCCGCTTACAATGGAATCTCTCGTTTTCGTCAGCCCTTCTACCAGACGGCCGAAAAAACCCTTTTTCTTATCTCCCATGGCTGCGCCTCCTTTTCTATTTCTGAACTCTTTTTTGCAATTATAATTCTGCTTTTTCCTCTTCCCGCTCCATCTGCGCCTCGATCAGGCTGACCGATACCAGCGTGGACACACCTTTTTCCTGCATCGTGATACCATACAGGCGGTCTGCCGACACCATCGTGCCTCTTCGGTGGGTGATGACGATAAACTGCGTGTAGCGCGTCAGCTTATGCAGGTACCCGGCAAACCGGTCTACGTTGGAATCGTCGAGTGCCGCCTCAATCTCATCAAGCAGGCAGAATGGCGACGGTTTTAAGTTCTGAATTGCAAAAAGCAGTGCGATCGCCGTCAATGCCTTCTCCCCACCGGAGAGCTGCATCATATTCTGCAGTTTTTTGCCCGGCGGCTGTGAAATAATCTGGATGCCTGCCTCCAGAATATCTTCTTCCTGCGACAGCTCCAGCGTACCCGTTCCGCCTCCAAATAATTCCTTAAATACTTTATCAAACTCGCGGCGGATCTCACCAAATTTTTCCCGGAACTGACGCCGCATTCCTTCATCGAGCTCCTCGATAATTTTTTCCAGCGCCGCCTGTGCCGCTACCAGATCTTCATGCTGGTTTTTCATAAATTCGTAGCGGCCGGATATCTCCTTGTAGTCCTCGATCGCGTTGACATTGACATTCCCAAGGGCGCGGATCTCCATCTTTTTCTCATTGATCGACCGCTTCATTTCTGGAATCGAGGTCAACTCTTCCTTCCGCAGCTCTTCCGCGCGCGAATACGTAAGCTCATACTCACTCCACATATAATCGACCTGCGACTCCAGGCGCTCATTCAGGCGTTCTCTCTGATTCTGGAGACGGAAGTTCTCGCGGTCTAAAAGCTGGAGACGTTCGTTCAGCTCCTCCTTTTTATCAAAGAAAGTTTTCTGCCGCCCCGCCTTTTCTTCCTTCTCACGCTGCTTGTTCTGGATTACCAGTTCCATCTGCGTCCGCTTGTCCCCGGACGCCTGTATCTCGGCTTCCAGCGCTGCAATCTCGCGCTCTCTGGCAGCGATCGTCTCGCTGCTGTCCGCGTGACCGCCGGAAAGTTTCTCTTTCTCTGCCCGGAGACGTTCCTGCTCCTGCAATACATCCTCCGGGACATCCCATCCCCTCAATCAGGCAGCCGTTAAGTCTTCCGGCTTTGGCAAGCGTCAGTGTCTTTTTGCACTCGGCAAGCCCTTCTGCATGCTCAATGCTGACTTCCACATCCGGATAGTATTCATGAATGCAGTTTTCAATAGCCTTAGATACACCACCGGCTACCGCATAGCCACGACCGGCTGCTGTTGCATCATGCAGATGTCCCTGACTCTCAATTGTCTTCGGATCAATGCCACGTGCCTCAAACATAGCATCCAGTTCCTCAAATGTAATAACAAAATCCACGTCACTACGGACTGTTTTTCTCATTGCTTCCAGTTTTTTTGCTGCACACGGTCCGATAAACACAACTTTTGCATTCGGATGCTCTTTCTTAATGCTTCGTGCAGTTGCAACCATCGGAGTCAACTCCTTGGATACACTGTCAATAATCTCCGGAAACTGTTTCTTTGCCAACATGGACCATGCAGGACAGCAAGATGTAAGCAGGAACGGTTTCTCTCCTGTTTTTACATGGTACACATAATCATGTGCCTCAGTCACTGCTCCGATATCCGCACCAAGTGCTACCTCATATACCTGTGAAAATCCTAATTTCAGTAATGCCGCATATATCTTATCCGGTGTCGCTTCTTTGCCAAACTGTCCTGCATAAGCCGGTGCGATTTCTGCAACGACTTCGCCGCCATTTTTCATACAACGGATCAGTTGGAAAATCTGGGACTTATCTGCGATAGCACCAAACGGACAGCTTACCATACACATACCGCAGGACAGGCATTTGTCCTGATTAATGACAGCTCTGCCATATTCATCCGATTCAATTGCTTTGACACCGCAGGCAACGGAACAAGGACGTACCTTTTTACCGATTGCATCATACGGACAAGCACTTTTACATTTTCCACATTTGATACACTTTGACTCGTCAATATGTGCCTGCCCATCCACATGTGTGATCGCATCCCGCGGACAGACCTCCATGCAGGAATGTGCCAGACATCCACGACAAAGGTTACTTACTTCATATACATTATCCTCACATGCGTTACATGCAGACGGAATCACCTGCATCAAAGGTGGTTCATAATACATCTCATCCACAGTAGCTTCATCCAGACCGCTGGTAATATGAACCGGTTTATTCTGTGGTCGAAGAGATAATCCAAGTGCCAGTCTGGTACGTTCGGAACTTACTGCACGCTCTCTGTAAACACTATCTCTGAAACGTGGATTCTCATCCGGAGATAACTTATATGGAATTGACTCCAAGTCATCGTTTATGTTATCAGATTCATACGCAATACGCGCAACCTCAACAAAAACATCCTTTCTCAAATCTGAAACCTGTGTGTGTAATCCTCTCATAAACTAATCACCCTTTCCTATGGTCTCTCCTATCCCTGTCATTAGTTTAAAGCCTAACCCCCTCCATGGTCAATAGAAAACACTCGGGGTACTTAACAAAAAACAATCAGTTACCATTTGCACACTATCCACTATTTTTCATATGATAAAATAAATAAAAATCAGGAAAGGGTTTCATCTATTGAACTGTAATTGTACTTCTATGAACACAGAACGTCAGTATATGACAGATTTTAAACATCCCAACGACGAAAACCGAACCATCGCCATGGCTTACGTCCCCTGGCAGCAGTTCCGAAATCTGTATGATCTGGAGCAGGCGCTTCAGGTCGGTACCATTTTTGCCGAATTAGATAAACCGTTTACCGGGAGAGGAGGCATGTATCATGAAAACTGCATGTAATGTAGAAAAACAACGTCTGATGAATGCCATCTATCAGTGTGGCTTCGCCATCAGTGATATTACCCTCTTTTTGGATACTCATCCAAAGGATCCGGATGCACTGGATTATTTTCAGCATATGAAACACAAATACAATCATTTTGTAGCTGAATATGAAACAAAATTTGGTCCCCTTACCCAGACCGGAGAACAGAGGCAGAATTATTGGCAGTGGACCGTATCACCATGGCCATGGGAAAGGGGGTACTACTAATTTATGTGGAACTATGAAAAAAGATTACAGTATCCGGTTTGTATCACAAAATCTAATCCGGCGATTGCAAAAGTGATCATCTCTCAGTTTGGAGGTCCGGACGGAGAACTCTCCGCTTCTATGCGATATCTGTCTCAACGATATGCAATGCCTTACCGGGAAGTTGCAGGATTGTTAACTGATATTGGAACAGAAGAATTTGCTCAAAGAAGATGGAAGTGACTACTACATATAATAAGAAGGTTTTGGAAACTTTTATATGATTATATTACACGATTACCCGCCCTTTTTCAACTCTGGCAGTAATGTTTCCGGAATAATCAAAGTCGACTTTTCCATTGCGGACAAACCATGCACCATACTGGTTTCCAGCAATACCTGTAAAACCAAAGTCTACCTTGCCACCGGATAATTTCCACCAGCCGTACTCATTGGATTCCACGC
>ENA-OPVG01002020-OPVG01002020.1-human-gut-metagenome-genome-assembly--contig:-NODE-2020-length-13078-cov-4.569992_pt1 | contig 13078 bp, 12 predicted proteins | sample MGYA00241093_ERZ501975 | MGnify/ENA primary metagenome ERZ501975 (study PRJEB25962, sample SAMEA2042993) | human gut metagenome | biome: human gut; feature: human-associated habitat; material: faeces... | reverse complement strand
ATTCAGGGCAGTCTCCCAATCGGCGGTCTTTCCTCGTCTGCTGCCGTCACCATCGCATTCTTAACAGCACTATGCACAGTAAACCATATTTATCCAACTGATTCCGAACTGATTTTATTGGCGCAAGAAGCAGAAAATAAATACGTTGGTATTTCCTGTGGTATTTTAGACCAGTCATGTGAAATCCTAAGCAAGAAAAACCATCTTCTTTTCCTTGACACAAATGATAATTCATATGAACAGATTCCTGCCAACCAGCATATGCCAGACTACAAAATTGCCATCTTTTTTTCTGGACTGGAGCGCTCCCTTGTCTCCTCAAAATACAACATGAGACAGGATGAGTGCAAGGCCGCAGCTTATGCCCTTATGGCTTTTGCTAACATGCCTTATGGAAATTTCCGTGATATTTCTCTGCGCGATGTTCCTGAGGAAATCTTTGCACAATTTAAGGATCGACTTCCTGATCCATGGCAAAAACGCGCTACTCATTATTACGAGGAAACAGCACGCGCACAGGCTGGTGCTTCCGCTTGGCGAAACGGTAATTTAAATGAATATGGCCGACTAATTTTTGAAAGCGGCTACAGCAGCATTGCCAATTATGAATGCGGATGTGATGAGTTAAAAACCTTATATACCATTATGCGCTCTACTGATGGCATCTATGGCGGACGTTTTTCTGGTGCTGGCTTTAAGGGATGCTGCATGGCCTTTATTGATCCATCCCGTGCTGAACAGATTGCTGAATCTGTTGAGACAAAGTACCTTGCAGTCTATCCTGATTTAAAAGGGAAATATTCTTTTCATCTTTGCGAAAGTGCTGACGGTGTAAGCGCCCAGATTGACTTACATCAGTAATGAATCGAAAGGAGATTTTTATTTTATGAAATCAATCATACTTGCCGCCGGTTATGCAACACGCTTATACCCACTGACCTTAACGGTTCCCAAACCTCTTCTCCCTATAAAAGGAAAACCGATCTTGAATTATCTTTTTGATGATATTGACTCGATTGAGCAAATTTCGGAACATGTTATTATTACTAATCACAAGTTTATCGGCAACTTTGAAAAATGGCTCTCCATTCAGCACTTGCAGCATCCCGTCATCCTACTTGATGATGGAACTAATACAAATGAGGGACGTCTTGGCGCGGTAAAGGATCTAGCACTTGCAGCTTCATCGCTTTCTTTAACAGATAATCTTCTTGTGCTTGCCGGTGACAATCTAATTGATTTTTCATTAAAAGGATTCGTGTCATTTTTTACACAATGCCAAACCTCCTGTGTCATGTGCTATCCTGAAAATGATCTTGCAAAGCAAAAAAAGACAGCGATTATCACAAAAGATTCCAATGGCCGAATTACATCCTATGAAGAGAAACCAACGATTCCTAAAAACAATTTAGCGGTTCCGCCATTCTACTGCTATCAGAGCAGCGATATAAAAAAAATTCCAGCTGCCCTTTCTGACGGATGCAGCCCAGATGCCCCTGGAAGCTTTGCTGCCTGGTTAAGCAAACATACTGTGATTCATGCATGGGAGATGTCAGGACACCGATATGATATTGGCGATATCAACAGTTACAAGGAGCTTTTATAAAATATGAAAAATGGAATTGTAAAATCAAAAGCTGTTACACCAACTACAGTAGCAGATAAAACTATTATGATTTTTCAACACCCAGAACTATACTTTTTTCCTCAATACAAAAATATTGTTTTTTCTCCATTTGGCGTAAGGGAGCATGGGGTTTCGTACTGGATTTACAAAGCAATGCACTTTGCCCATATTCCTGGCTATTCTTTCTTCTGGGGCGATTGGAAAAATCATCTGAAAACAGCAAAGAAAATAATCATATTTGATTATGGATATCAAAGAGGTATGGAAACCTATATTCACACGATTAACCCCAACTGTGAAGTCTATTTGTTTTACTGGAATATCATAACACCTAAACGCATCAACTACAAACTGTTTACAGATAAAGAAGCTATTTATTCTACTGATCCAGCAGACTGTGAAAAATACAATTTTAAATATAATGATGATCTTGTAGCTTATACTTCGGACAATGTAAAAACTAAAATAAATTTGAAAAGCTCAAATGAAATTGAAATTAACGTTACTTCTCGCGGCTTTATATCAGAAATAAATCAAAATGTCGATTTAGAAAATTTGAAGACGCTTCAAGATATGGAAAATAAACTTAGTACAGAGGTTGAAGACTGTCTTAAGAAAACTTTAAATAGTTTACAGCATAAATATAAAGCTGATGTTATCGGTTTTGGCAATAAAATATATAAAAAATACCCTAATGAGTGGAAAAAAGTCGAAGATAAATGGAATGAAAAATATTTTCCAAAGTTAAATATAAAGGTTAAAGCCAATTTTAAAATTGAATCTACAGGTTCTCTTGACCGAACTATTGAGGAGGTAAACTCATGAGAAAAATAAGTGCATTAGAGTATAATAGTTTAGCTTGGTTTCTGATGAGAGCAAGTCTAGTAGGAATTACAATGACTAGTTTAATTTCTATTTGTAGACAAGATGCTTGGATCAGTGGGATTATCGGAATAATTCTAGGTTTTATTCCAGCGGCTTTATTTATCGCTTTAAGAAATCATGATAATAAAATGAATATTGTTCAACTTAATGAAGCCCTTTTTGGAAAATTTGGGAAGGTTGTAAATATTATTTTAATGATTGCGGTGTTTGTTTTTGTTCAAGTAATATTTTCTGATTTAGTTTATTTTATTACATCGCAGTTTCTTTATAAAACTTCCCCTGTTCTTATTTCAATTATTTTTGGTATTCCATTAGTATATGGTTTATTCAAAGGCTTAAATTCTATTTCTAAAACTAGTCTAATCCTGTTTTATGGAATTATATTAACAATTATCTTCATCGTGCTTGGTGTAAGTGGTGGGGTTAATGTTGAAAACTTAAAGCCAATGCTTATGACTGATGGTGGTTCTATAGCACATGGAGTTTTAATTTTTATTGCATACAATGTTTTACCTTTATTTTTCCTTCTAATAATTCCAAAGTGCAGAATTGAAAATTATAAGATGAGAAAATCAGTTATTATTTATTTTATCGCACTATTATCGGTTGTTAACGCGATATTCTTAACACTTACGGTTTATGGAATTAATCTTTCTGTTTTATTTGAATATCCAGAATTTCAACTACTTAAAAAAGTAGCTATTGGTGAATTTATTGGAAAACTCGAAGGAATTCTTTCAATGGAATGGATTATATCATTTTTCGTCTTAGTTTTAGTGGGAATGTATTATGTTACCACAACAATTAAAGAAACCTTTAAATTAAAAGAAAAAACAAACAAATTTGTTATTGTATTTGCTTGCTTACTGTTATTAATTATTAATCCCCTTATTTTTGTTAGTAATGGTGAAGCTAATGATGTGCTTCAAGGTCCACTTTTGATTTTTATGTATGTGATGTTTTTCGCTATTCCTCTGGTTATTTTAATTGCCGCGAAGGTTAAAACATTTTCATCACAAGGATGGCAGCGGAAACAATCATAATAACAATTAATATTGTAATTATTATGATATTGAAAACTTTTGGTTTACTCTTTTCTTCGCCATCAACAAAGTCTGATTTATTTAATTTTAAGCTTGATGTAAAGAATGAATGATCATAAGTAGGCTCACTAGGGCTTACTTTTCTTGTCTTTGGAGCTTCTTGCTCTTCAATTAGCTCACGAACATTTTTAATTTCACCAATTTTGGTATCATCGTCTTTTAAGTCGCTAAGAAGATCAGCAGCTAAATCAGCATCCCCTATTTTATTTAACATGCTTGTGTTAGTGATAGTTTGAATTAAATCTTTTAAATCCTCTTCATCATCTTCTTCATAGTAATCTTCTTTTTTTAGTTCCTTTTTTAAATCAATATTTTTTAGAGAAATTGTACCTAAATATTCATCATCTTGATCATCAACAATTGCAAAATGTTGCTGATCTTCTCTAAAAGAATTTTCTACGAACTTTTTTGCTGCAACATCATCTATTTCAGCAAAATTATTTTGAAAAATATGTTTTGCTTCTTCATCATGCATCCATTCTAGCATTAATGGAACATCTTTTAATTGAAGTTTTCTTAATGTAATCATAATTATCCTCTCATTATTTAAACGCATTTAGTTTATCAATAACATAATTCACTTCTTCATCTGTCATTCCATAGTACATTGGAATACTTAAAACAGTTTTACTAATTTCTTCTGCAATTGGTAAACTTCCTTCTTTGATATTTAAATCTTTATATGCTTCTTGTAAATGCATTGGTATAGGATAGTGTTTTACAGTCCCAATCCCATTTTCATTTAAATATTTTTCTAATTCATCTCTTTTAGCACATCTAATGACAAATACATGATAAATATGTCTATAATCTTCACTATCTTTTAATGGTAATTTAATTAATGGATTTTTTATTCCTTCAAAATATTTATTTGCTACATTTCTTCTATATTCATTCCATTTATCTAAATGTGGTAATTTACAACGTAAAAATGCTGATTGAATTTCATCTAAACGACTATTAGTTCCTTTATAAATATGATGATATTTGTAATCTGAACCATAATTACCTAAAGCTCTAACTTTATCAGCAATTTCTTTATTGTTTGTAACAACTGCTCCTCCATCACCTAAAGCGCCTAGGTTCTTACCTGGATAAAAACTAAACCCTGCTGCATCTGATAAAGTACCTACTTTTTGACCTTTATATTCTGTTCCATGTGCTTGAGCTGCATCTTCAATAACATATAAATTGTGTTTTTTAGCAATTTCATTAACTGCATCCATATCTGCAGGTCTTCCTTGTAAGTGAACAGCTATAATTGCTTTTGTTTGATCTGTTATTTTTTCTTCTATTAAAGCTGGATTAATATTATAAGTTTCTAATTCTGGTTCTACAAATATAGGTGTTGCTCCACAATATGAAACAGCTAAAGCTGTTGCAATATATGTATTTGATGGAACGATTACTTCATCTCCATTACCTATATTCATCGCTCTTAAAATTAAATATAATGCATCTAATCCAGTTGCTACACCTACACAATATTTAGCATTACAATAATCTGCAAACTCTTTTTCAAATAATTCGCATTCTTTTCCTTGGATAAAATAATTACTATCAATTACTTTATTATATGCTTGATCTAAATCTTTTCTTATTTCATCATGCATTGGTTTAAATGTTGCAAAAGGTATTTTCATTCTATTCACTCTCCTTAATAAATTCTAAAAAATCATCATAGTTTCTAATATAATCACTTTCATCATATGCTTCTGAAGCCAATACTAGCAATACTGCATCAGGAGAAAAATCAAACATTTCTCTCCACATATTATTAGCCACATACAATCCTTCATATGGTTTTTCTAATGGTACAACTTTTTTTTCCTTACCATTATCTAATAATATTTTACAAGTTCCATGTATACAAATTAAAATTTGTTCTAAGTTTTTATGTGCATGATATCCTCTACGGACTCCTTCTCCTGTATCATACATATAGTACACTCGCTTAATTTTAAAAGGTATATCTTTAAATTCTTCTAGAGCAACAAGTTGTCCTCTATCATCACCATGTGGTTGAAACATATATTTTATTACTTGCATTTTTCCACCTCTTTATCCATTTTTCTTATACTATTATATATTAACATTATTATCACATCAAAATACTCAATATTTGAAAAAATACTATTAAATTTTTTAATTCTATAATCAATGAGCCTCTATTTTTTATAATAGATTGTATGATCTATTTATTTTTGTTCTAATTATTTGAAACAGTCCCAAAAAATAATCTATTTAAATTTGATATACAATCATCACTTATAATAATTCATAAGATTTGAACAGTTGATTCAAAACTAAACAAACAATATTTTCAAGTAACTCTTCATTCTTAAAACACATTACAATAATACTAGCAAATATTTCTTCATTTTCCAATATCTGTTTCTTTCATCCTTTTAACTTATTTTTTGGGCAATTTTTACCATAAATGAAAATAACTTTTTGGGTAAAAGAGCTGTCACAATATCAAATTTTGCAATGTCAGGTGCAAGATATCTCAATTTAAATAAGGTTTTTATATTACCTGTTCTTCTAGCATTAGCAAATTTCTCAATTTCATTTAAATCTTTGTGATTAGGATATTTTTGTTTAAAATCTTCAATCATTTTTAAATCAGGCATTATTCTCTGATTGATATAATCTTCCTTTGTCTCTATTCCAACTAATACACCACTAACATTTTTCCCATGTCTTCTATATTGAACTAAAGGTAAATTTAAGTACCCTACTTTTCCTTCTGTAGAAGTACACGCCAATACCCATTTATCATGACCTGTGTATTTTGAAAATGGTAAAGACTTTTTTGCAAAGCTAGCTTTCATTATAATACTCATTCCTACTGCATAAGTAACAAAGATATTATATTTAGTTATATCATCGTAAGTATTCCAATTATCATAGTTTTTATTGCTATGTTTTCTAACGCTACTGCAAGTGACGTTGTCATTTTCATCAATTATTTGTTTATCCGTAACAACTAAGTCGATATTCTTTTCATTCATATATGCGACACACTTTTCAACTTTATCATCCATCCATATATCATCTTGATCACAAAAAGCAATATATTCACCATCTGATCTTTGCACCAATTTTTCAAAAGCCCCCATGTAATTTAAATTTTCTTCACAATATGGCAAAACCTCATAGGAAAAATTTGTGATATATTTTTCAAATAAATCTAAATTACACCTTTTTTTTATACAATCATCAAATATATATAGTTTTAAATTAGGATATGTTTGATTATTTAAAGAAATTAATTGTTTTATCAAATATTCTTCATTTGGATTATATACCGACAATAATATATCAACTTGTTTATTATTCATAATATTTTTTCATCCTTTCTTTATACAACAAAATTTAATAAATTACAAATAGTGCAAATAAATTTGTAATTTACATAGATTTTATTTCATTTATAACATCTTTTTTTGTTAAATAATAAATTGCTATTAATGCAAAAGAAGCAAAAGAATATTCCTTCACAATCTTTGGAAATCCAATTGGTAATAGTACGACATTATTACCTCTAATTCAATAAATATTAACACACTTTCTTTAACAATTAAATATTATAAATAAATATTAACAAAATTAAACACTATGGTATAGTGATTTTTTTATCATTCTTTAGCAATGTACCTTGTCACTTAATGAATTTATTAAGCTAGAAGTCATTGCCAATATTAAAATAACAAAAATATATACCAAAAAGTATTTTTAATCTTCAATAAGATAACAAATTATTTGCAAGTTTCGAATCTTCAGTATAATATTCATCTTTATAACTAGTAATTCTTAAAATATTACCTCCTATTCTACATATATTTTTATCTATCACAACTACCTTTCAACATGATGCCATCTTCTACGACAACTTTATCACGACTTTATACAATTAACAATCTTGTTTCTTACTTTGATTTTGCCATTGGCAATGTCGCAAAGCATAAACTATATTACTCAAATGTCATCCCAACAACAAAAAAATCTATATTTGCCTTATCAAAAAATGACAGACATTATTTGTACTGCAGGGTTTGAATGGTGTGTTTTCAAAAGAGCAAGAAATTGGTATAAATTTAAATACCACTTGCTCAAAAAAATACATATCCGCTGAAAAATCAATGTGCAAAATCTAGCGGATGCGTTTTTTTAAGTAAAATTATCACTTATTTCTCTATATGTTTTCGAACCTACATTCTGTTTAATTATTGACTTTAATCGTATTTTTACTTATTTTTCGCATAATAGGCTTTATCTTTTACTGCTTATAGTTCATCATATAATTTATTTATAATTTTATCATCAAAATCCTCATCAAATCTTCTTGCCATTAAATAATTAACTTTTTCTAATTCATCACAATCCTCTATTGTAAAAGTTTTAGGGTGATTAATTTGTCCTTTCCAATTAACATATGTTAATTTATCATAGTATTTATCTTTAAATCTACTATTCATATAAATCGTTTGAAATATGGATTCATCTGGAACCAAAGAGCCTTTATAATAGTCTATATATTCACCTTTTAATAATATATCATATATTTCTTTAGCACATTCATAGCTCAATGTCCACCATTGACTTCCATAATAGAAATCAACGTTAAGTGTATTTTTTCTATCAAGTAGATTTCCTAAATGTAGTGCAATGTTTATGTATCCCATCTTTAAACATCTTACAAAAAAATTTTTGCTTCTCATCCAATTTGGAAAATACATGTTCATTTTTATTTTTCCTTTTCTTTTTACAGCTATTTCTGATGCCTTTTTTGATTTTCCTTTAAACATTAACTTTCTTTTTTCTGTTAATCTGATTATAAAATCATCATTGCATTCTTCTTTTAAAAAATATTCGTAATATATATTGGCATCATATCCCCTGTCACATACAAATGTACATTTCTTTTCTATGATTGATTTTATATATTCTATACTCTTTAGTGTTTCTCCATTCATTGATTTGAATTCTTTACTTTCCGTTGAATAAATATGACTGTATAAAGATATAGGTTGCTTCTCTTTTTTGTAATTACAGTTGCTTCACAAACATGATATTCTGGATAGATATCATCTTTTAAAGAACTTGCATCTCGTACCTTGCATAGGTCCTCAAATTTTTTCCATATTTTTTTATGATTTCACTATCATCAAGCAATACGAGTGGTTCTTCATCAATCTCATTGAGTACAGCTCTATTGTAATTATTTCTAATGATTTCTAATTGTTCGTCATCTATTTTTTCAAGATTTTTAGACAGACGATTAATCGTATAATTAAGTTTTATATTTTCGTCAAGTGCTCTAGATATGTCACTAAGCATTACACTTTGATTCTTCGATAGACCATATAACATATCCATAATAAATTTAGCTGTTGGCTTTTTTAATCCTTCAGTTATTTTATTAGAATAGTTTATAATTTCTCTTTTAGTTTCATATAGATTTGTGTTAAAATTGTTCATGGAAAATTCCTCCAGTATTTTGTTTATTGGTCTAAACTTATTATACTATTTATGAGGTTGATTTTCCTTATAAAACAAGTAAAAACAGGCAAGTTGTGAATATACTTTTTGCCTGTTTTTTATTTTTATCGAAACTCAAAATATTTTACACCTCTATACTACATTTTCAAACAATCAACAATTTAATTTACAATGCACTAAAAATTGCTGGTATTCCATATCCATTAAGATTAGCACAATCTCTATAAAAAACTTAAAGAAATACACTATTTCATTTTTAATTTACTCTCTAATTTATTAATGATTTCTCCATCAATCTTTTCATCAAATTTTCTAGCTATTAGGAAATCACTATTCATAAGTGTATCATAATCATTTATTGTCAAAGTCTTAGGATGTCTGTTTTCACCAGTCCAATCTAAATAAACTTTTATATTCTCTCTAGTATTCGTATAAGGTGTTTTCATAAACAAACTTTGAAACAAAGACTCATCAGGGCAAATAGAATTATCAAAAAAGTCTAAAACTTCTTCATGCCTTTCTAAATAATCTAACATCCACTCCACGCTTGAATGAGTCAATGTCCACCATGAACTTCCAAAGTTATATTCCAAGCCTGTTATATTTTTCCTTTTAAAAAATAAAGTTTTGTATGGTCCCCCTGTTATTAAAATGTATAAATGTTTCAAAATTGTCATTGTTATTGTTTGATTTGCAAAACAAGTTGGATATTTTAAATCATTTCTTTTTTTAAAACGTTTATATATTTTATAATTCCTATCCATCACATCAATATAATTAGCACCCCTATGCTTTTCTAAGTATTTTTTAATGTAATCGATTGATTTTATTGGAAAATCTTGACCACTCATAAACCAAAAGTAATCATATTGTATATTTGAATAAAATGCTTCTTTTAATAGATTAGTTGTAGCATGAATCATTTGATTCTGACCCCATTTAATATCAAGGCATTTACTTTCATCTAAAATAAACACGTTTTCTTTCTTTATAATTTTATTTGAAATACCACTTTTTTTGTCTATGTGTAAATAAAAAGAAACATCCTCATCATCTAATGTATTGATCATTTTATTTATTTGATTTGGATTTTTATGACATAAAATTAAAAATGCTATCTTCATATACTTTTTAATATACTATAATATTCTTCATATAAAAGTATAATTTATAGTATAAAACTCCTTTTCTTATAATTTAATATATAATAACTATAACGATCCTTTACCATAAACAACGCCTTTAATTGTTTTATATATAATTGTAAAATCTAACCAGATAGACCAATTATGATAATAATAATCATCTAATTTACAACGATAATTAAATTCAACATCACTTCTACCATTAGCTTGCCACATTCCTGTAACACCTGGTTTACATTTAATAATAGAATTGTAATATTGTCCCATATCTTTCTTTTCTCTTGGTAAATAAGGTCTAGGGCCAATTAATGACATTTCACCTAATAAAACATTAATAAATTGTGGCCATTCATCTAATGACGTTTTTCTTAAAAAATTTCCTACTGGTGTAATTCTTGGATCATTGACTAGTTTTTTATTTGTCAGATATTCTTCTTTGATCTTTGGATCCTTTTCCATCAGTTCATCTAAGATTTTTTCAGCATTTGGTACCATTGATCTAAATTTATAAATTTTAATCATCTTCCCATTTTTACCAATTCTATCTTGACTAAAAATAATACTATCATGATCTCCACTTTTAACATATTTATACTTAACAAAAACTGTCAAAGGAATTAGTATTAAACAACCAACAATTCCTGCACAAATATCAATAAATCTTTTCATCATATTAGCAAGAGCCGACATTTCATTATTTGCTGTTGCAATCAGTAATTGTCCATCAAAATCCTGAACTTCAGAAGAAAAAGTCATTGTTCCATTAACATCTGGTAAATACTTAACACTTTCAACTTTTCCATAAATATCCGACATCACCTTATCAATTACTTCTTCACTTGCTTCTGGTAAAGCCACAATAATTTGTTCAATTTTTAAAGTTTTAATAGCCTCATCCAATTCTTCATAACTATAAATAAAACTATTTTTAATCACATTTTCCTGTTTAAAATCAAATAATTGATCTGTCCAATTCGCATCCACATAACCTTCTACTTGTGTTAAAGCAAAACGATTATTATTAGATATTTTACCTAATCTTGCTGCTTCGTAACCTGTTCCAATAACCAATGTTCTTCTAGCAAATTGATCTCTAAAAGCAATTCTAATATATCTATCAGCTAGTAAACAAATAATAAACATTGAAGCTACCATGATTGTTAAATGCATTCTTCTTTCATAACCTGTCGATTTTGGTACTAACACAAGCAATGCGATATAAAAACAAAAACTTGATTTAACTAACGCTTTAATTTCATCCCATATTAAACATGTATTTAATGAATAATGTCCATATATAAATAAGAATAGGAAATAAAGTATTCCTGATCCAATGATTAAATCTAAATCCATATGGAAGTATAAACATATAAAGTAATACATTATTACTTCTATTAAAAGTAACATAAAGGGCATTATTTTTCTATTCATATTTTACACCTCTTATTATGTCCATTATATCGTAATTCGATTATTAATGCTATCTTTTCTCTTTTATAGTATAATAGATATATCAAAACTTTGGAGGGTCAATATGAAGTTTTTTTATGAAGGTATCAATAAATTTATGTATAAACATCCTTTTTTAAAATCTTGTGTCTATTTTGCATCAAAATTTTGTCCATGGATGGTCGCTATATTTTATTCACTTTTTTTACTAAAAATAGTTATCGAATCACAAACTGGTTTTTATCTTTTATTTATTAAACCATTTGTCGTTTTATTAATTACTGTTCTACTTAGAATATTAATCGATAGACCTCGTCCTATTCAAAAGTATGACCTTAAACCTATTGATGATAAAAAAAGAATAGGTCATTCTTTCCCAAGTATTCATACGAGTTTAGCTATTTCTATTGCTTTGACCGTTATTGCTCGAGGACCAAATATGGGATTATTATTATTTGCTTTAGCCTTTACCATTACAATTACCCGTTTACTTACAGGTGAACATTATTTAACCGATATAATTGCAAGTATTCTTATTGCTTTAGGTATTTATTTTATATCATAACCATTATTAATACTACCAACTTGCGGTTGCACCTACCTTTATTTTACCACCTTTTGATAACTATAAAACTAATTGTTGACTTTATAAAAAAAATAAGTATAATGATATGATTAAAGGAAGGAGTCAACGCCATGGCAAAAAAATATGTTGTAAAGAGAAATGAAGTTTGTGCTGGAAGTCTATTAATGCCACTCACTGGAACCGGTGTATTCTTTGTGAGTGATAAAGAAGTTTCAACTGAAACAGTTGAGGAAATGGGAATCCATATTGATATCTTTGGAGGACTAGTGTGTAGGGGCATGTTATTTAATGTTGATGATGATAATTTGGCTAATGATTTGATTTATACTACACCTACTAAGTATCCAATAAAAGATGTTGAACCAAAAATAGAAGTTCAAAGTGATCTTCTTATTACTGATTTGGTAGAATTAGATGAAGTATTAAGATATTTGGACTACGGTATTGATTTAACCCAAAGAGACTTAAACCAAATACATAGAAGACTTGTAACTAACGATAGGTGGTTAAATAAAAATCATGAATTATTTGGCTGGCAAGAAACAAAAATGGGATGGGTTTCTGGTGGCACCCAAACTTTACCTATGGAAACTTATCATAAACTAGATAGCATAAGTTGCGGAGGAACCGGCAAGCCACATAAAAAAGAACCTGGATATAGTTTTATTAAAAAAAGAAGATAATTATATTATAAAACCCTACGTAAAATGTAGGGTTTTCGTTTTAAAATGGTGCCGCAACGGAGAATCGAACGCCGATTAAAGCCTTACCATGGCCT
>ENA-OPVG01002012-OPVG01002012.1-human-gut-metagenome-genome-assembly--contig:-NODE-2012-length-13121-cov-1.938696_pt1 | contig 13121 bp, 10 predicted proteins | sample MGYA00241093_ERZ501975 | MGnify/ENA primary metagenome ERZ501975 (study PRJEB25962, sample SAMEA2042993) | human gut metagenome | biome: human gut; feature: human-associated habitat; material: faeces... | reverse complement strand
TGCTGCTGTCCCACTACTTCTTCCAGCGTCGTCGGACGCATCCTCGAAGCCAGTGGTGATTCTTTTTCCTTTGCAGTTTCCCGCATATAATCAAATAGATCCATTTTTATTCTCTCCATTTATTTTTCTTCCAGGCTCTCTGTTCTGCACATGAGCCTCCGGTAACTCAGTCTTTTCTGCCTTAATCTGAGATCATCTGATCCACTGTAATAAATTCATATCCTTTTCCCTGCAGGGCATCTACGATCCTTAAAGCGGCCTGCACCGAACTAAGATACGAATCATGCAGTAAAATAATATCTCCCGGCTCTACTTTTTCCAATACACTTTGCGTAATTCTGGACACATCTTCGGTCATCCAGTCCAGCGGATCAACCGTCCAGCCTATATAAAACCTTTGTCGGTCAACATCGCCATTTTCCGGCACTTCTCCGTAAGGTGCCCTGGCATAGATCGGGTACTTCCCGGTAATCTTTCTGACCAGTTCATCCGTTGCATCCAGTTCTGCCTGTGCCTGTTCTGCTGACATTTTCGACAGATTTACATGATGATATGTATGATTCCCGATCAGATGTCCATCCGCACTCATTTCACGTAGGATCTGTGCATTTTCCCCCTTTTCGACATTCTCTCCAACCACAAAAAAGGTGGCACGCACGCCTCTTTTCCGCAGTCCCTCCAGTAACACAGGTGTTGAAGTTCCCGACGGCCCGTCATCAAAAGTCAGTGCCACCACCGGCTGCTCTTCTCCCTCCGATACCGTTCCGTCTGCAGGAACAAGCACTTCCTTCTGCCCAAAAGACAGCACAGGAAAACTCCACAGCAGATACACCACGATCAGAAACTGTATATAAAATTCTGTCAGATCACTGCTTTTTCTTTTCACACTGACAGCCCCCAATTCCAGAAAGTCACCTTATTATATGCTCCCCGGTTTCTTCTGATTCCAAAATCTATACAACAGCACGCTCCTGCTCCATCCTCCTGTCCCAGAATCAATCTGCCCGCCGTTCCATCCCCGTTCCTGAACCGGTATAATTTCTGTGCTTTTCTCTGTAAAGGGTCGGACTGATCTGCTTCTGCTTACGGAATGCCTTTGAAAAATAAAGATTATTCTCAAATCCAACAGAATATGCAATCGCAGAAACCGACAGATCAGTCTCCTTTAAAAGCCTGCATGCCTGCTTGATCCTGTACTGGGACAAAAATTCCTTTGGCGAACAGTTCATATAAGTCTGAAAAGAGCGGAACAGATGACTTCTGCTGATTCCTACATAGTCCGCAACATCTTCCACCGTCACAGGATAAGAATAATTCGTTTCTATATAATTTTCTGCTTTTTCCACATACATCATCCTGGCATCCCGCTCCGGAACTTCACTTTCATGATAATGCATAAAAACCGCAAGGAAACTGTACAACGCCCCCGTCATTGCAACCGCAGCTTCATAGGTATTTCCCTTGACATCATAAATCTTCTGCAGACCTTCCCTGATCTTCCTGTCCGGAATCTTTCCCGCAGGAATATATGGAATTTTCTTTGTGAAATCCGTATTTCTTATGATCGATGCCGCATCAGTTCCCATAAAACCGGCCCAGCCATATTCCCACGGCTTCTCCCGGTCCGCACAGTACCGCACTTCCACTCCCGGATACAGGATAAACGTATCTCCCTCTTTTAACCGGATCTGCTTTTCTCCGATCATATAAGAACCACTTCCCGAGAAAATATGGTGGATGCAATAATGATCTCTCACTCCCGGTCCCCACTGATACTCCGGATCGCACTTCTGATACCCTACATTGTATACCGACAGGGAATTTAACAGATTTTCTCCGACAATATAAGAATGCTTATAAGAATCTGACATAAACCAGCCTCCCGTCTTTGCTCCATCTTTTATCATTATAGACGTTTCTTCTTTTCACTGCAACATTTTTACATATGACAGCACGTATTTTTTATGGACGTTTCCGACTCTTTCATTTATAATAAAATCAGTATCCAGACATGGAAAATGTTTCGGGCAATATTGATTACAGGAGGATTGTAAAATGAAGCAGAAGTTATTTGACAAATTCGCGGAACTCTTCGGCAATTCCGACGGAGTAAATTTTTATTTTTCCCCGGGCCGTGTCAATCTCATCGGAGAACATACCGATTATAACGGAGGTCATGTATTTCCGTGTGCATTGACGCTCGGTACTTACGGAGCTGCCCGTAAAAGAGAGGACCGCAAGATTCATTTTTACTCTATGAACCTTGATTCATTCGGTGTCGTAGAAGCTTCACTGGATGATCTCACGAACAAAAAAGAATACAACTGGGCAAATTATCCACTCGGAGTTGTCTGGGCATTTGCGGAAAAAGGACATCCGATTTCCAGTGGATTTGATATGGTGATCTGGGGAAATATCCCGAATGGTTCCGGTCTTTCCTCTTCCGCTTCACTTGAAGTTCTGACCGGAGTTATTTTATCTGACCTTTTTGATATCAAAGACCTGTCCATGACGGATCTCGCCCTGATCGGACAGTATTCTGAAAATAACTTCAACGGTTGCAACTGTGGAATCATGGATCAGTTTGCTGTTGCCATGGGAAAGAAAGATCATGCGATCTTCCTGGATACAGCTACTCTGGACTATGAGTATGCACCTTGCGTGCTGGACGGTGCAAAGATCGTCATTACCAACAGCAAGGTGAAGCACAGCCTTGTAGATTCCGCTTATAACGACAGAAGAAATGAGTGTGCTGCGGCATTAAAGGCTCTTCAGACAAAGCTGGATATCCAGTCTTTAGGTGATCTCTCTATCGAAGAATTTGAAGCCAACAAAGAGCTTATCTCTGATGAGATCCAGCGGAAACGTGCAAAGCATGCCGTTTACGAAAATCAGCGTACGATCACCGCTGTACAGGCACTTAAGGACGGAAAGATCGAGGAATTTGGTAAACTGATGAACCAGTCCCACATTTCCCTGCGGGATGATTATGCTGTTTCCTGCGATGAGATCGATATTCTTGTTGATCTTGCCTGGGCGATCCCCGGTGTTCTCGGTTCCCGTATCACAGGAGGCGGATTTGGTGGATGTACTGTCAGCATCGTGAAAGATGAGGCCGTTGATACATTCATTGAAACGATTGGAAAAGCCTATGCAGAAAAAGTCGGACATGAAGCAGAATTCTATACTGTTGATATCGGAGACGGAGCTTCCAGACTTGCTTAACCACATTATATTTTTACCTTAAAGGAGGATTTACTATCATGCTTTATGAATCAATCAAAAAATTAGTACAGTACGGAATTAATACCGGGCTGACACCGGAATCTGAAAGAATCTATACAACGAACCTTCTTTTGGATCTTTTTAAAGAAAATAACTACGAAGATACAGACTGCGACCTTGACAACATCGTTCTTGAAGACGTACTTGCTGATCTTTTAAATGAGGCTGTTGCAAGAGGCATCATTGAAGACAGTATCGGATACCGTGATCTCTTTGATACAAAGATCATGAACTGTCTCATGCCACGTCCGGCTCAGGTTCAGGACGCTTTCTGGAAAAAATACGAAGAGTCTCCTGAAAAAGCAACTGCTTTCTACTACAAGCTGAGTCAGGACAGTGATTATATCCGCAGATACCGTATCAAAAAGGACCGCAAATGGACTGTTGATACAGAATATGGTACTCTGGATATCACGATCAACCTTTCCAAGCCTGAAAAAGATCCAAAAGCCATCGCTGCTGCAGGAAAAGCAAAGTCTTCTGCTTATCCAAAATGCCAGCTCTGTATGGAAAATGAAGGATATGCAGGACGTCTGGATCACCCGGCACGTGAAAACCACCGTATCATCCCGATCACGATCCAGAACGGAAAATGGGGATTCCAGTATTCTCCATATGTATATTATAACGAGCATTGTATCGTATTCAATTCTCAGCATGTACCGATGAAGATCGAACGTGCAACCTTCGCAAAATTGTTTGACTTTGTAAAACAGTTCCCGCACTACTTTGTTGGATCCAATGCGGATCTGCCGATCGTAGGAGGATCGATCCTGAGCCACGATCATTTCCAGGGTGGACATTATGAATTTGCCATGGCGAAAGCACCGGTGGAAAAAGAAGTAGTGATCCCTGGATTCGAAGATGTCAAAGCAGGCATCGTAAAATGGCCGATGTCCGTCATCCGTATAAGCGGTCCGGACACGGAGCGTCTGATCGAACTGGCAGACAAGATCCTGTTAAAGTGGAGAGGGTACACTGACGAGGCAGCATTTATCTTCGCGGAAACCGACGGAGAACCACACAATACCATCACCCCGATCGCAAGAAAACGTGGTGATATGTATGAGATGGATCTGGTTTTGAGGAATAATATTACGACCGAAGAACATCCGCTGGGTGTTTATCATCCGCATGCGGAACTGCACCATATCAAGAAAGAAAACATCGGTCTGATCGAAGTTATGGGTCTGGCAGTGCTTCCGGCACGTCTGAAAGGTGAACTTGAAGGTCTGTGCAAAGCCATTGTGGCAGGCGAAGATCTGAGAAAAGATGAAGTTCTGGAAAAACATGCCGACTGGGTAGATGAACTGAAAGAAAAATATACTTTCACAGCAGAAAATGTGGAAGAGATTCTGAAAAAAGAGATCGGCATTGTATTCAAGAAGGTGCTGGAGCATGCAGGAGTGTACAAATGCACAGAAGAAGGCAGAACTGCATTCATGAGATTTATTGACAGTCTGTAAAAGAAAATAACGATTTTTATATAATACTTTGGTAAAGTGTTATAAAAATAAAGAGCCGGGTTGACAACAGCAATCCGGCTCCTTATAATAAAAGCATTAACGAAACTACATATCGAGCCAATAGAAGGTTGCAGGAAAGCAGGCGAAAGCCCGCCGAAGGAATAATACTCTCAGGTGTCCGTGAAAAACGGACGGGACTGTAACCGGATGGCCCTCTGGAGAATCCCAAAGATGGGTGCCGAAGGTGAAAGCAGATCTGTGATCTGCGAATCTCTCAGGCAAAAGGACAGTGTGAAAGATACAAAAAAGAAAAGCGGCATGTCGCAGTTGTTTTTTGTGTTTCGAGTGGATAATGAATAACAATTCTGAACAGAACCTGCAAAGGCGCAGAACAGTTATGGAAGTATCAGGTCCCGGGGATTTCCCCGGGACCTTTTTTGCCGGAAACGCTGTACTGGTTTCAGGTGAATAAAAAACGCTCTGCAAGGATATGCCCTGACGCATTCTTTGGTATTGGCTTGAAACGTAAGAAAAAGTGAGGGAGAAGAAAAAACATGGAATTTGTTACAAAAGTAGTTGAGTGTGTCAATACGTTTCTGTGGGATTATGCACTGTTGATCCTGCTTCTGGGAGCCGGTATCATTTACTCGTTCAGCCTGAAATTTATTCAGATACGAAAGTTTGGTGCCGGAATGAAAGCATTGTTTGGTAATTTTTCGCTGCATGGCGGGAAAGGAGAAAATGGTCTCAGTTCTTTTCAGGCTCTGACAACAGCGATTGCCGCCCAGGTAGGAACCGGTAATATCGCTGGAGCAGCAACAGCGATTGCATCCGGAGGGCCGGGTTCCATCTTCTGGATGTGGGTCAGTGCATTCTTCGGAATGGCTACCATCTATGCGGAAGCTGTTATGGCACAGCATACAAGAAAACTGGAAAACGGACACTATGTAGGAGGCCCGGTATATTATATAAAATACGTATTCAAGGGCAGATTTGGAAAATTCCTGGCAGGTTTCTTTTCTGTAGCTATCATTCTGGCCCTGGGATTTATGGGAAATATGGTACAGTCCAACTCTATCGGTGCAGCATTTAACAATGCATTCCATGTACCGAAACTGGCAGTGGGAATCTGTGTGGCAGTGATTGCCGGCATCATCTTTATTGGCGGTATCAAGAGAATCGCAAGCTTTACAGAAAAAATCGTTCCGATTATGGCACTGTTATACATCATCGGCTGCCTTGTGATCCTGGTGATGCATCTTCCGGGAGTTGGAACTGCATTCAAAGACATTTTTGTGGGTGCTTTTGCACCACAGGCAATTGCAGGCGGTGCACTTGGTGTAACGGTTCAGAAAGCGATGCGTTTCGGTGTTGCGAGAGGACTTTTCTCCAACGAAGCAGGTATGGGTTCCACACCACATGCACATGCAACAGCGGAGGTTAAGGATCCGTGTGATCAGGGAATCATCGCAATGATGGGTGTATTTATCGATACATTTATTATTCTGACACTGACAGCTCTGGTTATCCTGTCCACCGGAGTACTTGGTAACGGACAGACAGGTTCTGAACTGGCACAGAGTGCATTCAACGTAGGATTCGGTAACTTTGGAAATATCTTTATTGCATTGTGTATGCTGTTCTTTGCCTTTACTACAATTGTCGGATGGTACTATTTCGGTGAAGTGAATGTTCGGCATTTGTTCGGAAATGGTGCAATAAAAGTTTATGCAGTGATCGTTGTGATCTGCGTAATCATCGGATCCACATTGAAAGTAGATCTGGTATGGGATATGGCAGATATGTTCAATGGTTTAATGGTGCTTCCAAACCTGATTGCACTTCTTGGATGTCTGGTGATTGTTCGCAAATTGACGAAAAAGAGCGAAAAAAGCAAAGAAAAATAATGGAATATAGACAAAAACAGAAAAATCCGCTTTGGGGAAAGAAACCAAAGCGGATTTTTTTGAAATTGGTTAAATTGTACTTGATTTTTATAAAACAATGGTATAATATATAAACATGACGAAACAACATTTAAACAATACGTCAAAATCACCAGAAACAACAAGGAAAAGTGAAAGGTATTGTACGAAATGTTCACGATAGTGGGGTGACAAACTATATAATGTCGTGAGCGAAACAAAAGATTCCGTAGTTATTATGACGAAACACAATATTAAGAAAAATTGTGAAGGAATGTAGATTTTCGTTCGTGTTCATACGGTAGGCGCCAGCAGAGTTTTTCTGAAAAAAGTAGTATGGGCAGAAGGAAAATTTATATAGAGACAACGGAAGATTGACGAATATGATGTTGTCTGAGTTATTTTCAAGACCTAAAGGGAGGGAAAGAGATGAAAAGAAAAATAGTTGCAGTTTTAACAGCAGCTACGCTTGCAGTTGGTATGTTAGCCGGCTGTGGCGGCGGCGGAAGTGATTCCAGTTCCGGCGGATCTACGGATTCCAGTGGAACAACTTCTACAGATGACAGTTCAGGCGGAAGCGGAACAGCAGCATCTGAAGGTATTACTACAGAAGTAGGAACTCCTCGTTCCGAGACACTGATCGTTGAGTGTCAGTCCCCAACAGATGTACCTGGTCAGTTTAATAGCTACATGACAGGTACCCAGATGGGATTCGGTATTCATCAGCTGATGAGTGCTCATCCGTGGGAAATGGATACCGCAAATGGTGAACAGTGGGGCGAGATTGCTGATGGCATGCCTGAGTCCAATGATGATTTTACCGAGTGGACAGTAAAAGTTCGTCAGGGTATCAAATGGTCCGATGGTGAAGACGTAACAGCGGATGACGTTGTCTTTACTTTCAATATGATTAAAGAAAATGACGGAATCGGTGCTAGTGCAGCAACAAACCTGTACATTGATTCAGTAGAAAAAGTAGACGATTACACAGTTCTGTTTAAGATGAAAGAATCATTCCCACGTTTCGTACAGAGATATGGTATCACTGTATGGGGAACTGATTACCGTATCGTTCCGGAACATATTTACTCAAAACAGTCCGATGTTACTACATTCAAGGATGAAGATCCTGTAGTGGCAGGTCCTTACACCGTAAAAGATTACGATAAGTTAGGTGACTGGGTGCTGTATGAACTGCGTGATGACTGGAAGGACAGCACACTTGGTGTTGCAGGACCCACTCAGTATGAGTACGCTGAAAATGCTACACCACCGAAATACGTATGGTTCCGTACATTCGCAGACTCTACCACAAAACAGATGGCTATGATCAACAACGAAGTTGACCTGCTGTGTGAAGTAACACTGGAAGAGTTTGAAACCATGAAAGCTTCTAACGACAAAATTAACTGCTGGTACAAGGATTTCCCATATGCAAACCCAGACGATCCGGGTGCAAAAGGAATTGTATTCTCACATGGTCAGGGCGCACCGTATGACAATGCAGACTTCCGTTGGGGTATCTGCTTAGCACTTAATATTGATGAGATCTCCATGAACACGTTCTCCGGAGCAGGACGTGCGGCTCCGATCCCGTTAATGAACAATACACAGTTCCTGCAGGAAACCTACACAATCCCAATGCAGGATTGGCTGGAAAACTTCGAACTGGATCTTGGCGATGGAACAACCTTCAAACCTTATGATACCGGTTATGCAAAACGTATGGCTGATTCTCTGGGCATCGAAGGAACAGATGAAGAACTGATTACCATGTTTGGTGCAGGCTGGGGGAAACATGATGAAGAAGCAGCTACAAAACTGCTTGAAAAAGCCGGTCTTGAAAAAGTAAATGGTGTATGGAATTATGAAGGCAAACCTTTCACCTTTGAAATGAGCTATCTGGCAGATACTGAGTTCCAGGAAGCACGTGGTGTACAGGCAGCTTACAACCAGCTGACAAAATTCGGTTTCCAGTGTTCAATCGCATCCAAATCTTCCGCAACATGGGATGTAGACGGTGGAAAGGGTAACTACCAGATCGCTGGTTACTGGCCATCTGGTGGTATCCTGAAAGACTTCTACTCTGCAATCAGCGGATTTGACGGTGATCTGATCAAACCTTTAGGCGAAACTGGTTCTGGTCAGGGACTTCGTTGGAATAACGAAAAAGTTACAGAGATACTTCACGAACTTGCTAATACTGATCCGGAAAGTGATAGATCTTACGAACTGCATACTGAATTCCTTAAGGAATGTGTAACAGATATGCCGGAAATCAACTTCCTCTCTGGTACAAAATTCGTTCCGACCAACTCAACTTACTGGGAAGGTTATCCGGATGCGGACAACCCGTACAATGGTCCATGGTGGTGGTGGAGCTGCTTCAAATACATGCTTCCAAACATCACTCCTACACAGGCTTAATCCTTTAAGTCTTTAGGAACAGTAATAAAATGATGAAAACAGCAAAAACTGACAGAGTTATTTGCTGAAATATCAGAAGGGACGGAGTTGTAAGAAAAGCTTACGATCCGTCCCTTTTGTGTAGAAATAGTAGTAAAGGAGTGCTGTGTATGAAATTTAAAAAATTCTTTCTGCAGCGAGTGCTTGCATGGGCGCTGACTATCCTGATCGGTGTTACCTTTATCTTCTTCATTCCACGTATGTTTCCGTCAGATCCTGTTGAAAACATGATCGCACAGATTCAGTCACGTTCCGGTAACATGGATCCAGCCGAGATGGACGCCCTTCGTAGCAGCCTGCGTGTGCAGTTTGGACTTGATGGCTCGTTGCTGCAACAGTATGGTTATTTCCTGTGGCACGGTCTGCTGCATTTTGACTTTGGTCCGTCACTGATGAGTTATCCGGAGCCGGTTGGAAAAATTATCGGAAGATATCTTCCGTATACTCTGATCTTATGTCTGACCTCCACATTTATTGCGTGGATCGTAGGTAACCTGATCGGTCTTCTGGCAGGATTTCGGAAAAATAAAACTTCATCCAAGATTTTGGAAGCAATTGCAATTTTTATTTACCCGATTCCTTACTTCCTGGTAGCGTTGATCTTACAGATTATATTTGCATTTATATTAAAATGGTTCCCGTTGCAGGCAGTTATCAATACTAAAGGTGGATTTGGTCCTTGGATCGCTTCTGTGGTCAAGGCTTCTATCCTTCCGGGAATCTCACTGCTGTTACTTGGTACCGGATGGTGGATCATCTCCATGAAATCTCTGGCGAGCACCACAGCAGAAGAAGATTATGTACGTTATGCCCGTTTCCGTGGACTTTCCGAGTTCGCTATCGGCAAAAACTATGTAATGCGTAACTCCATTCTGACCCAGATCACAGCACTGGCAATGAGCCTTGGTGGTGTTTTCGGTGGTTCCATCATGACCGAGATTATTTTCGGATACCCTGGAGTCGGTTCTCTGATTCAGGCCGCGATCCTGCAGTCGGATTATAATATGATCCTTGGCTGTATTACGATTTCCATCGTAGCGATTGCTTCAGCAACTTTAATTGTGGACCTGATCTACCCGTTCATCGATCCGCGAATCCGGTACGGCTGATAAGAGGGAGGGACAGACATGAAGAAATTTTGGAAAACAGCCAATTTTCGTTTAAAGGCAGGCTTGATTTCTACTTGCTTTTTCCTGATCATTGGGTTCGTAGTATATTTTATCCCACATACAAATCCGTTTACCTATAATACATACCCGAATAATCTGGGAGTTTCTGCTGAACATTGGCTTGGAACTACCAGTATGGGACAGGATATTGTATGGCTGCTGATCGAAGCCATTCACAATTCTTTGATGATTGGTCTGATCGTAGCTACTATTGGTACTGTTGTGGGTGTTCTGGTTGGTCTGCTTGCAGGTTTTGCAGGCGGCGCATTGGACAGAGTGCTGATGATTATCACGGATACTTTCGTAGTAATCCCGTCTCTGCCGATTCTGATCATGATGACTTCCCTGATGAAAGGAAGCTCTACTGTAATTGTTATGGCACTTGTTCTTGCGATGTTCGCCTGGGCATGGCCAAGCCGTCAGATCCGTTCCATGGCTCTGACAATCAAAGAGCGTGACTTTATTCACACAGCACGTTTCTCCGGTGAAAGTACCTTACAGATCGTTGTAACGGAGATTCTCCCGTTCGCACTGTCCTGGTCACTTTCCAACTTTATGAATGCAACACTGAGTGCAATTGGTTCAGAATCCAGTTTGGCCGTTCTGGGTCTGTCACCGGGAAACCTGGTTTCTCTTGGTAACATGATTCAGTGGGCAAGAGGATACAATGCAGTCCTTGCTAAGAGATGGCTCTGGATCGGTTCTCCGATTGTTGCAACCGTTATCTTATTTGTTGGCCTGTTCATGTTGATTACAGGTTACAACGATTATCAGGCTAAGAAGAGAGGCAGGTGATAAGTATGCTGAAAATCGAGAATTTGTCAACGTCTTATAAGACAATAGACGGTGATGTACACGTACTCAAGGACATTAACTTTGAGATTAAAGACAATGAGATCTTCGGCATCGCAGGCGAGTCCGGATGTGGTAAAACCACCCTGCTGAACACTCTTTATGATATTGTTGACTATCCGTTGGTGATCGATCAGGGGCGTGTTGTTCTGGAAGGTGAAAAAGACGGAAAGAAATATTCATTCGAATCTGGAAAGATTCGTGACACCTGGTGGAACAATATCGCATATGTGCCACAGGCTGCACAGAGTGTTCTGAACCCGATCGTTCGTCTGAAAACACAGTTTCTGGATTCTATTCCAAAGGACCAGAAAAAGAATGAAAAACCGGAGGAAACTCTGGCAAGAGTTGCTGATTATCTGAAAGAACTGAATCTTTCCCCGGATGTTCTGGAGTCATTTCCATTCCAGCTGTCCGGTGGTATGAGACAGCGTGCGATCATTGCACTGGCAACCTTTATGTCTCCGGGTGTTGTTCTGGCCGATGAGCCGACAACCGCTCTGGACGTAGTTGTACAGAAGGGTATTCTTATGATGCTGATGCGTCTGCAGAAACAGTTAAAGAATACAATGATCATTGTAAGTCATGATATGGGTGTTCATTATCAGATTACAGACCGTATGGCGATCATGTATTCCGGTAGTATTGCAGAGCTCGGTAAGACAGAAGATATTTTCAATGATCCGATTCATCCGTATACAAAGATGTTGGTAGATGCTCTTCCGCGTGTAGGTGAGGATGTACAGCGAGTTGGTATCGCAGGACGTCCGCCGGCACTGAAGAATCCGCCGCCAGGATGTCGTTTTGCACCTCGTTGTCCGCATGCTACGGATCGGTGCCGCAGTGAAGTCCCGAAATTCCGGGAAATAAGACCGGGTCGTTTCGCTGCGTGTCACTTATTAGAAGAGGAGGTGAAGACGAATGGCTGATAAATTATTGGAAGTAAAAGGCGTCAGCAAGATTTTCCGTGTAGGTGGTATGCTGCGTGGTAAAAAGCTGGTGGCTGTAGATAATGTTTCTTTATCTATCGATGATGATAAACCGGTAATCCTGTCTATCGTAGGAGAGTCCGGTTGTGGTAAATCTACTTTATGTAAGATGATTCTTCGTCTTCATAACCCGGATATGGGTGACATCGTTATGGATGGAAAATCTTATGCAGATAAAAAAAGCTATGATCCAAAACAGTTCAAACTGGATGTACAGCCGATCTTCCAGAATCCATACGAATCTTTCTCCGCAAGAAAGACCGTAGATACTTACCTGTATAACACTGCTCTTCGTCTTGGCATCGCAAAGAACAGAGCAGAAGCAGATAAAGTTGTTGATGAAGCATTAAAGAGTGTTGGTATGTCTCTGGCAGTCGTAAAAGGAAAATATGCGACTCAGTTCTCAGGTGGAGAGCTGCAGCGTGTATCTATCGCGAGAGCCCTGATTACCCGTCCGAAACTGATCATCGCAGATGAGCCTGTTGCGGCAATCGATGCATCTATGAAGATGAACATCGTAAACCTCTTTAAAGAGCTGCGTGACAAATATAAAATCTCATTTATTTATATTACTCATGACCTGTCGACTGCATACTATGTATCCGATTATATCGCAACCTTGTATCGTGGCTGTCTGATCGAATACGGACCGGCAAAACAGATCATGGACAATCCGGCACATCCTTACACCGAACTTCTGATGAGTTCTGTACCCCGTGTCGGAGACAAATGGGAAAAAGAAATTGTCATGCCGGATATGGAAGGAAAAGAATATGCAGTGGAATACTGTAAGTTCGCACCTCGTTGTCCGTACGCAACCGATGAATGTCGTCAGAAACGCCCGGATGCAAAAGATATGGGCAATGGCCGTATGGTTCTTTGCTGTCACCCTCTGTGTCAGCAGACAAAAGAAGCGTAAGATAAGCTTGTAAAGCATAAAAAGGCTGTCGCCTTCGGAACTTGTGAGAG
>ENA-OPVG01002003-OPVG01002003.1-human-gut-metagenome-genome-assembly--contig:-NODE-2003-length-13187-cov-2.708270_pt1 | contig 13187 bp, 10 predicted proteins | sample MGYA00241093_ERZ501975 | MGnify/ENA primary metagenome ERZ501975 (study PRJEB25962, sample SAMEA2042993) | human gut metagenome | biome: human gut; feature: human-associated habitat; material: faeces... | reverse complement strand
TACAAGTTTTAATCTTAGGCATAATTATTTCCTCCTTAATTCGTGGTACTGTTTTTTATTTCTTATTATCAAGAACACGTGCCAAAACACGCTGTCTGTGATAACTGCTTAACGCTTTTCGCTGAGAAACATTGTCATGCTTCTGCCTTCAATCTTAGGGGCTTTCTCAACAACTGCCACATCTGCAAGATGTTCTGCAAAATCATCAAGTACATGTTTGCTGCTTGCCATATGTGCCATTTCTCTTCCACGGAAACGTAATGTAACCTTAACACGGTCTCCTTTAGAAAGAAATTTTCTTGCTGCATTGACCTTCGTCTTCAGGTCATTGGTATCAATGTTTGGAGAAAGACGTACTTCCTTGATGTCAATTGTCTTCTGTTTTTTCTTAGCTTCTTTTTCCTTACGGGAGAGCTCATAACGATACTTGCCGTAGTCGATAATTTTACAAACCGGCGGCTTTGCCTGCGGTGCGATTTTAACAAGATCAAGTCCGGCTTCCTGAGCCTTTGCAAATGCTTCTCTTGAAGAAACGATTCCAAGCTGTGCTCCATCCGGTCCGATCAAACGTACCTCTTTGTCTCTGATCTGTTCGTTAATCATTAAATTGCTAATTGTAGTACACCTCCATACATTTAAATAAATGATAAACCTGAATCTCTCAGCTACTGTATAGGAACAGTAACTCCACCCTGTCTTATGAAAACAAAAAAGAGTATGGACAGTTTCCACACTCTGCTATATCCAGGGATAACCAAATGAAACCTCTTTTTCATTTTTATCTCTGTGCATTCCCCGATCTCTGTAGATCAGCCTGCTGCGATATATCAACCTGAGTCGCATTATATGCGCTGAGGTGAGAGTGAAACTCTGCTTTGTTTTCCACGTACTTTAAAAAGATATCATGTCTTTTATATAATGTCAAGTTATTTTTTATACATATTTTTATTTTTTCAGCGCATACTATTCCTGCATGACGTTTGCTGTTATGCATAATCATATCATTATATAAGAAGGAGGCTTCTATTATGACAATTCTGAAATGTAGTGCCACAAAATGTCTTTACAATGAAAATGAGCTCTGTTCCAGAGGCGATATTGAGATTACAGGAGATAATGCTCATCGTGCAGATGAAACAAACTGTGGAAGTTTTCGTGACCGCGCGACTGCCGGTATGACAAACAGCAAAGCTCATCACTGCGGCTGTGAAAAAATCAACATCGACTGTAAAGCTCAGGAATGTACCTATAACGATCAGCGCAAATGTACGGCTTCTGCCATTGATGTGGCCGGATGCAGCACAGACGGATGTAACGAAACAAAATGTAATACCTTCTCCTGCAAATGCTGATCCTGACACTCAAAAAGACGCTGCATCAAACAGCGTCTTTTTTATGTCTGAATCATTCAGTTTCTGATCCTGTCGCTTCCTATCTGTTTCTCAGGAAATCCGGAATCTGGATATCTTTCTTCTGTACTGTGCTGGTCGGAACTTTGCCTGTATAAGAACCATTGTTCATAGTCGGCAGACTGAAGCTTGGCATGGACATTGTACTGGAAGACGGTGCAGATGTACCTGCTGCCGGTTTACGTACACCAAATGGTGTTGTATTGCTTCTTGTACCAAATGGAGTGGTCTTTGCAGCTGTATCGGATAATCCGGTTGCAATAACTGTGATCTTAGCATAGTCTGCAACAGAATCATCATACATAGCACCAAAGATGATGTTTGTATCTTCACCTGTCAGCTCCTGTACATAGCTTGCTGCATCATTTGCATCCATAAGAGAAATATCTCCGGAAATATTGATGATCACATGAGTAGCACCTTTGATGGTTGTCTCAAGCAGCGGAGAGGATACAGCCTGCTGAACAGCTTCCATAGCCTTGTCATCTCCTCTGGCCTCACCAATACCGATATGTGCGATTCCTTTATCTGTCATAACTGTCTGAACATCCGCGAAGTCAAGGTTGATCAGTGCCGGCAGATTGATCAGGTCTGTAATTCCCTGGACAGCCTGCTGCAGAACCTCGTCAGCTTTGCGAAGTGCTTCCGGCATAGTTGTACGACGGTCTACGATCTCGAGCAGTTTATCGTTCGGGATAACGATCAATGTATCAACAGCTTTCTTCAGATTCTCGATTCCTGTAAGAGCATTGTTCATACGTGTTTTTGCTTCAAAACGGAAAGGTTTTGTTACAACGCCAACGGTCAGGATTCCCATTTCCTTAGCTGCTGCTGCAATAACAGGAGCTGCACCTGTACCGGTACCACCACCCATTCCACAGGTAACAAATACCATGTCAGCACCTTCGATCAACTGTTTTACTTCTTCTATGCTCTCTTCAGCGGCCTTCTGACCAACTTCCGGCTGTGCACCGGCGCCAAGGCCTTTTGTAATCTTTTCACCAATCTGAAGTACTGTTGGAGCTTTGCAAAGTGTCAGGGCCTGTTTATCAGTATTTACACCAACAAACTCAACTCCTCCGATGGCTTCTTCCACCATTCTGTTAACTGCATTATTACCAGCCCCGCCTACACCGATTACAATAATCTTTGCAGAGGACTCAGCTTCATTTGACATAATCTCTAACAATGTACTTCCTCCTTTATTTACCTGATATCAGCATATCAGGCTGCATATAGATATATCATATATTTTTTTTTCGAATTAATCAACTACTATTTTTGTTTTTTTATACTTTTTTCACTATTATTCGCCATTTCCATCACTCATAAGATTCCTCATCTGTATCTCCCTGATCCCAGCCATCCGACTCTTCATCACTGTAGCTCTCAGTATCTTCATCCGAGGAATCTGTATTCGTATCAGAACTGTCTTCTTCTGAATCTTCCTCTGAAGTATCACCTGAAGAAGTGCCGTCATTATCCGGCATAGGTCCCACGTAGTTGCCATCTTTGTCATACTCGCTGACACCATCAAAGCCACCGGATTCATTATATCCGCCTGTCCAGTCTCCAAAGCTGTCCAGAAGTTCCTGCGTCGGCTCCGATCCAACATAGTTCAGATTTTCATCATATTCACCGGAACCTGTATAATCGCCTTCTTCGTCATAACCGCCTACCCAGTTTTCTTTTGCATAATCAAGTGCCGTCTTTGGTTTTGCTCCTACATAATTGCCATTTTCATCGTATTCACCATCACCGGTATAATCACCATTTTCATCATAACCTCCGGTCCAGTTCTCTGCAGTTACTTCCTCTTCCTCTTTTTCAAAAGTCACTGTTTTAGAACTTTCTGTGATATTCTCCATATGAAGGATCCCCTTCTCACCTGTAATCTGTGGAAGAATCGCAACCATTCTGGACATTTTATCTTCCAGATATTTATCTTTTCCAAGTTTTACCGTGATGTCTCCATAAATAAGGTCTATGGTGGAATCATCCTCCAGCTGGATATAATCTGGCTGGAGATCATTTTTTGCAAAAATCGTAGAAAGTGCAACCGCAGTATTTAGAACAGCATCCTTAATCGGAAGTTTTTCATTCATAACAACTTTTTTTACCTGAATACCCTCAAAATAGGGGACAGACTCATCCCTGGTCTTGTCGCCTTCTACAAACATTCCATTTCGATCAAAATACACATAGCTGTCAAGATATGGGATACAACCCACTACACTTTTCTCACGGACACTGATCACGATCGAGTTCCGACCGGATCTGCTGACGGAATATCCTTCAATATATGGCACACCCTGCACATTATTTTTTGAACACGTGATCGGTGCCAGAACAGAATTAGAAGAAAAAGCTCCTGTAAGAACCATTTCCTTCAGTTCTTCTTTTGTATAGTGGTTACTTTCCATCACTTCCACCTTTGACACATGAAAAAAAGCAAAGAAAAAAATAATCCCGGCCAGAACAGCAACAGCTGCAGCTCCTCCGACCAGTTTCGCCTGTTTTTTTGTTATTTTAAATTTCCTGTAATTGGATGTTCTCATAAAAAACTAATACCTGTATCCTCTGAACTCATATTAACTCAAACCGATAAAATATCCTCCATATAGATTTCTGCCTGGAGGTACCTCAAATCTCTGCAAATGTCTTCATACCCTCTTCGGATAAAAGGAACACCCTCTATCACAGATTCTCCATCTGCTGCAAGAGCCGCAATCACTAGCGCTGCTCCACCTCTCAGTTCCTCTGCCCGCAGCCTGCATCCCTTTAATCTGCTTCCACAAATTTTTACTTCGCTTCCCCTGACTTCTATGTGTGCCCCCATTTTTGTAAGTTCACTGCATATCTTAAACCGGTTCTCAAATATATTCTCCCTTATACGGCTTATTCCCGGAACTGTAGTCAGTACTGCCAGCAGTGGTGACTGAAGATCTGTCGGGAATCCCGGATAAGCTTCTGTTTCCAGAAACGGAACCGAAAATTGTATTCCGGCTCCATTCGCTATTAGTTTACCACTCTTCCATTCATATTGTCCACCCATTTTCCGATATACTTCAAGGAACGCCTCCATTTCTCCCTCAGGTGCATTCTCCACAGTCACTGATCCACGCGAAGCTGCAGCCGCGCAAAGATATGTTCCCGTAACGATCCGGTCTGCCGGTATCAGCATCTCTGTCCCGTGAAGAGAGGTCACTCCCTGAACCCGGATGCACCCTTCTTTCTCATGACAGATCCGTGCTCCCATCTTTTGCAGAAATCTGCAAAGCCATGTAATCTCAGGTTCTCTTGCACAATTTCTGAGTACGGTCTCTCCTTCAGCCAGAACAGCTGCAAGCAGTGCCTGTTCCGTGGCCCCTACACTTCTGTCAGGAAAATTTATCTCCTGCCCTTTCAGTTTTTTGCAATCTGCCTGAATTTTTCCGTTTTTTTCTGAAATTATCGCACCCAGACTTTTCAGCGCATACAGATGAAGATCTATCGGACGTTTTCCGATCACGCAGCCGCCCGGATAACCGATCACACCTCTTTGGTTTCTGCCGAGAAGTGCTCCCAGCAGAATCACAGAACAACGCATTCTTCCTGTATATTCCGAGGCAATTTCCCTTCCACAGACTTTGCTGCAGTCAAGATACAGATCATGGCCCTTCCACCAGGTAACGACTCCCAGAATGTGAAGGATTTCTTCCATATAACAGACATCAAGAATACGCGGACAGCCTCTCAGAACACAGATTTCCCTCTGAAGCAGTGATGCAGCCATGATCGGAAGTACTGTATTTTTTGATCCCTGCACAGTTATGCTGCCCTTAAGACAGTTTCCCCCAATCACGTGAATTTCATCCAAATGATCCACTCCCACAGAGTCTCTTACAGTTAATATATGCAAAGACCAGACTTCCGTCACAGAAGTCTGGTCTTATATTACAATGCTCTTACATATTCTTTGAACATGTCTCCACGCTGTTCATAATTATCAAACTGTCCCCAGCTTGCACATGCCGGTGAAAGAAGTACCGCATCACCAGGATTGGCTTTTTCGGCACATATCTTTACTGCCTCCTCAAGATTTTCACAGAGAATGCATGGGCAGACACCAAGACGTTCTGCCGCCTCTTTGATCTTGTCACGCGTCTGGCCGATCAGCACCAGATATCTTACCTTCCCGTCAAAAGAATTCAGCCACTCATCATAACTGGAACCTTTGTCGTAACCACCACCGATCAGGATCGTCGGACGGTTCATTGCCTGGATTCCTTTTATTGCTGCATCAGGATTGGTTCCCTTGGAATCATTATAATATGCAACACCATTTTTCTCCATGACATATTCAATGCGGTGTTCTACTGCTGTGAACGCACAGATGCTCTTACGGATATTTTCCACAGACACACCTGCATAATATGCCATTGCAGATGCCGCCATAACATTCTCAAAATTGTGCTGTCCGAGAAGTTTCAGTTCTCCTGTATGTACCAGAGGGATTTCTTCGTCGGCTGTTTTCAGTACGATCAGATCTCCATCCAGATAAATACCCTCGTCCAGTTTTCTCACGCTTGAAAAATACACAGTTTTCGGAACAATGTGTCTGCCAAACTCACGAAGCACTTCATCTTCATAGTTCAGGATACAGTAATCCTCTGCTGTCTGATTTTTGACGATCAGTTCTTTGACGCGGATATATTCTTCCATCGTATGGTGTCTGTTCAGATGGTCTTCCGTAATATTCAGGATTGCACTTACCTTCGGCGCAAACTCTTCGATCGTTTCCAGCTGAAAACTGCTGATCTCGGCCACTGTTGTGGAGCTATCTTTCATTTCCAGTGCCTTTGATGTATATGGAGTTCCAATATTTCCTACTACAAAAACAGAATCTTCTGCATCACTCATAATCTTTCCCAGAAGAGCTGTTGTAGTTGTTTTGCCATTTGTTCCTGTAATTGCCAGTACTCTTCCCTTGCCGGTACGATACGCAAGTTCTACCTCACCCCATACCGGAAGTCCCTGTTCATAAAAGCTCTTTACAAGCGGAATATCCGTCGGTACACCAGGACTCAACACTGCCAGATCCAGTCTCTTCTGCACTTCTTCCGGAAGTTCTCCTGCATATACTTCAATATTGTTGCAATCTGGAACTTTTTTTATTACAGTCTCTTTATCAAGATCTTTATTTCCATCATAAATGACAGGTTGCGCCCCTACTTTTGCCAGAAGCTCTGCTGCACCGATTCCACTTTTTCCGGAACCAAATACAAGCACTTTTTTCCCCTGTAAATTCATTTTAATTTCCTCCTTATTACCTATGAGCAAGCTCATGTGGATTTTGACCTTTTTGTCCGGACATCTTATAATGCCAGAAGTGCGATCAGGCACATAACAGCAGTAATTACAGAAAATACTGCTACAACTCTCGTTTCTGACCATCCACACAGTTCAAAATGATGATGGATTGGCGCCATTTTAAAGATACGTTTGCCATGAGTAGCTTTAAAATAAGTTACCTGAATCATGACAGAAAGTACTTCTACCAGATAAATCAGACCGATCAGCAAAATAAACAGCGGCATCTGCATCATATATGCAGCACCTGCCACAAATCCGCCCAGTGCCAGAGAACCGGTATCTCCCATAAACACTTTTGCCGGATATACATTAAACAGAAGGAATCCCATCAGTCCACCGACAACGGCTCCTGTCACAGGTTCGATCCCGCTCTTTGTTCCAATGGAAACTACGGTAAAAAATACCGCTACGATCAAAGTCACGCTGGAAGCCAGTCCATCCAGGCCATCTGTAAAGTTCACACCGTTTACAGTACCGATCACAGCAAAAAACAGCACCGGAATCGCAAGCCATCCAAGGTTCAGATAATGATCCGGCCAGAATGGGATACGCATTGCAAGATCAATATTTGTATAGTTCAGGATATAAAAAACAAAAATACCGGTCACAACGACCTGCAGTCCAAATTTCTGCCATGCCAGCAGTCCGTCTGAACGTTTCAGTACAACTTTCAGATAATCATCCAGAAAACCGATGATTCCAAATCCAAGTGTCAGAAACAGTACCGGAATAATTGCCGGATAGTCTTTTACATAGAACAGAGAAGTAACCACTGCAGCGATCAGAAAGATCACTCCACCCATTGTCGGAGTTCCTGCCTTTTTCAGATGCGACTGCACACCTTCCACTCGTTCTGTCTGTCCCATCTTGAGTTTTCTCAGAAACGGGATGATGACTGGTCCCAGGATCACACTGATCGCAAATGAGATCAGTACCGGGAATACAACTTGAATATTCATCCTCACACCTCTTATCATTCTTTCGTTTTTTATTACGTTTGATTATAAGGCTTTTCGTCTGATTTATCAACTCCCAGATACGGGAGTATATTTTCGAAGATACTTCTCACAACGGGAGCTGCGATCGTTCCTCCATAATAAATTCCCTGTGGATCATGGATAATACACAATGCAAGAACTTTCGGATCATTTGCCGGTGCGAATCCCAGAAACGAAGAAATATAGCGATTTGCACTTCTGGGAAGCGTCTGTGATGTTGCAGTCTTTCCGCCGATCCGATATCCCTCCACTGCTGCATTGCGCCCGGATCCCTCCGCAACTACCTGCTCCAGGATATACCGGACAGTTTCAGAGATCTTGCCATCCAGAATCTTTCTGCCACTGGAATATTCCAGTGCCTTTACTGTTTCTCCATCTGATGACTCAATCGCCACTCCAAAATGAGGAGTGATCAGCGTTCCACCATTGATCAGGGAACTCACAGTTGCTGCCAGACGAATCGGTGTGATCTGAAAAGACTGTCCAAACGATACCGTCGCAAGTTCCACTTCTCCCATATTTTCTTCCTGATGCATGTATAAAAGCCCTGCTGCTTCTCCCGGAAGATCGATCCCGGTCTTTTCCATCAGTCCAAACTGTCGAAAATACTGATAGTACTTATCCGCACCAAGCCGTAATCCCACCTCAATAAACACTGGATTGCAGGAATTTTCCGCACCTTTCACAAAATTCTGTGCTCCATGGCCTCTTCGGTTCGCACAGTGGATTCGCCGGTCCTCCACCAGCTTATATCCCGGGCAGTAAAAAGAATCGTTCAATGATACTACTCCTTCCGCAAGGCCGGCTGCCATCGTAATGATCTTAAAAGTCGATCCTGGTTCATATGTATCATTCAGACACGGATTTCTCCACATCTGATTCAGAAGATCCTGTTTTTTTTCTTCACTCATCCCTTCTGCATCCATGCCTGAATTCAGTTCAAAAGGCTCATTCAGATCAAATTCCGGAACATTTACACAGGCATAAATTTCTCCATTCTGCGGGTTCATAAGGAGTATGGAAACCCTTTCGGCCTGTTTTTCTTCCATCACTTTCTGTGCCGCCTGCTGTACATATTTCTGTATATCTGCATCCAGACTTATTCTCAGTGTATAGCCTTTTTGTGGTTCTTCTCTGTTTTCACCGATTCCGTCCAGTTCAATCCCTCTCGCATCCGTTGTTGTCAGGATTTTTCCAGGTTTTCCCTTTAGAATATCATCATATTCCACTTCCAGTCCAATGATTCCCTGATTATCCCCGCCTGTAAACCCAAGCACCTTCGACGCGAGTGTCCCCATCGGATAATAACGCCTGTAATCTTCATCTACTTTTATCCCCGCAAATCCTGCATTTCGAATTTCATCTCCTGTTTCTTTCTCCACATTTGTACGTATTCTTTCTATGGAAGAAATTTTTTCTACTTTTTTCCGTACAGTCTGCTCAGATATCCCCAGTTTTTCTGTCAAAAGAGCGATCACTTTTTCCGGCTCTTTTATCTGACTGTGAATTACAGAAATCGTACACACTGTTTTATTTGCAGCAAGTACTTTTCCCTTTGCGTCCACAATTTCACCACGTGCGGCCTTAATGTCTCTTTCCCGTTCATGAAGATCCTCCGCTTTTTCGTAATAATAATCCGAACGAAAGCCCATAAGATAGATCAGTCTGCCAATCAGACACAAGATCATCAGCAGACACAAAAAGAAAACAATCCACACTTTCCTTTTATGAAATGTATAATTTTTTTTCATAAAAAAATCCTCTGGAAAACAGTCTTAACAATATATGACTGTTCTCCAGAGGAGATGTGTACGACTCTTTATTTAATCCAGCCCGGCCTCTTCGTTTGTGATGCCTTCGCTTTCCATATCGTTATTTTCTGTAGTGTCCGATTCATCCTCTTCTGGTGGTGCAGGAACATTGGTATCTGAAATCGCTTCCTTCAACGTATTGTCTGAATCCGAAGAAGACGTAATCAGATATGTGGACATGATATACTGTCCATTATCATCCAGCTTGTGTTCTCCGTTGTCATTTAAAAGATAGCCATTTTCATCAATACGGTTTCCTTCAAGATCCACGCGGTTTCCACTGCCATCCACCAGATTTCCCTTTTCATCCACACTACTTCCGGATACATCTACCAGGTGGCCTTTAAATCCTTCCCAGAGTTCCGTCTCAGGAACACTGCCGTCTTCAGATTCATCCGGAGTAACATTCAGATACGGAAGAAGTTCTGACAGAATTCCCTGTGCGATATACTGTGGATATTTACTGTCCGCCTGCTCATCTGCTTTCGGCTCATCAACAACCACGTAGAGAAGGATCTGCGGATCATCCACCGGTGCAAAAGTGATAAAAGAAACCAGGTATTTGCCGTTGCCTCGCGGAAACTTTTCGGCAGTACCGGTCTTACCACCAGAACTGTATCCCTGTACCTTTGAAGTACCACTGGTACCTTCCTGCACACTGGCCTGCATGTAAGAACGGATATCTGCTGATATCTCTGAAGAAACTGTCTGTTTCATAAGAATCGGATCAAATTTCTTTACAGTTGAACCACTGCTGTCTTTGATCTCACTTACCAGATGAGGCTGATAATAGGAGCCTCCATTGATAACAGAGCACATGGCGTTGATCTCCTGGATCATGGTACAGGTAAATCCCTGTCCGAACGCGGAACATGCAAGCTCTGTCTCGCCCATCGTATCTGCAGTATGAATCACACCAGAACCTTCATTTGGAAGGTCGATTCCGGTACGGCTTCCGAAGTTAAACAGCGTCTGTGCCTTGAGGTACTGTTCCGTTCCCATCTTGGCTGCAATCTGCATCATCGCATCGTTACAGGAGTTCGCGATAACATCCCGCAGTGCCTCTGTTCCGTGTGCATCCGGCCAAACCGCACATTTGATGTACGTATCGCCATTCGCACCAAAGGTCTGTCCACCATCACAGACAAATGTATCGTTCTCCGAAATTTTACCCTTTTCCAGTGCACCCGCCATAACGATCGGCTTCACAACAGATCCCGGCTCATACGTCTCTGTCACACAGAAATTGTTCCACATGGCATTCAGGGCTGTCACCGTATCCTCATCATTCATCGCTGCAATCTGATCCTCAGAATAAATACTCGAAAGATCACGCGGATTATTCAGGTCATAACGGTCCCCGCCATCCATGGCAATGATCTCACCGGTAGATGGCTTCATTGCGATCACACCGATATTTTTTGCTCCCATGGCTTCTTTAAATCCATTAACATATTTTTCAACAATCTGCTGTACACCCACATCCAAGGTTGTTACAATACTCTGTCCGTCTTTCGGATCGATGATCGTCTGTTCCACATCTGCATTGTCATTAATATATCCATACTGACGGCCATCCGTCCCCATCAACGTACTGTTATAGTAACTCTCCAGCCCTACGTCTGCCGTATCTCTGGAAAGTGTAAATCCAATCGCATCATTTGCAAGCTCATTAAACGGATAACTTCTCAGATAATCTTCTTCAAACCATACCCCTTTTATATTTGCCCGCTCTGCTTTCTGTGCATCTGACAGCTCGCTGTCTTCAGCCGGAGATTCATAATCTTCAAAAGCTTTTTTCTCATCCATGGAGAGCTGCTTCTTCAGGATCTGATACTGGCTGTTCTTCGTATCCTCGGCGGAAAGGATCGACCGAATCTTGTCTTCATCAAGTCCCAGCACGTCTGTCAGTGCTCTTACTGTCGGTTCTACATATTTTTCATCAGAGTTGATGGTCTTGCAGTCAAGGATCACAGAATACACTTTCTGACTTGTCGCCAGAATATTACCGTTACGGTCATAAATATCTCCTCTTTTCGCTGGAAGAGTACTGCTCTGATACTTCTGCTGTGCCTGTGTCAGAACCTGTTTTTTGTATTTTTTGCCACTGGTAGCATTAATATAAGTAATTCTGCCCAGTAAACCAACTAAAGCTAGCAACACTACAGCGAATAGTCCTACTAGCTTTCCTCTCATTTTGTGATTAATTTTTTTCTGAGGTCTTCTTCGATTCCTCGTATTGGTATTGCTCAATGATCTATCACCTCTTGGACTCAGGAACTTCCTGATACTGTCTTACATAACTGTTACTCGGCATAGTATAAGTCTTTTTCTGGTCATCTTTCGGATAATTCATTCCCAGACGCCCTATGGCAAGCTTCTTGATCGTATTCAGATCCACATCTGAAGTTACCTGACTCTCATATGCATTGTTGTCTTCTTTAATCTGTGACAGTTCTGTTTCCAGAGAAGCAACTGTTTTTATCTTACCTGTCAGCTCCGATTTCAGCTGAAGATAATTGACACAGCAAAAAAGTACGGCAACACTTACCACTGCAAGGAACACCACAAAACCGCGTCCCATGCTCTTTGCTTTTTCTCTGTTTCTCTGTGCTTCCCGACTGAGCTGTCTCGGTTGAGCTGCCGGTCTCTCCGGCATATTTTCACGAACTCGCCGCGCGGTCTGCGCTCCAGGAGCCTGATACGGTCTCGCAGGAACTTCCTGCAGTCTTCGCACCGCATTCCCATCCACATACATTCCACGGGCATTTCTGGCATTTGTTCTGTTTTTTCTGGATGTGACTGCTCTGTTCGTCCTCTCCATCTACATCTCACAACTTTCTACTTCTATACTTAATTAAAGATATCTTCTTTCAAAGATTCTGAGTTTTGCACTCTTAGATCTCGGATTCTCTTCCATTTCTGTCTCACTTGGCAGAATCGGTTTTCTCGTGATCACTTTTCCCTTGGATTTCTTGCCACATACACATACCGGAAAATCCGGTGGACAGGTACATGGATTTTCATTTTTCTTAAAATTCGTCTTTACGATGCGATCTTCCAGTGAATGGAATGTAATGATACATAACCTTCCTCCCGGATTCAGCATCCGGATCATCTCATCCAGTGAATTCTCCAGTACATCCAGCTCATGGTTCAACTCAATACGGATCGCCTGATACGTGCGCTTTGCAGGATGTCCTCCTGTAGCCCGGACTTTTGCCGGAATTGCCGCCCGTATGATTTCATTTAACTGACCCGTTGTCTCAATGGGTGCTTCCTGTCTAGCCTGCACAATATGCTTTGCAATATTTTTCGCAAACTTATCCTCTCCATAATCACGGATCATCCGGTAAAGTTCCTGTTCGCTATATTCTGCCAGAATATCTTTTGCTGTCATAGCCTGACGCTGATCCATCCGCATGTCCAACGGTGCATGTTCATCCTTATAGGTAAACCCCCTTGCCGGTTCATCCAATTGATAGGAAGAAACCCCGAGATCCAACATAATACCGTCTACATTCTGAATACCGATCTCTCGGAGTCTTGCCGGCATCTCACAATAATTGCTTCTTATGATCGTCACTTTATCTTTGAAAGGCTCCAGCCTCTTG
>ENA-OPVG01002000-OPVG01002000.1-human-gut-metagenome-genome-assembly--contig:-NODE-2000-length-13205-cov-3.712624_pt1 | contig 13205 bp, 10 predicted proteins | sample MGYA00241093_ERZ501975 | MGnify/ENA primary metagenome ERZ501975 (study PRJEB25962, sample SAMEA2042993) | human gut metagenome | biome: human gut; feature: human-associated habitat; material: faeces... | reverse complement strand
ATTTTCCTTACGAATGGATTTGAAACGCATATTATAGACGGACAATATCCTGAAAGAAAATGCTCTTTCATTTATTCAAAAAGAGATCTGGAAAAGTGGTTTAATCTGCTGGCGATGAGGACAAGCCTTAAGAATGTTACGGTGGATAAAAATATCGCAGGACGCTATTATCAGGAGGCGGCAATTAAGGCAGTATGTAGCAGTTTAGATGAAAAGAACCGCAGAAAAGCATTGCTTGTTATGGCAACAGGATCAGGTAAGACAAGAACGGTGATTGCTTTATGTAAGATTCTGTTGGATGCCGGGTGGGTAAAGAATATTTTATTCCTTGCAGACCGTAATTCTCTTGTTACGCAGGCAAAGAGAAGTTTTGTTAATCTGCTTCCCAGTCTTTCCTGCACAAATCTTGTAGAAGAGAAAGATAATTATAATGCACATTGCGTCTTTTCTACGTATCAGACGATGATCAACTGCATTGATGTTGTAAACGATAAAGAGGGGAAGCTTTTTACCTGTGGTCACTTTGATCTTGTGATTTGCGATGAGGCACACCGGTCGATCTATAATAAATATAAGGATATTTTCCATTATTTTGATGCTCCATTGATAGGATTGACGGCAACCCCCAAGTCTGAAATTGACAAGAATACCTATGAGGTGTTTGAATTAGAAGATGGGGTGCCGACTTATGGATATGATCTTGCTCAGGCGGTAAAAGATGAGTATCTTGTAGATTATATTTCGATTGAATCAAAGTTAAAATTTATTGATCAGGGAATTGTCTATGATGAATTGTCGGAAGAAGAAAAAGAAGAATATGAAAGAACCTTTGTGGATGAAGAGGGCAAGATTCCTGAAGTTATTTCTTCCTCTGAATTAAATACCTGGATTTTTAATGAAGATACGATCAGGCAGGCATTAAATATTTTAATGACAGAAGGAATTAAGATTGAGTATGGTCAAAAATTAGGTAAGACAATTATTTTTGCGAAGAATCATAATCATGCAGAAAAGATACTGGAAGTATTTAATAAAGAGTATCCATATCTTCCAGATTATGCACGAGTAATTGATAATCGAATGACCTATGCACAAAGTGCGATTGATGAGTTTGCGGATCCGAAAAAGATGCCACAGATTGCAATTTCAGTTGATATGTTGGATACAGGGATTGATGTACCGGAGATTTTGAATTTGGTCTTTTTCAAAAAAGTCATGAGTAAGGCAAAATTTTGGCAAATGATCGGACGCGGTACAAGACTTTGTCCGGAGCAGTTGGATGGTGAGGATAAGCAGAAATTTTACATTTTTGATTTCTGTGGGAATTTTGAATTTTTCCGTTTAAATAAGGGACGGGCATCGGCGAAGATGATCGCTCTTCAAAGTGCAGTTTTTAATTTGAAGTTTGAAATTACATATCAGCTTCAGTCGGCAGAATATCAGACAGATCGTCTGATTGCATACAGAAATGCTCTGGTCAGGGAAATGAGCGAAAGAGTACAGAAATTACCAAGAGATAATTTTGCAGTACGGCAGCACCTGAAATACGTTGAAATGTATTCTGATGAGACGAATTATCAGGCTCTTACTTATGGAGATACCGTGACTGTAAAAGAGGAAGTTTCTCCACTGATTCAGCCGGAAGAGGATGAGGCAAATGCAGTCAGATTTGATGCATTGATGTATAGGATAGAGCTTGCATATCTGATGGGAAAAAAGGATATAAAAGCAAGAGGAGATCTGCGAAAGAAAGTAAAAGGAGTAGCAGGTGTGGCTAATATTCCTGAGATCCAGGCACAGACAGATCTGATCCAACAGATTCTTACTACGGATTATGTTGAAGAGGCCGGAGTGGATGAATTTGAAGAAATCAGAGAAAAGTTGCGTAATCTGATGAAATATATCCCAGGACAGAAAAGACGCTATGATACGAATTTTGAAGATGATGTATTGTCAATCGAGTGGAAAGAAGCGGAACTTGAGAATGACGAGCTGAAGAATTATAAGGCAAAAGCAGAGTTTTATATCCGACAGCATCAGGATAATATTGCTATTGCAAAGCTTAAGACGAATCAGCCACTGACTAGTACAGATATAGAGAGTCTGGAAGAAATTTTGTGGAAAGAAGTTGGAACAAGGTCTGATTACGAACAGGAAATAGGGGAAAAGCCATTGGGCGAATTTGTTCGTGAGATTGTCGGACTTGATATGAATGCTGCAAAGGAAGCATTTTCAGAATATCTGACGGATACGAATCTTGATAGCAGACAGATTTATTTTGTGAACCAGATTGTAGAATATATCGTGCATAATGGAATGCTGAAAGATTTTTCAGTTCTTCAGGAAGCACCATTTACTGATCAGGGAAGTGTTGTTGAGATTTTTAAGGATATAACAGTATGGATGGGAATTAAAAGAGTAATAGACAGTATCAATGCAAATGCTGCTGCATAATATGAAGTGGACGGTGTTGATGAAACTTCTACAAAGGCATAATAAAGAATAAAAGTGTTGTAAATAGAAGGAAAAACAGACGGGATTCGGAACGTAAGTGATACGGTTCTGATCCCGTCTGTTTTGTCAGTAAGTCAACTGTTTTGTTAGTGAGTGAACTACTGATTTATATAATAAATAGTGGATTTATTTCACCAGGTTATTTATGGATCATTCCAAGAAATGTTTCATGGATCTTTGTATCCTGATCCAGTTCCGGATGAAATGCAAATGCCATCTGATTGTGATATTTTACTCCGACGATCCGATCCTGTACGATACTTAAAACTTCCGGTTTTTCTCCGGCTGCATCAGCATGAACGCTTTCCACATAAGGTGCACGGATGAAAGTCATAGAAATTTCACCAATTCCGTTGGCGTTGGCAGTAGTATGGAAACTGCCGAGCTGACGTCCATAGGCATTTCGTCTGACTGTCATGGGAAGAGTCCCGAAGTAGGATTCCTCCTGACCGGCAATATCCGAAGCAAGCAGGATCATTCCTGCACAGGTTGCGAGAACCGGCATACCGGAGCAGATTTTTTCTTTTAAAGGTTCAAACATATCAAGATCATGCAGAAGTTTTCCCTGGACGGTGCTTTCACCACCGGGAAGAATGAGACCGTCGAAGTCTTTTTGCAGATCACCAGCTTTTCTGAGTTCGATGGTATCTGCACCGAGCTTCTGGAGCATATGCTCATGCTCTATGAATGCCCCCTGCAGGGCAAGAACTGCAATCGTCATAGTCTTATTTCCCCCTTTCAGCCATAAGAAGTGCGATTTCCTGCTCATTGATACCGACCATGGCTTCTCCGAGATCTGCGGAAAGTTCAGCGATCAGTTTTGCATCAGTATAATTTGTTACAGCCTGAACGATGGCAGCGGCACGTTTTGCCGGATTACCAGACTTGAAGATACCGGAGCCGACGAAGACACCTTCTGCTCCCAACTGCATCATCAGGGCTGCATCTGCAGGAGTTGCGACACCGCCGGCTGCGAAGTTTACGACCGGAAGTTTTCCGTTTTCATGGACATAGAGAACAAGGTCAAATGGAACCTGAAGCTGCTTTGCTGCCTCAAAGAGCTCATCTTCACGCATTCCTTTGATCCGGGCAATTTCACTGTTCATCATTCTCATATGACGGACAGCCTGGACGATATCACCGGTTCCCGGCTCTCCCTTTGTACGAATCATAGAAGCACCTTCGTTGATTCTTCTAAGAGCCTCACCTAAATCTTTTGCTCCACATACAAATGGAACTTTGAACTGTTTTTTATCAATATGATATACATCGTCTGCTGGGGAAAGTACTTCACTCTCATCGATGTAGTCAATCTCAATTGCCTCAAGAATCTGTGCTTCTGCGAAATGACCGATACGGCATTTTGCCATAACCGGAATAGAAACCGCTTCCTGAATTCCACGAATCATCTTAGGGTCGCTCATTCTGGAAACACCACCGGCTGCACGAATGTCGGCTGGGATTCTCTCTAATGCCATAACGGCACAAGCTCCAGCTTCTTCAGCAATCTTTGCCTGCTCCGGAGTCGTAACGTCCATGATCACGCCGCCTTTTAACATCTGGGCAAGTTCCTTGTTTAATTCATACTGTTTTTCTGCATTATTATTCATGATAAAACTCCTTTCAGCTTGAAGGTATAATAGTAGAGGAAACAGACGGAAATTTTATACAGCAGGGACAGCTTTGGATTTTGCCCCATGCTAAACGTTCCATTTTGCCCAGTAAAGCAGTTTCTTGGGAAATAAGCCTCCCAAGAAACTATGGTCAAAATTCCACAGCATGGCAGGCTAAAATCCAAAGCTGTCCTGCTGTATAAAATTTCCTGTTCATTGGCTTCTTCTTGTACCTTCAAATTGTTTATTCCCTGAAAGAATCATTCTGATAGGAATCCTACAGTAAAATCATAATACTTATATGCAGAAAAATTCCTTCAAGGAACAAATAATTTAGCGTCTGTATTGACTGTGTTAAATTTTGCATCTGTCCGTATAGTACAGCAAAAATGACCATATTGAAATATCCAATTTAGATATAGTCAATATGGTCAGTTTGGTATTAATATTTTGTTTTTCTGAGTTTTCCTAGTAGTTTACTATGGTCAGTTTAGAAGGTCACAGTAATCGTTGTTCCCTTGCCAATTTCGCTCTCTAAGTTTAGCTGTGCATCGTGTAGCGCAACGATATGCTTTACGATAGCAAGCCCCAATCCTGTTCCCCCAGTCTGTTTGGAACGGCTTTTGTCTACTCGGTAGAAGCGCTCGAACACTCGCTTCTGGTGTTCTTTGGAAATTCCGATTCCGGTATCTGCCACACTGATATATGGGTGGCCTTGTGAGCTGTCCACTCTGACCTTTACGCTTCCGTTCTTTTTATTGTAACGAATGGCATTGGCACAAAGATTATTGATCAGTTCGTTAATCATCTCGCGATTTGCGGTGATTTCCTGATGGCCTCCCTCATAAGTTATGGTAACATCGTTTTTCTCGGCATAGATTTGCATATTTTCTACGCAAATCTGTGCTTCTTCGAAAAGATCAAATTTCTCTACAAGAAGCTGTGTATTGGAACTATCAAGCTCCGAAAGACGGATGATATCATTAATGAGAGAAAGCAGGCGTCGGGCATTTTTCTCAATTTTCTGTGCAAAGCTGCCGATTTCTTCTGGCGGTACCATTCCATTTTCCATAAGTTCGGCATAGCCGGATATGGCAGTAAGCGGTGTTTTTAGTTCATGCGAAACATTGGCGGTAAAGTCCTGGCGCATTCTCGCACTTTTTAAAATGTCCGCATGCTGCGCTCGAATAGTTGCTGCAAATGGAGCAAGTTCTTTATATGCCGGTGTAATGGAAAAATCATTAATATCCACTGCCATCTGCTCAATTGGCTTTACCAGATTCTTTGTCATAAAGTGTGCCAGTATAATGCACAGAATCATCATCACAAGTATTGTTGCCGCTATAATCGGAAAAATTTTCCCTCCAACTGTCCATATATTACTTGCTTCCCTGGCAACTCGGAGGACAGAGCCATCATTTAATTTTATGGCATAATAAAATGTATTCGTTCCCATTGTTGCAGATTGACGAACAGCACTTCCATCTCCTCTTTTAAATGCATTCTTTACTTCTGGACGACTCATATGGTTATCCATAGTTCCGACATCGGCATCGTTATCATAAAGAACCGTTCCATCTGATGAAATCCACGTCACACGCAGTTCCCGGTAATCCATATGTATTGCCTTTTCGTTCCCTGAATGAAAAATTCCTGTATTTTTTAATACAATAGCATTGGCGCTAAGATCATCCTGTACCTGTGTTTGAAATAAATCATAAAATACAAATAGCATGACCAGCATCGTAGAAATAATCGCAATAATCGAGATACTGATTAATTGCACATTAATCTTTCTTCTCATAAAAAGTCCCCTATTCCATCACATACCCAACATTTCGCACCGTCTTAATATGTCTGCTACTGTCTCCCAGCTTCTTACGGAGTGTCTTGATATGCATATCAACGGTTCGGGATTCGCCTTCAAATTCAGTATCCCACACACGCTCCATGATTTTTTCTCTGGTAAGAACAATTCCAGCGTTGTGCATAAGAAGTTTTAAAAGTTCGTATTCCTTGTAAGTCAGCTCAATTCCCTTATTATCAACATAAACGACATGACGCTCATTATCTAAGAAAATGTCTCCGATTGTCATATATTTATCGTCCGGCTGCTCTAAAGTACGGCGCAGAATCGCTTTTACTCTTGTAATAAATTCGATAATGGAAAATGGTTTCTTAATATAATCGTCCGCTCCGATATCGAGTCCCCTTACCATGTCAATCTCGGAAGTTTTTGCAGTTACCATGATAACCGGCAGCTTCTTTGTGGCAGGATTCTGGCGAAGCTTCTTCACAATTTCATAACCATCTTCATCTGGAAGCATGAGGTCAAGAATCGCAAGGTCTGGCAGTTTTTCTTCTAACTTTTTGTAGAAATGTGCCGCATCGTCAAACTGTTCTACGCTATGCCCGCTGTTCTTTAATGCGATTGCCTCAATCTCCTGAATATTTGTGTCGTCCTCCACTATATAAATATTTGCCATAATTATTTTCCTCCATGTTTACTCTCCGGCAAAGTGTATTTCTCACTAAGCTCCATATATTCATGTCGAAATTCTTCACTGTTTTCTTCTTTTAGTATATCAAGATATTCATGGGTGTCAAACCCTCCCTCATCAACTTGTAACAGACATACTGCGATGTTGGAACAGTGGTCTGCGGCACGCTCAAAGTTTGTGGAAATGTCTGAAAGAACAAATCCAAGTTCGATGGTACACGTTCCTGTTCTAAGACGGTTAATATGTCTCTGCTTTTCCTCTTTGTTCAGTGCATCTACAACCTGCTCTAACGGTTCTACTTCTTTGGCAAGGCCAGTATCTCCTGTCTCAAAGGCAAGTACCGCCCTGTCGATAATGTCACGAATCGCATTGGAAAATACAAGAAGTTCCTGCTTTGCCTTGTCTGAGAACTGCAGATTCTTTTTGTTCATTTCCACAGCGGCATCACGAATGTTTACCGCATGATCAGAAATACGCTCAAAGTCACCGATACAATGAAGAAGTACCGATAAAATACGACTGTCCTTTACAGAGAGGTCTCGTTCACTCAGTTTAACAAGATAAGTACCGAGGGCATCTTCATACTGGTCAATCTGATTTTCTAACTTCTCTACTCTCGCAGATGTTTTTTCATCGTATTCTTTTAACAGATCAATCGCAAGATTCATTGCCTTTTTGGACTTTCTTGCCATATTGATGGCTACGCCACGACATTCTTCCATCGCAAAACCTGGCTTGTCTAAGAAACGCTCGTCTAATCTTGCAAGATCTGGATTGATTTTCTCTTCTTCCATCTCTTCTACTTCAGATCCTTTATCTGGAATTGCAAGAATTGCCATTTTCTCAAGAAGATTTGCAAATGGGAATAACAGGATCGTTGCGCCAATATTAAACAAACTGTGGATAACAGCGATGCCTGCCGGACTTGCTGCTGTATTTAAAAATGAAAAATGAACAAACGTATTCAATGTATAGAATACGACCATGAAAATAACCGTACCACTAATATTGAAGAAAAGGTGTACTGCTGCTGCTCTTTTTGCATTTTTGCTTGTTCCGATACTGGAAATGATTGCTGTTACACAAGTACCGATGTTCTGTCCCATAATGATCGGTAATGCTGTACTGAAATTAACCGCTCCAGTCGCACAAAGTGCCTGTAAAATACCGACAGATGCAGAGGAACTCTGAATTACTGCGGTAAGAATCGTACCTGCTAACAATCCAAGAATTGGGTTAGAAAACATCGTGAGAATTCCTGTAAACTTCTCATTATCTGCAAGAGGCGCTACCGCACCACTCATCGCTTCCATTCCGTACATCAGAATCGCAAATCCCAGAAAAATACCACCAATATCTTTCTTTTTCTCATCTTTTGTAAACATAATAAATATTATGCCTACTATAGCAAGAATAGGGGAAAATGAAGATGGCTTTAACATTTTTAATATAAAGCTGCTTCCCTGAATCCCGGTAAGACTTAACAGCCAGGATGTGATGGTTGTACCAATATTCGCACCCATAATAATGCCGACAGCCTGATTCAGCTTCATAATCCCTGAGTTTACAAAACCAACAACCATTACTGTTGTTGCAGAGGAAGACTGGATTACTGCCGTAACACCAGCTCCTAATAATACCGCCATAATTCGTTTTGAAGTCAGTTTTTCAAGAAGACGTTCCATACGGCCGCCGGACAGCTTCGAAAGCCCTGCGCCCATCGCCTCCATACCATAAAGGAATAACGCCAATCCTCCTATCATTGATAAAATACCAAAAATATCCATACTCTCTCCTCCATTTTATATTTTACATATGTAGAGCAATTCTCATTTTTGCCGCACAATTCTTTTGTATTATTTTACAGAATTGCTATAGTATAACCACGAACCACCTATCGGATTCGCGGGTCAGTTTCATACTAGAAAGAGATTTTACTTTTTTCACACCTCATTTTTACGTTAGCAAAATAAAATTTACCTTTCTAATATCTAGTTTTTACGTTAACATACCTATGTAAAATCCGAAGAGAGTACTATGTAAAGTTTATGTAAAATTATTTCTTTTTTCGACATGCACTATCAAATATTTCTAAATATACAAAAAAAAGAGCAACGATGACTCCATGTCACGAAATCTGTTTTCGTATCGTTGCTTTTTCATATTTATTTATGCTAATCTTTTCCTTAGCCCGCAATCTGTCCTGTAATGGAAAAGATAACCCATTCTGCGATATTTGTCGCATGGTCCCCGATTCTTTCAAAATATTTTGTAACCATCAGAAGGTCTACTGCCTGTTCCCCTTCATCAGCATGATTTCTGATAAGTTCAATCAATTCCTGTTTTACTTCCTCGAAAAGATCATCAATCACATCATCGTGTGCAATGACTTTCTGTGCCTTATCCAAATCTTTTTCTACATAAGCCTCCAGGCTCTGGATAAGCATGACCATTGTCTCCCTTGCCATCTCTTCGATGTGGTCTAACTTTTTAACGTATGTTTTCTCTGAAAGAACAATCGCCAGTTCGGAAATATCTGTTGCATGATCTCCGATTCTCTCCATGTCTGTTACCATCTTAAGTGCTGCAGAAATATTTCGAAGATCTCTTGCTACTGGCTGCTGCTGTAATAAAAGACGTAAGCATAAATCTTCAATTTTTCTTTCTGTACGATCGATTTCTTCATCACTTGCCATTACCTTTTGGGCAAGTTCTACATCCTGTTTCATTAATGCTTTTACAGCATCTCCAATGGATTTCTCGATCATTGTTCCCATGTTGATCATTTCTTTGTTAAGCTGTTTCAGCTGTTCATCAAAACGAATACGCATATCAACCAAACCTCCCTGTGATGTAATCCTCTGTACGTTTGTCCTTTGGCATAGAAAATAATTCGTCTGTCTTTCCTGCCTCAATAATTTCCCCTAACAGGAAGAAAACAGTTTTGTCGGAAATTCGTGTTGCCTGCTGCATGTTATGAGTTACCATTACAATTGTGTAATCTTTCTTTAATTCCTGTGCCAGCTCTTCGATTTTAATGGTGGATATCGGATCAAGTGCGGATGTTGGTTCATCCATCAATAATACTTCTGGTTTTACGGCTAATGCTCTTGCGATACAAAGTCTCTGCTGCTGTCCGCCAGATAAACCTAACGCACTCTTTTTCAAACGGTCTTTTAACTCATCCCAGATAGCAGCTCCCCTTAATGCTTCTTCTACAATCTGGTCAAGTTTTGCTTTGCTTCGGATTCCGTGTGTTCTTGGCCCGTAAGCTACGTTATCATAAATGCTCATTGGGAATGGATTCGGTTTCTGGAATACCATACCAACTCTTTTTCTTAAAAGATTGACATCTAAATCTCTGTAAATGTCTGTTCCGTCCAATGTTACCTGACCGGTAATCTTACATCCCTCTACTAAGTCATTCATACGGTTTAAAGATTTTAATAAAGTAGATTTACCACAGCCAGATGGTCCGATGAATGCGGTAATCTCTTTTTCCTGTATATTTAAAGAGATATCTTTTAATGCATGAAACTGCCCGTAATACAGATTCAGGTCATCAATCATCATTTTATTTGCCAAGATATTGTCCTGCCTTTCTAAAAAATATCATAAATATCGTTTTGTGTTTTGCCTTTTTTATTATGCTTTAGAAATTTTCTTTGCAATAAAGGAAGATAATGCATTGATTCCGATAACAAGTATCAGTAAGATTACTGCCGTTGCGTAAGCCTGATTTACATGAAGTCCCTCATTTGCAAGTAAGTACATGTGTACTGCTAATGTTCTTCCTGATGAAAATGCACTGTTTGGAATCTTTGCTACGGTACCTGCTGTGTAAATTAATGCTGCTGTCTCTCCCACGATTCTTCCTGTTGCAAGAATAACACCAGAAAGGATTCCTGGTACGGCTGCCGGAAGAACGATTTTAAAGATAGTTCTAAGTTTCCCTGCACCAAGTCCAAAACTACCTTCACGGTAAGAATCCGGTACGGATAATAATGCTTCTTCTGTTGTTCTTAAAATAACTGGAAGAATCATAATTGCTAAAGTAAATGCACCTGCAAGAATGGAGAACTTCCATTTTAATGCAGTTACGAAAAATAACATACCGAATAATCCATATACGATAGAGGGAATACCTGTTAACGTTTCTGCTGTTACACGGATAACCTTTACTAATTTGTTACCTTTTTTTGCATACTCTACAAGATAGATCGCGGAGCCGATTCCAACAGGAACAGCCAGTAACAGGGATATTCCTGCCATAATTACGGTATTGATTGCTGCCGGGATTACCGAACAGTTCTCTGAAGTATATGTCCAGGAAAATAAATCTGCATTAATATACGGGATACCATTTACTAAAATATACAAAATTAAAAATACAAGTGCTGCGATTGTTGCGACTGCGGATAAAACGACGAGCAACATAACAAGAAAAGAACCTGGTGTCCTTTTATATGACTTTAATCTGTCACTTAATGTCAGATGGTTCATAGGAGCTTCGTTCATCATAGCGCTTGGTTTTGCTACCTGCTGAATATTTTCCATTTTATTTACTCATCTCCTATCTACTCTTTTTCTGAACGCATTTTTATAATAGAAAATGCGAGGTTAATAATAAGGATAAACACGAATAATACAACACCTGTTGCAATTAACGCTTCTCTGTGAAGACCTTCTGCATACCCCATTTCAATTACAATATTCGCTGTCAGGGTACGAACACCCTTTAAAATACCATTTGGTACCCTCGCCTGGTTACCAGCTACCATGATAACCGCCATTGTTTCACCAATCGCACGGCCTACACCAAGAATAATTCCTGCAAAGATACCAGACTTTGCTGCTGGTAAAACAGCTCTGAAAACACTTCTCTCATGTGTTGCGCCAAGTGCCAGAGAACCTTCATAATAACTTCCCGGTACGGCACGAATCGCACTCTCAGATACACCGATAATTGTTGGGAGAATCATAATCCCTAAAAGAATCGAAGCTGCTAAAATACTGCTTCCTGTTCCACCAAAGTTGTAACGGATTGCTGGCACGATCATTACCATACCAAAGAAACCATATACTACAGATGGAATACCTGCCAAAAGCTCTACTGCCGGTTTTACAACCTTATATATTTTTTCCGGGCAATACCATGCCAGAAAAACAGCAGTAAGTAATCCAATCGGAACACCAATGATAATGGCTCCTACTGTAACATAGATACTTCCAAGAATCATCGGGAAAATACCATAAATATCATTTCCCGGTTTCCATGTAGTACCAAGAAGAAAATCGGCAAAGCCGATTTTCTTCATCGCCGGTATTCCGTTTGCGAAAAGGAATACACATATTAATGCTACAGCGAGAATGGAGACACAGGCAGCGAGGAGGAAAACGATTTCCATGATTTTTTCTTTAGATTTTGCCATGTCTGCCCACTCCTTTATTTTGTGATGTCACTCCATGATGTTGTTTCACCAGTGAAGATTGATTTTACCTGATCTGTGGATAATTCATCTACAGAGCTTTCATTATTTACGATAACTGCGATACCATCTTTTGCGATTGTCTTACCTTCTACACCCTGAGCTGTCTCATCATCTTTTAAGTCTCTGGATGCCATACCGATGTCATAAGAACCTTCTACTGTAGAAGAAACACCTGTTGTACTATCTGTTGTCTGAACTTCTACCTGTACATTTGTATTTGCTTTACCATAAGCTTCTACTAATTTTTCCATTACAGGAGATACGGAGGAAGAACCACCAACAACTACTTTACCTTTTGCGTTGCCTGCTTTGTAAGCTGCTGCACTTTCGTCAACCGGAATATATCCGTTATCTTCAATAATCTTCTGTCCGTCTGCACTCATGATGTAATTTACGAAGTCATTTGCTGCATCACTTGTTTTCTTTCCTAATACAATGTTAAAAGGTCTTACTACTTTGTAGCTGCCATTCTTTACATTATCTACAGAAGCTTCTGCACCATCAATCTTTACAGCTTTTACTGTATCATTTAAAGAACCGAGGGAAATGTAACCGATTGCATTGGCATCATTTGCTACGGAAGACATCATTACGGAAGTACTGTTTGTGATACTTGCCTCGTCTGTTGTCTTATCTACTTTTTCTCCGTTTTCTTCTTCTTCGATACCAAACAGTTCGATGAAAGCTCCTCTTGTTCCGGAACCGTCTTCTCTTGACATTACAGTGATTGCTGCATCGGAACTTCCGCCATCTGCTTTTGCTCCTTTGTTTCCACAGCCTACAAGAGTTGTTACTGCCATAGCTGCAATTAATGCGAAGCTGATAAATTTCTTCATGATTGTAATCCTTCTTTCTTACTTTCTTTTACTTTTCTTTTTTTCTTTCTTAAGCTTGCTTTCCTCAAGCTTCCTCTAAAGAATACTGGGCAAATGTAAAGTTCAAAACCAAAGTTTTGTAAAATGAAAGTAAAAAGTGAGATTACTATTTAATTCATTAGACAGACGCCCAAGAAGAGAGAAGATACCCTATATTTGTGGCTTTAGTCGCGGCGGTTTAAATGCTCGCTTAAAGCGCTCGCATCTAAA
>ENA-OPVG01001997-OPVG01001997.1-human-gut-metagenome-genome-assembly--contig:-NODE-1997-length-13211-cov-2.178930_pt1 | contig 13211 bp, 7 predicted proteins | sample MGYA00241093_ERZ501975 | MGnify/ENA primary metagenome ERZ501975 (study PRJEB25962, sample SAMEA2042993) | human gut metagenome | biome: human gut; feature: human-associated habitat; material: faeces... | reverse complement strand
CTGCCGTTACCTATCTCCTGAACCGAATCAGGAAAAGAGATTTCTCTTAATGCAGAGCATTCTGAAAAGGCGTCTGCCTGGATTTTAAGCAGCCTGCTTTCATTGGAAAAAAGAGTTTCTGATAATTTGTGGGCGTTGCGGAGCATGCCCTTTGAAATTGTGGAAATATATTGAGGGATATAGATAGAGGATAAAGTGGTACAGTCGGAAAATGCTTCCTTTCCAATCTGGCACAGACTTTCAGGAAGAAGCAGATGTTTCAGGCGGCTGCATCCCGAAAATGCGTTTGAGCCGATCTGTTTCAGACCATATGGAAATGAAACAGACTGGATCATGGATCTGTTCTGGAAGGTTTTTTCAGAAATAATGGTACAGTTTGCCGGAATGTCTATGTCTCTTTTTAAATATGGGGTACAGTTACAGCGTTGAAGTGTCAGGTTTTGTTTTCTGCCGGATATATTGTATGTCATAAAAAAAACTCCTTTGCAATAGAATATTTGTTTTCTCTGCAACGGAGCAATGTAATACTTTCATAAACGGGCAGGTTGATGAAATGCATGAGCAAAAACCGTCAGGTTGCCGATACTCCGTATTCCGGTAAGAAACAGAGAAAACATCTGGTAAAAAGGGATCTTTCTTTAGTACAAAAATGGGTACACTAAATAAGATCACCCTTCCACTTCCCATTGCGTGTAGTTGGTGGCGGCAGCCTTAAGCAGGTATTCTGACTCACGCAGTGACGCTGTAATCTCTCCTTCTCACATGATAATATGCAATGGATATGAGACCCAGCTGCACGTATACAGCAGCACGACTGTTCAGGATTCTGACCTGATTCCCTCTTAGCTGAAAGTCCGACATTTCTATACCGTGACTGACAGAACTAAAAACCGGTAATTGTCAATGAATGTTCGATTAAATTGTATTATACACTTTTTTGGAGAAAAGACAACAAATTTTTTGAGGGGGAGACAAAATCAGGGAGGGGACGCGCAGGGAAAGCGTTTCTTTTCTGTGCGCTGGTTATTGGATGTGTGGGGATTTGTATGATTTGCAGGTAATGTTTTTGGTTTTGAAATAGTAGTTGAATAGTAATTGAACAGTAATGTGTGAAATAGTGCTTGATTTTTGAAACAGCGTATTTTAGACTATAGATTATAGTGAAAATCTTATATTACTCGTGCCAGGTCTGGCGGTTCATAACGGGTTTCTCTGGCGTTCGCCGACATTTTCACAAAGATAATTTAAATTTTATAGTGGTAAAGCAAACGTTCCTGAATATTATAACATTCTGCCCGTTGGCTTTGCCTGAACGGGAGGTGGGAATAAAACAGTTCATGGTTGATTAAGGGTTGTTTTGGAGGTTCTCAAAGCTCTGGGAAAATGTTATAATAAGGAGGAATTAAATGAACAATACGATTTTTGATGATGTGTTCCGCACAATGGTTGAAAAGATACCACGGCTGGTTATACCATTGATCAATGAAGTGTTTCATACATCCTATCCGGAAGATGTAGAGATCACGCAGCTTCGCAATGAGCACCAGCAGGCGGACGGGGAGGTCATCACGGATTCCTGTCTTCTGATCGGGAAGAAGATGTATCATATTGAATGTCAGAGTACGGATGATACGACAATGGCAGTGCGTATGATAGAGTATGACTTTGCGATTGCTATTGAATATGCGGCAAAGCAGGGACGAAGGTATGAGATAGAGTTCCCGAGATCCTGCGTGTTGTTTTTGAGAAGTTCGGGGAATACGCCGGATTTTCTGGAAACGAATGTGATTTTTCCGGATGGGAGAAAGCAGATGTACCGCGTACCAACTGTAAAAATGGCTGATTATACAGCGGAAAGTATTTTTGAGAAAAATCTGCTGATGCTGCTTCCGTTTTATATCATGAGATATGAGAAAAGAGCCCATGATATGAGGGAGAATCCCCGGTTATTTCAGACATTGTTGAATGAGTATGAGGAGATACGTGTAAAGCTTGAAAAGGAACTGACAGGATCTGGAAGGTCGGAATTATATACGGATCTGATAAAACTGATTGTAAAAATCTCGGACTATATCTTCCAGGATGAAGAGAAGATCCAGAAAGGGATAGGTGATGCTATGGGTGGAAAAGTTTTGGAACTGGAATCGGAAAGGTTAAGAGCGGAAGGGGAAGCACGTGGCAAGGCGATTGGCGAATCTATTGGAGAAGCGCGTGGCAAAGCAATTGGCGAAGTCAGAGGAGAAGAACGCCTTAGTGTTTTGATTAATAAACTTATTCTTGATAAGAGAAATGATGAGATTCAGATCGTAGTGACAGATGCTAAAAAGCGCAGGCAGTATTATGATGAGTATGGACTTTAGAACCGAGGTGTGGAAGATCATTCCTTTGATTTGTATATTCCGCATTGTGGAGATTCTGTAAAAGAGTGTTTTCTCAGACGTATTCCGGGGATAATAAGGGAAGTAATTATTTGTAATCGGGATATTGACAAATTATGGACAAAATGTTAAGATGGTTTCGTAAAAAACGAATAGCGTTTAGCGCACATGTACAGCTCATTACTACGGTAATGATTGAAGAATCGTTGGGTGAGAATCCCAAACAGGGCTTTCGTCCCTTGTAGTATATTCAGTCTGCAATTCACTGTATTCTTGTAGAAGTATTCATAAGGGATACTTTAATATAAAGGATAGGAGTGGATTCTTGGTTTGTACATTGATATTCCCTGCCGAATCCGGCAGGGATTTTTTTTGCACTTTGATAACAGAATATCGGAAGTAACGTTATCTCTTTATCTTTAGCTTTTGGAAATCCGGTGAGATACCGGTACGGTTTATCCCCACTGTAATAAGGACGAACACTGCGAAGCCATTGGAAATTATTTCTGAGAAGGGCAGTAAGTAGGTTAGAGTATGTCTGAAAAATACTCTGGAACTTTAAGTCAGGAGACGGGCTTTAGAGTGTGTGTGAAAATGAAGAATGGACATATGCAGGCAGAGCAGAGGTTTATTTTTTGCACCCTTTTTTAGGGAAAACAGATATCAACGCAGTCTGAATGATTGTGAAAAGATATATTTTGCAGAATAACCTGCAAAAGAACAAACTATATTTTAATTTCAAGGAGGAAACGAAATGAACATGAAAGTAAGAAAAAGCGTGATTGCATTCTTAATGGCAACAACAATGGTAGGAAGCACAGCAGTACCGGCTATGGCAGATACAGTAACTGCAAAAGTGTCTATAAAGACAACTGGTTTAACAGGAAAAAATAGTGCGTCACCAGACATTGTGCCAGAAAAAGTTGTTACAGTAACAAATTCCAACGGTTCTGTTACTGCACTAGATGTTCTGAAAGCAGTTTCGGGATCTGATACTGAAACAAAAGAGACTTTAAATGGTAAAACTTATCATTATCAAGGAGTTTTAAGTTGGTATGATAGTCAGTATGGAAATTATATTCCAGCTGTTAAAATGGAAAATCATGCTAATAGCGATTTAGGGAAAGTATTTGCAGATGATGGTACAGCAAATAAAACAGCAAACTCTCTTGCTAACGGAAGAGGAAAATATTTCAAATTATCAAATCTTAATACAACAGAAACAGAAAGCATGAAGGTTACAAAAAATTCAACCTGGAACAATATAGTACATAAAACAGATTGGCTTTCTGAGAAAGACTATAATAATTATTCAGGTTGGATGACTATTATTGATGGTAATACAGATAACTTAGGTGTTGATACTGTACTTTCCGACACTAAAGAACACACTGTATGCTTAGATTTTTCTATGATGATGGGATTAGATCTTGGATTTTCCAGTTATGTTCAGCAGGGAGATCAGTGGATTCAGGTTCCGGGTTGGAAATAAAGTAAATTTTAATAGCAAATAAAAAGATGAAGATACTAATGCTTTATAAAGTTTCACTTTATAAAGCATTAGTTCTTCGTCTTTTTCATATTATTTTAATTTTAGGGTGTAAATAGATATGAAGAAAAAGAAAAAAGAAAAAAAAATCTTATATCAGTTAATATTCTCAGCTTTTCTATTATTTAGTAATGCCTATCTTGTAAAAGCTAATTCAGATATATTATCACAAGATTCAACAGGGAAATACTGTATTAATACAGAACAAGATTATTATAATTTTATCGAAAATATACAAAATTATAATAATAAAACGGTTATACTATGTAATGACATTGACATTTCAGATGTTCCAGAAGCAACATCTAGTTTTGGCGGCATATTGAACGGAAAAGGACACACCATTACATATGCTTCAAAAGAAGCAAAAGAAAACATTGCTGTATTTCCTTTTCGTATAAATGACAATGGAATTGTAGAAAATATAAATGTACAAATTGATGAATCATATGCATATAATAGCGAAACAGATGAATTTCAAACTGTCTTTTCGCAATGTGATGGAATTGCAAAAGGAATAACAATTAAAGGAAACGTAACTTGTATTTATGACGATGAAGATGAAGATGTTTCAATAGGTGCAATCGAGGGAAATGGAACTTTAATGGATTCTTCCATAGCGATAACTTACGATTTGCAGAGTGAAAAAACAATCGAAGAAATAGCTGAGGATATTGTTGAGAATGATTTAGAATTTGAATTTTGTCAATTAGGAACAACTTATGCTGGAATAACTTACCAAAATTGTATAGGATATGGACAGTATTCGGAAGCAATAAAGTCATTAGCAGATGAACTGGAACCCAAAATAGAAGATAATACATGGGGAAATCTATGTGTTTCATTTACACGAAAAAGTTTTTCTAGTACGTCAGCAAGTGCAACCAATTGTTATTATGATAAAGAAAATATGCCAGACATTAAAATCAGGTCTGAATATATTGCAAATAGAGATAATAATAAAGAGTTTCCTAATTATGCTGATTTTGGCAAAACTACGTCTGAAATGAAAAACCAGGGAACTTATGAAGGGTTTGACTTTAATAAAAAATGGACTATTTCCCCAGAAGATAATAATGGCTATCCATATTATAATCTACAAACCGAAGAAATAACTCTTAAAGTTCAGGCTTCCACTGAACCTAAAGTATGGAGTACAAGCGTACCCAGAGATTATAATCGTTTTGTTGATTATGCTAAAAATTATCATTTCCCATATCAAGTAGATATTATAGATGGTGAAAAAAAGAATATTTACGATGACGGTAATAATAATGTTGTAAATGTGATAGGTGTAAAATTTACAGATTTAACTGATGAACAACAATCTATTATTGAAAAATATGGTATAGAAGTAGTTTTGCCATCTGATGATGTAAAGAAAGATATAAAATCTGCTACAATTGATACGAGTTTTTTAGGCGAACGTCCATTAAGCGTAGAATGGATTAATATGCCTATTTTGAAATTTAAAGATGGAAAAGAAGAACAAGCAGAAGAAGATGGGTATAGTTTCAAAGTTGAAGTAGTTGACGGTACTGGTGAAGTTGTAGACAATGGAGCTAAGGGAAACTCAAGTAATCCAAGTAATTGGCCATCTTACTATGAAAAAGCTAAAAAGGCTTGTAACATTATTATGAACTATTGCCAAAATAAAAATGCCTTTGGATCTAAAGAATCCCCATCCTATGAAAATACAGATATTTGGGCCATTTTTACAGCAGCTAGATGCGGCTATATTCCATATGGAGATACAAATTATTTTGACAAATGGTTTGCAAATACCAAAGAGTATTTGCAGTTACTTAAAAATCAGGGAACTGATGTTTCTCAATGGAAGACAACAGAACTTTCAAAATTAATTTTAGCTATTGAAGCTATTGGATATGATCCAAGGGACATTTCGTCTGTAGACCTTCTTTCGGCAGTTGGATCAAGAAAAAGCACAGAACTTACTTATACAACTGTATATGCTATTAATGCAATAAAAGCAGGTGGGTATACCGCTGACACTTTTAAAGATACAGAACTTAACCAATGGGCACATGATACAGCAAAAGCTTTGTCAAATGCCGAAGACAAAATTTTTGCAAATGCCGACAATACCATGGGATGGCAGCCACTTATTTTCTGGTACAAAAAGCCTGGTTACGATGATGTAACAGAAGCTGTAGACAAGGCATTACATAAGCTTCCAGCAATTGCACAACGTTCAACAGGTTCATTCTGTACACCAGGATTTGAAACAGGATGTATGTCTTATGGAAACAACGCATGGAATGATGCACAGGCAATGCTTTTTGCAGGAACGTTTGGTGTAAATGTTTTAGATTCTTCCAGTGGATATACTAAGAATGGAAACAATATTCTTGATGCATTCTTTGATCTGGTAGATGTAGATGATGTTCTTGACGGAAGTATTCATGGATTCACAAATTATGATGTTCCGCAGATTGCACGTGGTCTGGATGCATTTATCAGACAATATGAAAAAACATCCAGCTTCTGGGAATTTACAGACGTAACTGTTCCAACAAAAAAAGTTAACAACATGATCCTTGCCCTTAACGATGACAGTACGAAAAAGCAGATCAAAGAAGCGAGAGACGCTTACGAAGCATTAGACGAAACTCACAAGGCAATCTTTAACAAGGATACACTTAGAAAGCTTCTTGCAGCAGAGACTGGTTCAGGTAATTCTATTGAAAAAGCTATGGCAGCCATTAATGCGATTCCGGCAGCGGATAAGCTGACACTGGATGACAAGGCGGCTGTAGAGAAGGCAAGAACTCTTTATGATTCACTGAATGATGAAGAGAAATCTGTAATTACAAATTACTCTAAGCTGACTGAAGCAGAGGCTAAGATCAGAGAACTTGAGAAACAGCAGGAGCAGAAAGATAAGGATAAGAAAGCAGTAGAGAAGGTTATCGCTGATATTGATGCGCTTCCTTCTTCTTCTGAACTGACTCTTGATCCGTATGTTCTGCAGCTTCTTGACCGCGTACAGGCAGAGTACAATGCTCTTACAGATGCGCAGAAAGCTCTGGTTACGAATTACAGTACGTTACAGTATCTGAGAAATCTGATTCCTGATCTGAAGGCTGCGGCTGCAGTTGTTGATAAGATCAAGGCAATCGGCGAGGTTACTTCCGATAATTATCTGAAGAAACAGGCTCTTGTAGTGGAAGCCAGAACGGCTTATGATGCCCTGACAGCAGATCAGAAGAAGCGTGTGACAAACTATGCAGAGCTTGAAAAAGCGGAGTTGTTTATCAGCAGACAGAGTACGGATGAGAAGGTTGCTTATGTGATCTCCTTTATCGATGAACTGAATATCACTACTTCATCTTCAGGTGCTCTTTCTGACGGACCTCTGAGACTGACAGAGAAGAATAACAATGTTCCGACAGAGAAAATCTGGAATGACTGGAAGGCTTATGTGGTAAATGCAAGAGCATTGTATGATACGCTTGATGACCAGCAGAAAGCCCAGGTTACAAATACAGCTTCTCTGGAGAAAGCAGAAGGTTATATTTACCAGCTGAAAGCCGATGCGCTCAAGGCAATGCTTAAAGCACTCCCGGATGCGCAGACAGTACGAGGATATGAGGCACCTCAGCCGACTACAGTTCCATCAGCACAGGAGGCAGCTTCTGTTGAAGAGGAACAGGCGGTACCGGCACAGTCTGAGGGATCTGATTTCTCAGATGGAAGTGCGGACGCATTCAGCAGTGATGAAGTTGATGAGCAGGCAGCTGAGACAGTGGATATCCCTCAGGCAGAATCAGCTGAAGATACTGAAGATGTCCAGACAGATGTTGATTTCTCCTCTGATGAAGAAGTTCCGGCAGCAGGTGATACCTCTAAGCGTGAACTTACAGAAGCAGAGCTGAAACAGATTGCAGAAGCCAAGAATGCTTATGACAGATTAACAGAAACAGAAGAGAAGAAATTCAGAAGCGAGAACACCGCACTGGTTGAGAATATGGAGAAGCTTCTTGCCATGGCACTGACTTATGAGAAAGGCCAGAGTGCATATCAGCAGTTCTTCGCAGATGAAGCAGCACAGATTTATGCAACAGTAAAAGATCACCCGGTAGACAGAGATTCCTACGCAGATGTTAAGGCTTTCCTTGACCGTTATGCTAAGGATTATCAGGGACAGGAAGATGCCATGGCAGGCCTGAAAGTCAAAGTCGGCAGTCAGGAGATGACTTTTGCAGAGGTTATCGCAGCACTGACGGCACAGGCTGACAAGGCAGGTAAGGACATTTCAGATGCACAGCAGGCAGATGAGTGGATCAGCAATCTTCCGACTGCTGTTACCAAAGAGAACATTGCAAATGTAGAAGCAGAGCTTGCAGCACTTCAGAAGCTGATCGACGGCATGAGTGTGGAAGGCAAGTCCTATATGTGGAATGCGAAGCAGTTAGGGCTGATCAAGACGATCGTGGCAGATTACCACATTGAACTTGCGGGCAAACAGGGTGCATTTAAGGCAGATATGCCTGCAGATCTTCAGACAAAGGCAATCAACTATAAGACTGTCCAGATCAGCTGGAGCAGCGTGGATAACGCAGACGGATACATGGTATACCGCAGAACAGCAGACAGCGGATGGAAGAAGATCGCATCCCGGGTAACAGATATTTCCTATAAGGATCAGAAAGCAGTTACAGGAACAACCTATTATTATACTGTTAAGGCGTACTCTTACGCATGGGGCGAGATGACTGTAAGCAGCTATGACAAAGATGGTGTTGCAGGAAAAGCCAGACTTGGCAAAGTAAAGATTGCTACGGCAAATTCTGAAAGCTACAGTACGATCCGCGTAACATGGAATAAGGTTTCCGGTGCAAATGGATACAGAGTATACCGTTCCACTTCAAAGGATGGCAAGTATACAGCGATTGGTTCCACTGCAAAGAACAGCGCAGTTACATTCCTAGATAAGAAAGCAGTTACCGGTAAGACTTATTATTACAAAGTACGTGCTTACCGCAATGTAAGCGGAAAGAAAGTATACGGAAGCTATTCAGCAACAGAGAAAGCAAAGGCAGTACTTTCTGCTCCGACCCTGTCCGCAGGCTCAACTTCAAAGACAGCAGTGCTTGAATGGAGTAAGGTAAAGGGTGCTGATGGCTATCAGGTATATGCCAGCGATTCCCAAAATGGTACCTATACCCGCATAAAGATCACCAAAGGTACAGGTGCGACAGACGAGAGCCTCCTCACCGGAAAGACCCGTTACTATAAAGTACGTGCTTACAGAAAAGTAAACGGAAAAGCAGTTTATGGCTCTTTCTCAAAGATTAAAAAAGTAACTGTTAAATAATAAAATCAGTATGCAGTGTGTTATCAACACACTGCATACCCCAAAAGAAGATAAGAGAATGAAAAAAGCATTTATAATTATAATTTTATGTATGATTTTGCAAATTTTTACAGTTACTGTATATGCAAATGATAGCAATGTAAATATTGTAAGCGCTGATAATTATGAATCACGGGAATTTAATCAATGGAAGCGCGCTAAGTATGATTTTTCATTTAATGTATCTACCGAAAAGAAAACTATAAAGGCATTATGCAGTGCTGTGTTAACTGCAACTGGAACAGCAATTGGATCTTGCGGAGGTGAAGGAGCAGCTATAGCAGGAAGTGCAATTGGAGCGGGAATTTCTTCTTATGCGAGTGATTGTATAGAGGAACATTACAGTAAATTCAAAAAAAAGGGATATGGTACTTCAATTACAGCTATGTATGGTTCAAAATTGCGCGTGATTATATCAATATATTCAGATTCAGCAAGAACAAAATTAGTTTCTGAATATAAAATGTCTACAGATTCCTATCCTGTATAATTTATATATATGAATAAAATAAAAATATTTTTGCTGACTATTTCATTAATGTTTTTGGCGAGCCTGGCAGCTATATTTATATCAAGAGAATTTATATTCCACAATAAAATTTCAGATTTGAGCTGCCTGTTAAACATATGGAAAGATACTTATGGATGGAATTTTCTGATAAATGTAATAATCGCTCTGATAATTGCTGCAAAATTTGGAAAGAATGATACAAAAAAATAAGGCAGATGTCCTTTCTACCTGCTATATGACAGGGGGAGAGTCATCTGTCATTTTGTAATTTCAGGAATTGCGGGTGCTATTTTACCCGGATGTAATTTTTTAGATTAAAAACGCGGAGGAAACAAATGAATAAACAATGGATGGCACTGCTTCTCAGTACAGGAATTGCTGTGACCGCATGTCCTGTACCCGCAGCCCAGATGCCACCGGCTGAGCAGATACACGGGGAGGCAGAAGAAACTTCTGTCCCTGTACAGCATGATGATTCTGACGACAGAGAAACTGCGAATGAATTCCAGTCTGACACCGAACCATCTCAGTCAGAGACAGACGATGGCGCGGCCGGAAATGAAGAAGAAAATAATGAAGCCGGTGAAGAAAAGCTGGATATACCAGCCATGATTTCCTGTATTCAGGAAGCAGCGGCGCTCGAAGAAATTGATCTGTCCTCAGAAACGGTCTCGAAGTTCTTTCTTGCCAGTGACACCTATGACAGTCTGACAGAAGAGGAGCAGGCAGAAATTGATGCCGGAGTCAAAGAGGCTCTTGAAACTGTCCGAAACCGTATTGCGGCACTGATTTCTTCTGACAGTGGAGTGACCGCCACGGGAAATCCCTGGTATGTGCAGACCCATGTGCAGGAGAACCCGGATCAGGAACAGACTATACAGGAGCTCTCCGAAGCATATCCGGGGACTCTTCCACAGCTTCTTTATGATATAAATATTTCCTATACGGATATCCGTACAGGAGAAAACTATCAGCCAATGACGATGATCTCTCTGACATTTCCTGTCCCGGATGGATATGAGAGTCTGACGAAACCGAGGGTTCTTAGAAGTACCGGGGATTCGTTTATGGAACTGACCCCTCAGACGACAGAAGATAACCGCTTCTATCTGGACAGTGCCAGAACTTTAAACCATCTGATCATTGCTGACTTCCCCGCAGGACTTCAGGGAATCTCTCTTAACAGTAAATCCGTTAAGATCAACCGGGGGCAGAAATACACCCTGAAGGTGGTTCCGATACCGGAATCGGTTACGGAAGAGTATACAGTGACATGGAAAAGCAGTGACACTTCTGTTGCGAAAGTAAGCAAAAAGGGAGTTGTCACAGCAGTAAAGAATGGCAAAGCTACGATTACCGCTTCTGTAACACAACATCCGGAAATGACGGCCTCCTGTAAGGTAACGGTCATGCAGGGAGCAAATGCCCTGAAGAAATCGGTCAGTCAGGTTATGGCAGAGACCAGCGCCTATATGCGTGCAACAGATACCAATCCTTCTGTTGGCAGCGAATGGTATGTGCTTGGACTGGCGAGAGGCGGTTTAAGCCTGAAGGAGAAATATTTCTCTACCTATTATAATCACACGGCAAATTATATCGAGGAAAAGAAGGGAATCCTTACCAATACTTCCAAATATACAGAGTATTCCAAGAGAATCCTGGTCCTGACCTCGGAGGGGAAGGATGCCCGCAATGTGGGTGGTTACAATCTGTTTCAATATATCTCTGATTTCAGCCTTGTGAAGGAACAGGGATTAAACGGCCCGATCTGGGCACTCCTTGCCCTTAACTGCCACCCGGAATATTCTTTCCCGGAGAACCCGTCTGCGAAGGAGCAGAATTCGGAATCTGCGCTGGTGAATTTCCTGCTGCAGAGTGAACTCCCGGGTGGCGGATGGACGCTGATGGGGAGTAATGCAGATTCTGATATCACCGGCATGACACTGCAGGCGCTGGCACCGTATTATCATAAATCAGGTTATGAGAATGTGACTGCTGCCATTGACCGTGGACTTGCCCGGCTGTCTGAAATGCAGAACGACAGTGGTGGTTATTCTACCATGGGAGTCGAAACAGAGGAATCCTGTGCACAGGTCATTACTGCTTTGTGCAGTCTGGGCATTGATCCGGAAACAGATTCCCGTTTTATAAAGGGCGGACACTGGACAATAGAGAATCTCATTACTTATCATATTGCAGGAAGTGGATTCATGCATGTAAAAGCAGGCGCCGGAAATAATGGCGGTGCTGCTGCAGGTACATTGGATGGTATGGCTACAGAACAGGGGTATTATGCACTGGTGGCTTATCAGCGTCTGAAAGACGGAAAAACAGGTCTTTATGATATGTCAGATGTAAGTATCAGTAAAGGGGGAAAGGGTGACGGAACCGGCACTGGTTTAAAGGAGCCGACTCCTATTCCAACTCCAACCTCTGCTCCTGCAGCAGACCCATCGGGAAGCAGCGGTAATATAAATACGAAAAAGCCCGGTGGTTCCGGTAAATCTCTGGGCGGCAAGTCATCAGGCAAAGGAAGTTCAGGCAATGCAGGAGATTCAGGAAAGAGTGCTTCTGGTAACTCTTCGGATAAGAACTCTAAAAGCAGTTCCAAAAACAGTAAATCAAAGAACAGCAAGTCAAAGAATGGTAAAAATTCCGTAGGATGGGATTTTGAGGCAGAGCCTTATGTGGAATCAGAGGAAACCTCTCTGGCGGATGACCATGCAGATGGCAGCATAGAGTCAGCAGAGGATACCGGATCCGGTGTTCTGACTTCTGATAAGAAAGAATATGGTATGATCTTTGGATTTGCAGCAGCTGGTGCTCTGGCAGGAGGTCTGGCAGGAAGCGGCATTAAAGCAGGAGTGAAAGCTCTTATACGTAAGCGGAGGAAGAAGAAATGAGCAGAAAGAAAAAGGGACTTGCTCTGTGGCTTGCATTGTTTCTGGGAGTAAGTTCCCTCACAGGCTGCGGCAGCGGAAATGACAATATGACACAGCTTTCCCAAAAGGGAGCAGATATCATGAACAGTTCCGATGAGGAACAGGATACAGATGTAGAACCATTAAAAACAAAGACGCAGCTTCCGGAGGATGGGATTATCACCCAGGCGCAGATGGAGACCATTGCGGGAAAAGATGAGAAGTTTTATTTTGTGGGAAAAACAGACAGTGGTATTGGATATAAATGGACCTACAATGGAAGCCAGATTCAGAATCCTGTAGAACAGAAGCTTCTGGTACAGTGTACAGAGGACGGGACAGAAGAAATAAAGAAAGCTGCCAATAATGCACCGTATGCACTGAAGGTTACACTGGAGAAGATGAACCTGGCTGCTCCGGCAAAACTGACCCTTAATCTGAAAGAAGAATGGAACGCAGATAAAGTTCTCTATTG
>ENA-OPVG01001994-OPVG01001994.1-human-gut-metagenome-genome-assembly--contig:-NODE-1994-length-13224-cov-5.361607_pt1 | contig 13224 bp, 10 predicted proteins | sample MGYA00241093_ERZ501975 | MGnify/ENA primary metagenome ERZ501975 (study PRJEB25962, sample SAMEA2042993) | human gut metagenome | biome: human gut; feature: human-associated habitat; material: faeces... | reverse complement strand
GGGGCGTGCAGATTGCGGGAATGATTTTTCAGACACGCTCCGGGATACAGAATGAAAAATCTGGGCTCCGGAGGCTTGCCTTTTTTACAGCAATCTTTTTAAATGTATCATTTATGAGGGTTGCCATAGTGATTATGCTGTATGGTCCACATGTGTTTTGGTGTCGGAAGACAAAACTTCACATGTAGTATGATCCTGTGAAAAAGTTTCCATAATTCCTGAAATAGTCCTGTGCAGATAAGGACGGTACTCAGCCAGAGACACAGGCTGCTGATACAGAATGCAGCTGTAGCAGGTGGAACCTACCAGCTCAATGATCGTAAAGAGCATCAGTTCCGGATTTTTATAATGTAGTCCGCTTTGAGCAAGCATATCCAGATAGGACTGATAAAAATTATATTCGTCGTCAGGCATTTTTTCCTCAAAAGCACCCTTGAAGACACCCCAGGCAAGATTCTTTGAAATAAACAGCAGGAGAGTACGGTCTTTATTCAACTCAGTAAGAATGTAATCTATAATAAAATGTACCTGCCTGTCAAATTCGCTGATATGTGCATTCTGCACAGCCTCATGGGCCCGGAAAAACAATTCTCCGGTCTTGTGGGAAACCAGTTTATTCCGGATATCATATTTATCCTTAAAATAGAGGTAAAAAGTCCCCTTGGCAACCCCGGCCTGATCTACAATATCTGAAATTGTAGTTTTGGTAAGTCCCTTCGTCGTAAAAAGTTCAAAGGCAGTGTTGAAAAGAGCATCTTTTTTCTTCTTTTTATTCAGCTCCAGTTTTCCCATTTCAGATTCATTCCTTCCTCTATTGTATACATAACATTTTAACCGAATCAGGTAAGTCCCGCTGCGGAGTTTGCGAAAAGCAATAAGCGTCTTACTGTTCACAGCAACATAAGCTTACTTTGTAATTATATTGTGATCATATATAATTACTATTTTAAACAAAAATGACTGAAAGTCAATATTACATTTTTGTTCTGGAAAAATTTAGACAAATTGTGAAGAATGATTATTGACTGAAAGTCATTTTTGTTATATAACATTCCATGAAATAAAAAATGACTGTTAGTCATAGAATGATCAAACAGTATCAATAATAAAGAAAGAAGAGGAGAAAAAGATGATTAAGGTAGGAAAGTGGATTGCAAAACACAAGATACTGATCATTATCATCGGAATTGCATTGCTGATCCCTTCATATCTCGGTATGGCGGCGACCAGAATCAACTACGATGTACTGAGTTATCTGCCGGATACCCTTGAGACAGTTGATGGACAGGACATTATGGTAGATCAGTTTGGGATGGGAGCCTTTTCCATGATAGTGGTGGAGGATATGGAACTGAAGGATGTAGCTGCTCTGAAAGAGAAAATCGAAGCAGTTGATCACGTGAAAAAAGTACTGTGGTATGACAGTGTCCTGGATGTTTCCGTTCCTGTAGAAATGCTTCCGAAGGATTTGAGAGAGGCATTTTTTAACGGAGATGCAACTATGATGATCGCGTTGTTTGATAATACAACATCATCAGAAACTTCCATGGAAGCTGTGACGCAGATTCGTAAGATTACTTCAAAGAATTGTTTTGTCAGTGGAATGACAGGCATTGTTACTGATATCAAACAGATCGCACTTAAGGAAATGCCGATTTACGTTGTGATTGCTTCCTGCCTTTCTCTGATAGTGTTGCTCCTTGCAATGGATTCTCTGGTAGTTCCGGTTTTGTTTTTGCTCTGCATTGGTGTTGCAGTCTTGTATAATCTTGGAAGTAATATTTTTCTTGGTCAGATTTCATACATCACTCAGGCACTGACAGCAGTCCTGCAGCTTGGTGTTACCATGGATTATTCCATTTTCCTGCTGAACAGTTATGAGGAGAATAAGAAGCGGTTTGAGGGTGATAAAGAGAGGGCTATGGCACATGCCATCAATGCAACCTTCAAATCTGTAATCGGAAGTTCTATTACAACAGTAGCCGGATTTATCGCACTTTGCTTTATGACCTTCTCACTTGGACGTGATATGGGTATCGTAATGGCCAAGGGAGTTGTTATCGGTGTTCTGTGTTGTGTTACTTTGCTCCCTGCTCTGGTGCTTACTTTTGACGGAGCCATTGAAAAAACAACACATAAGCCGCTGCTTCCAAGCTTTGATAAGGCATCTGCTTTTATTACAAAGCATTATAAAGTATGGCTGATCATTTTCCTGGTAATGCTTTTCCCGGCAATTCATGGAAATAACAATCTGAAGAATTACTACAATATTGACAAGTCACTTCCTTCCACGCTGGACAGTAATGTGGCAAATGCCAAACTTCAGGAAACCTTTGATATGAATAATGTTCATATGGTGTTATTAAAGAAAGGTCTGACATCAAAAGAAAAAACAGAAATGCTTGACCAGATCAAGGATGTTGATGGTGTAAAATGGGCACTTGGAATGGACTCTTTCGTAGGTGCGGCATTCCCGGATACCATGATCCCAAGTAATCTGAAGAAGATGTTGGAAAGCGATGAGTACGAGATGGAATTTATCTGTTCCAAATATAAAACAGCTACAGACGAGGTAAACAATCAGATTGATGAGATCCAGAAGATTGTAAAAGGATACAGTCCGGAATCTATGGTAATCGGAGAAGCACCTCTGACCAAGGATCTTCAGGATGTTACGGATGTGGATTTAAAGACTGTAAATACTATCTCTATCCTGGCAATTTTCATTATTATCATGGTTGTGTTTAAATCCATTTCGCTTCCGTTTATTCTGGTTGCAGTTATTGAGTTTGCGATTTTTGTCAATATGTCCGTTCCTTATTATCAGGGAAAGGAAGTGGTGTTCGTAGCAAGCATTGTTATCGGTTGTATCCAGCTGGGAGCTACTGTTGACTATGCAATCCTTATGACCAGCAGATACCAGAAAGAACGTGGTCTTGGAAAGAGTAAGAAAGAATCCATTGCCATCGCACATAAAACTTCCATGAAGTCAATTGTGATCAGTGGCTGCAGCTTCTTTGCGGCAACTTTCGGAGTTGGTCTTTATACACAGGTAGATATGATTGGAAGTATCACAAACCTGCTTTCACGTGGAGCTGTGATCAGTACACTGGTGGTATTGTTTATACTTCCGGCTATGTTTATGATATTTGATTCTCTCATCTGCCACACATCTATTGGATTTGCCAAGAAGAAACCGGCAAAAGAGAAGAAACAGTGATTCAGGATTTTTAAAAAGAAGCTTATTGTAAAGAGATAGAATAAAGGAGTAAGTTATTATGAACAGAAACAGAAAGAAAGCAGCTGCAGCAACGCTTGCAGCAGGAATGGCTGTAGTTCTCGGAGCAGGTACTGTAATGGCAGCTGCTTCAACAGGTGATAATGGATTGCAGAAAGAAGAAACCGTTTATGTAAATACAACTGCCGGAGGAGAAGTAACGGATGTCACAGTATCTGACTGGCTGAAAAATTCCGGAGACAGTTCCAATTCTGAGGTGAAAGATGCCTCTGATCTTCAGGATATAAAAAACGTAAAAGGTGATGAAACATTTACTCAGAACGGAAATGATCTGACCTGGAGTACTGATGGAAAGGATATTTATTATCAGGGAAAGACAGAGAAAAATCTCCCGGTTTCCGTAGGAATTAAATATTATATGGATGGAACTGAGGTTTCTCCGGAAGCTCTGGCAGGAAAGACAGGACATCTGAAAATGGAAGTGACATATACAAATACTTCTAAAACAACCAAAACAGTGAATGGCAAAAAGACTGATATTTATTCACCCTTTGTTATGGTGACAGGAATGATCCTTTCTACAGATAATTTCTCCAATATTACAGTAGATAACGGTAAGGTTATTTCTGACGGAAGCAGAAATGTTGTTGTCGGTTTTGGTATGCCGGGAATGAAAGAAAGTCTGGATATGTCTTCTGATATTGCAGATGAAGTGAATATCCCTGAAGGATTTACAGTGGAAGCAGATGTTACAGACTGTGAGATGAATTCTACATTTACCGTAGCACTTACAGATATTTTCAAAGATATTGATCTGGATGATGTGGATGGACTGGATGAGCTGAAGGATTCAATGAAAGATCTGACGGATGCAGCAGTAAAACTGGTAGACGGAACCAAAGATCTTTATGATGGAACTAATAAACTCAATGACAAATATAAAGAATTTTATGATGGAATCGGAACTCTGAAAAGTGGTGTCAGTGATCTGAATGACGGAGCAAAAGAACTGGATGACGGAGCAAAGGAATTAAGCAGCGGAGCACAGACACTGAATACAGGGGCACAGACTTTAAACAGTGGTGTTTCCTCTTATACAGCAGGGGCAGACACACTTTCAGATGGAATCAAACAATATACAGCAGGAGTAGATACGCTGGACAGCAAGATGGCTGAATATGAGGCTGGAATGAAATCTCTTTCCGATGGTGTAAATGCATATGTTGCAGGCGGCAATCAGCTTGCAGGCGGTGTGCAGAGCTATGTAACAGGAACAACTACTCTGACAGACGGAATGCAGCAGTATATTGCAGGAGTTAATCAGCTTGCAGGCGGTGTGGGTCAGTATGCTGGTGGTATCAAGAGCTTAGTGAATGGAATTGGTCAGGTTGTTCCGGGAATTGATACTGCTGTAAATGGAATCCAGACTGCTGTAGAAAAAATGACAGCTCTTTCATCTAAAATCGATGCAAATCAGATTGCTAATTTCAGTGACAGCATGACGGCTTATACAACAGGCGTTTCTGATTACACTTCTGCAGTTGGCCAGTATATTGAAAGTGTAGAACAGCTTGCATCAGGACTGAGCCAGCTTGAGAGCTCACTTGAAAACATGGGAGCTTCCACAGCTTCAGAAATAGAAGAAAGTGCAAATGCAATGTCCGGACAGTTAAATGACAGTGCTGAAACCATGAACAGTCAGGCAGATGCAATTGAATCCTGGATCAGTGATTCCGCAGAGGCTTCTGTAGATGCATCTTCTGTAGATGCAGGAGTTGCAGCAGTCAGCAGTCAGCTAGAAGCAGCAGAATCTGCTTTGTATAATATTGATACCAGCAATATGGATGATGAAACAGCAGCTGCTGTAGAAGCTGCGATTGATGGTGCGTTAGGTTCTATTCAGGCAGCTGAGGACAGTGCATCTAATATTGATACATCCACAATTACAGCCTCCGCACCTGATACGTCAGCATTGCAGTCAGCAGCAGACGCTTTAAGGGCATCTGCGTCCAGTGCAGAATCAACAGCAGATGCACAGGAAGAGGCAGTCAACAGCAGTATTGAACAGATGAAACAGCAATTACAGGCATTAACTCAGGGAATGCAGACAGTGCAGAAGACTGTATCACAGTTAAATGCAGGTGCAAAAGAGCTTACTTCTAATGATGGCACATTAAAAGCAAGTGGAACCCAGCTTGCTCAGTCAGGAACCCAGATTGCTACAGCAGTAAATCAGATGAGTACATTATTTACCGGACTTGGACAGCAGCTTCCGGAAATGCTGCAGGGAATCGATCAGCTGAAAGCAGGCTCTGATCAGCTGACTACTGCAAATAAATCTCTCCAGAGTGGATATGAAAGCCTTGCAAAAGCAAGCACAGAACAGATGATTTCCGGCGCAGATACACTGCTTAGTTCCGGAAAGACACTGACAGATGGAATTGCACAGCTTCAGGGCGAAAATAATGTTAATGCACAGACACTGTTAAAAGGAGCCAAGACTCTTAAGAGCGCAAGAAAGAGCCTGACCAGTGGTATGTCTCAGATCAATTCTGCAACAGGTCAGATTACAAGTGGTGTGGAAACTCTGGCATCTAACAGTGGAACACTGTACAGCGGAGCAGATCAGCTTTCTTCGAACAGTTCTACATTAAACAGCGGAGCATCTCAGCTTGCATCAGGAACCCAGACACTTGTATCCGGAGCACAGACCCTTGCATCAGGAACAGGCAGCCTTGTATCCGGCACTCAGACATTAATGGATGGTGCGGATAAGCTTTCTGATGGCAGTGATCAGCTTAAAGATGGTATCAGCGATCTGAATGACGGAGCAAAAGAACTGAACAAAGGACAGAAGAAATTCTATAAAGAAGGTATTAAGAAACTGGATGATACAGTAAACGGAGATCTTCAGGATATTCTTGACAGATTTGAGGTAATCCAGTCTGACGATGTAATGTACACAACATTCACAGACAGATCCGGCGATATGGACGGAAATGTTAAATTTATTTTCGAATCTGACCCGATTGAAATCAGTGATGATGAGAAATAGATATCATAAACCTGAGACATACAGAATAAGGGAAAGATGAACAGCCAGACTTATCTAAAATGGGGCAGATGCAATCAGGCAACTGCCCCATTGCTTATGAAAAAGCTTTCTGTTATAATAAAAAAGTCAGATGGGAATTTTAGAAAACAAGAAAGCATCAGGTGATTAAATGGAAAATACAAAATCACAAAAAAAGTCGTATTCAACAGCATCTTCCAAGAGCAGGGTGCGTCGAAAAACAAAAACAGATTATTATGATTACAGTCTGGTAGCAGTTATTGTACTGCTGACCTGTTTTGGGCTTATCATGCTGTACAGTACAAGCTCCTATATGGCTCAGATAAATTACGGAAGCGACATGTATTTTTTTAAAAAACAGGCCATCATCAGCGTGGCATGTATTATCATGGCACTGATCATTTCCAGGCTCAATTATCGGATACTGAACCGTTTTAGCACAGCTTTGTATGTAGCGGCACTGGTGTTGATGGCACTGGTAAAAACACCGCTGGGGCAGTCTTCTCATGGTGCCCAGAGATGGCTGAATCTTGGACCGGTTCAGTTCCAGCCGGCAGAGCTTGCCAAGATAGCAGTTATTGTCTGCCTCCCATATATGATCGTGCATATGGGAAAGAAAGTCCGTACCTTAAAGGGCTGTATGGTTCTTGCTGTTGTGGGAGGCGGACTGGCACTGGCTGCATATGTATTTACGGACAATCTGAGTACAGCAATTATTATTTTCTGTATTACTGCAGGACTGATTTTTGTGGCTCACCCGGATATTAAGATTTTTATTATTATTGCAGGTGTTGTTATTGCGCTGGCAGTGATCGGAGTCATTTTTCTGAATGCAACAGTGAGTGTTGATGGAAGTGGAAGCTTTCGTCTGAGACGAATCATGGTATGGCTTCATCCGGAAGAATATGCGGACAGTTGGGGGTATCAGACAATTCAGGCATTGTATGCGATTGGCTCGGGAGGATTTTTTGGCAGAGGACTTGGAAACAGTATTCAGAAGCTGGGAAGTGTACCTGAGGCACAGAATGACATGATTTTTTCAATTATCTGTGAAGAACTGGGGATTTTTGGAGGTCTTATCGTGCTGATGCTTTATGCATATCTGTTATACAGGCTGTTTGTTATTGCACAGAATGCACCGGATATGTTTGGCTCACTTATGGTCAGTGGGATTTTTATTCACATAGCATTGCAGGTTATTCTTAATATTGCGGTTGTTGTAAACCTTATGCCGAATACAGGTGTCACTCTTCCGTTTATCAGTTATGGAGGTACGTCGATCGTATTCCTTATGGCAGAGATGGGACTTGCGCTGAGTGTGGCAAGGCAGATTAAATTTGAGGAATAAAAAATGTAATAAAATAGTGCTTGACAAACAGGAGGGAAGAATATATACTTTGAACATCAAAGTAATCAATCCCGATAAAACCAAATCTGAATAAATGAGACGTATTTACTGGTCTGACGGATGATAAGGTTGAAAACAAGAAAAAGCAGAATCATCATCTGCTTAACAAAAATAATAAAAAACAAGTGATAACCGGAGCAGGAAAAAGAGAAGCATTCCGGGGCTTGAATTAAAGGAGAAGAGAAAATTATGTTAGAAAAAATGAGTGAAATGATCGCAGAGCAGTTAAATTGTGATGCAGCAGGAATTACTGCTGAAACTTCTTTCAAGGATGATCTTGGCGCAGACTCACTTGACCTGTTTGAGCTGGTTATGGCTCTGGAAGATGAATACAATATTGAGATCCCGGCTGAAGATCTTACAGATTTAACAACAGTCGGAGCTGTTATGGATTATCTGAAAAACAAAGGCGTAGAGGCTTAATCATATAGAAATGACAAATAACTCCTTGGAGCCAGAGATGGCTTCGGGGAGAATTTTTTGACATTATAATTTGAATATCAAAATATTTTAAACTGAAATAATTTGCAATCAGAAACAAATTGTTATCATCTGATATAAACATAAAAATAAAGGAAAGGAAAATGATATGTCTAAAATTGCATTTGTATTTCCGGGACAGGGTGCACAGTATACAGGAATGGCGAAAGATTTTTATGAAAAATATGCTGTAAGTCGCGAAGTATTTGAAAGCGCATCAAAAGCATCCGGACTTGATGTGAAAGCTTTATGCTTTGAAGAAAATGACAGATTAAATATTACAGAATATACACAGATTGCCATGCTGACAGCAGAAATCGCAATCTTAAGAGCTGTAGAGGAAGCCGGAATCAGGTCTCAGGTAAATGCTGGACTGAGCCTTGGAGAATACGGAGCACTGGTGGCCTCCGGTGTTATGAAGGAAGAGGATGCATTTACTGTAGTGCGAAAAAGAGGAATTTTTATGCAGGAGGCATATCCTACAGGTGGTGCAATGTCCGCTGTTCTTGGAACAGATGCAGAGCTGATTGAAAAAATCTGCAATGAGACACAGGGAATTGTATCCATTGCAAATTATAACTGTCCGGGACAGATTGTGATCACAGGCGAGGAGACAGCAGTTGCAGCAGCAGGGGAGGCATTAAAGGCAGCAGGCGCCAGACGTGTGATTCCTCTTAAAGTCAGTGGCCCATTTCACTGTGAGCTTCTCAAAGGCGCAGGGGAAAAACTGGGACAGGAACTTGAGAAGGTAGAAATCCAGTCATTTACAGTACCTTATGTGACAAATGTAACTGCACAGTATGTGACAGGACCGGAGCAGGTAAAGGAATTGCTTGTCAGTCAGGTTTCATCCTCTGTGCGCTGGCAGCAGTGTGTAGAACAGATGATTGATGATGGTGTAGATACTTTTATTGAGATTGGACCGGGAAAAACTCTGACAGGATTTCTCAAAAAGATCAACAGAAATGTAAAAGCATTACATGTTGAGAAAACAGAAGATCTGGATGAAGTGAGAAAGGAGTGTCTGTAAAATGCTGAAAAATAAAATTGCCCTGATTACAGGTGCAGGACGTGGAATCGGACGAGCCATTGCTATTGCTCTTGCAAAGGAAGGTGCAGAGGTGGTTATCAATTACAATGGTTCTGAAGAGAGAGCGAAGGAAGTAAAACAGACCATCGAAGAAAACGGTGGAAAAGCTTCCATATATAAATGCAATGTCAGTGATTTCGCAGCCTGTGAAGCAATGATCAAAGATATAGTTAAAGAATACGGACACCTTGATATTCTGGTTAATAATGCAGGAATTACCAAAGATGGTCTGATCATGAAAATGAAAGAAGAGGATTTCGATTCTGTACTTAATGTAAACCTGAAAGGTACATTCAATACAATCCGTCACAGTGCCCGTCAGATGCTGAAACAGAGAAGTGGAAAGATCATCAATATTTCTTCTGTTTCCGGAATCCTCGGAAATGTGGGCCAGGCAAATTATGCTGCATCCAAAGCAGGTGTGATCGGTCTGACAAAAACAATGGCAAGAGAGCTGGGCAGCCGGGGAATTACGGTAAATGCCATTGCACCCGGATTTGTAGACACAGAGATGACAGAAGTACTCTCAGAAGAAATCAGGGAAAATGCATGTAAGCAGATTATCCTGGGACGTTTCGGAAAACCGGAGGATATTGCAAATACAGCGGTATTTCTGGCATCAGACAAAGCAGACTATATTACAGGACAGGTCATCAGCGTAGATGGCGGTATGAACGTATAAATAAGGAGAACAAAATGAGAAGAGTTGTAATTACAGGTATGGGAGCAATCACTCCGGTAGGCCTTAGTGTAGAAGAATTCTGGAACAGTGTAAAAGAAGGAAAAACAAACTTTGCAGAAGTAACACGTTTTGATTCCACAAATTACAGAGCGCATATGGCAGCAGAGATCAACAATTTTAATCCAAAGGATTATATGGATTTCAAATCTGCAAAACGTATGGAGCTTTTCAGCCAGTATGCGGTAGCAGCAGCAAAAGAAGCTATTGAGCAGTCCGGACTGGATATGACAAAAGAAGATCCCTTCCGTGTAGGCTGTAGCGTGGGAAGCGGTATCGGAAGTATGCAGGTGGTAGAGAAATCCTGCGAAATTCTCAACACAAAGGGACCAGGAAGACTGAATCCTCTGATGATTCCTCTTCTGATCTCCAATATGGCATCCGGAAATGTTTCCATTCAGTTTGGACTCCGCGGAAAGAACATTAATGTTGTAACTGCCTGTGCAACAGGAACCCACAGCATTGGAGAAGCATACCGTACTATTCAGTGCTCTGATGCAGATGTTATGGTTGCAGGTGGAACGGAAGCAGCTATCACACCAACAGGCTTTGGTGGTTTTGCGGCACTGACAGCATTGACCTCATCCACAGATCCTGAGAGATGTTCCATCCCTTTTGACAAAGAAAGAAGCGGTTTTGTAATGGGTGAGGGTGCCGGCGTGGTAGTTCTGGAAGAACTGCAACATGCCAAAGCACGTGGAGCGAAAATCCTTGGCGAGGTTGTCGGATATGGTGCAACCAGTGATGCATATCATATTACTTCGCCGGCAGAGGATGGTTCCGGGGCTGCGAAAGCGATGGAACTGGCACTGGAAGAAGCGGGAGTGAAAAAAGAGGAACTGATGTATATCAATGCACATGGAACTGCGACACATCACAATGATCTGTTCGAGACGAGAGCAATCAAAAAACTGTTCGGAGAGCATGCGTACGAGATGAAGGTGAATTCTACCAAGTCTATGGTAGGTCATTTGCTGGGCGCTGCAGGGGCTGTGGAATTTATTACCTGCGTGAAAGAGATTCAGGACAGATTTATTCATGCAACGGCGGGATATACGACACCGGACGAGGAAATGGACTTGAATTATGTGGCAGGTGACGGTGTGGAAGAAGATCTGGAATATGCACTTTCGAATTCGCTGGGATTCGGTGGACATAACGCGAGCATTCTTGTGAAAAAGTGGGGAGAGTAAAAAATGGAATTTGAAAATCTTCTGACATTGATAAAAACGGTTTCCGAGTCAGAATTGACTTCCTTTACCATGAAAGACGGTGATCTGAAGATCTCCATGGGAAAAGAAAAACAGGTGGTCGTGGAGCAGACCGGGATGCAGGTGATGCCTGCAGTGGCAGGAAACGCAGATACAGTATCGGCCGGTTCTGGCAGTTTTAATGGGAAACAGGAGCAGCAGGAGGAATGCCAGCCGGAAGGAAAGACAGTAAAGGCTCCTCTGGTGGGAACCTTTTATGCGGCTTCGGCACCGGATGCGGAAGCATTTGTCAGCGTGGGTGATACAGTGAAAAAGGGACAGACTCTGGGAATCATCGAGGCGATGAAGCTGATGAATGAGATTGAGAGTGAGTACGACGGAGTGGTAAAAGAGATTCTGATTGAGAACGGACAGATGGCAGAGTATGGACAGCCTTTATTTGTTATCGGGTAATGACTGAAAATACCTGAAAACCATATGTTTGTGTGCAGGAGGTAACAGAGTTTATGTCAGTGTTAACAACAAAAGAAATCATGGATATTATCCCACACCGGCATCCGTTTCTTCTGGTGGATACCATAGAAGAACTGGTACCGGGGGTACGGGCAGCAGGAAAAAAATGTGTGACATATGATGAGTATTATTTCCGTGGACACTTTCCACAGGAGCCTGTGATGCCGGGAGTGCTGATCATTGAGGCACTGGCGCAGGTGGGTGCGGTATGTATCTTAAGCTGTGAGAAGTTCAAAGGAAAGACTGCTTATTTTGGTGGGATTAACAACTGTCGATTTAAGAAAAAGGTGGTTCCGGGGGATGTTTTGATGCTGGAGACGGAACTGATCAAACAGAAGGGACCGGTTGCGATTGCAAGAGCAACAGCTACGGTAGATGGAAAAGTGGCAGCAACGGCAGAACTTACGGTAGCCATTGGATAGGAGAACAAACATGTTTCGGAAAATATTGATTGCAAACAGAGGAGAGATCGCAGTGCGGATCATCCGTGCCTGCAGAGAGATGGGAATCGCTACGGTAGCAGTTTATTCGGAGGCAGACCGGGAAGCACTGCATACCCAGCTGGCAGATGAGGCTGTTTGTATCGGACCGGCAGCGGCGACAGACAGTTATCTGAATATGGAGCAGATTCTGAGTGCATGTATCGCAACAAAAGCGGATGCGATACATCCTGGATTTGGTTTTTTATCAGAGAACAGCCGGTTTGTGGAAATGTGTGAAAAATGTAATATTACGTTCATAGGACCGACTGCGGAGATGATGGACAAGATGGGAAATAAATCGCAGGCAAGGTTGACAATGATAGAAGCCGGTGTTCCAGTGGTTCCGGGAACAAAAGAACCGGTCTATGACGCAAAACGGGGAGCAGCTATGGCAGAAGACATAGGATACCCGGTGATGATCAAGGCATCTTCCGGAGGCGGTGGAAAAGGGATGCGGATTGCCTTCGGACCGGACGATTTTGAGGAGAACTTTCAGGTAGCCCAGTTAGAGTCAGTACGTGGATTCGGAGATAACACCATGTATATCGAAAAATATGTGCAGGAACCGAGACATATAGAGTTTCAGATCATGGCAGATAAGTTTGGAAATGTTGTGCAGTTCGGAGAACGGGACTGTTCGATCCAGAGAAATCATCAGAAGATGATCGAAGAATCTCCCAGTGTGGCACTGACACCGGAACTTCGCAGACGGATGGGTGATGCGGCAGTGCGTGCAGCAAAGGCTGTACATTACGAAAGTGCCGGTACCATTGAATTTTTACTGGATAAGGAAAAAAATTTTTATTTTATGGAAATGAATACACGGATCCAGGTGGAACATCCGGTGACAGAAATGGTTTCCGGCGTGGATCTGATGAAAGAGATGATCCGGGTGGCAGCAGGGGAACCGCTCTCAGTAAAACAGGAAGATATTCACCTGCAGGGACATGCGATGGAATGCAGGATCAATGCAGAGGATCCTGCTCATCA
>ENA-OPVG01001955-OPVG01001955.1-human-gut-metagenome-genome-assembly--contig:-NODE-1955-length-13429-cov-4.529759_pt1 | contig 13429 bp, 8 predicted proteins | sample MGYA00241093_ERZ501975 | MGnify/ENA primary metagenome ERZ501975 (study PRJEB25962, sample SAMEA2042993) | human gut metagenome | biome: human gut; feature: human-associated habitat; material: faeces... | reverse complement strand
TCTCCATTTGTATCCTGCTTAATAATCACCGTATCTTCCGCTGCCTGTACCGGATCTCCCGCAAAAAGCATGATCCCTGCGATCAGAACAGTGCTGAAGAAAAAGAATATATTTGTGCCGATAGCCCTCTTATAACGCTTCTTCGTCCTCTGTCCGATCAGAAAATATCCAAATGGAATTACAATACTCAGCAACAATGTTACAACGAATAATACTCTAACTGTCAGGCTCATATTTTTGTCCTCCTGTAAATATATCTTTGAATTTTATTACTTTCTGTCACTCTGACTGTGGAACGGCTTAAATTCCCGTCCGGTTCCTTTATAGAAACGGCTGAACATCTCATAGTATTCCAGACGCAGTACCTGGATACCGACGACCAGCCCTTCCAGTCCGCACACCAGCACATTTCCAAGCACGAACACGATCCAGTTCGTATGCCCCGCACTTGCGCCCGATAACATCAGCACAACCTCCATCATCGCCGCATGACTGACGGCAAATGCACCGATACGCACATAAGAAATGGTATTGGAAAAATAACTCAGCATCGTCTCGAACAGTTCGAAGAACGCCTGCACGAAGAACATCACCTTTCCCTCTTCCATCTTCTTATGCTGCTTTGTCACCAGATTGCCCAACGGTTCCTTGAATACGAACAAGAGCACCGGAACCCCCAGGAAAATTACCATCATAATATTACCCGGAACCTTATGTCCCGTCATATAAAGCACGATCGTCAGCACCAGGAATCCATAGAACACCAGCCCTGCGATTCCGTTGTGGGAAAATAACATATTTTCCAGATCATGACTCTTAACTGCGTTGATCACGTTAAAGATCATCACCAGGATATTCAGTCCCATACCAAATGCAATAGCTACCACGAATACCGTATTGAGCTGTCCGATAAACGGCAGGTTCGTCATCGCATCCACAGGTCTTAACCAGCGTGCCTGTATCACATCTTCAAATCCGAAGATACTTCCGAACATGAATCCAAAAAATGTCGAGAACAGTCCCGCAATGGATATGATCCCTGCCAGGTTGATCTTCTTGATCAGATACAAAAGCCCGCCGAATACGAACAGACATAAGCCCTGCCCGACATCTCCGAACATCGCACCGAAGATAAATGTATACGTCAGTGCCACAAACATCGTCGGATCTATCTCATCATTTGCCGGAAGTCCGTACATCCGTATGAACATCTCGAATGGCTTGAAGAATCTTGGATTCTTAAGCTTCGTCGGCGGTTCTCCGAAAAACTTCTCCTTATCTTCTTCTACAACAACGAATACCTTATCATCGTTCTTCGATTCCGCCAGGAATTTTTTCACATCTTCTTCACCCATCCATCCACACAGGATGTAATAATCTTCTTTATTATCTCCCTCTTCGATCCTTGCCGCCAGCTTACGTACATCAAAGTTTGTAGACAGTTCTTCCAGACGCCTTTTCGCACCACGGAGCTTTGCGGCATTCTTTGCCATCAGCTCCCTGATCTGTTTTTCTATCTCTGCAATCTCTTTTTGCTTTTCTTCGATTGCCTTTTCAAGCTCTTCACAGGCCTGCTCCGGTGTTCCTATGTACTCGGACGGAATTGCAATCCTTTCAAAATGCAAAGAATTGAATACCGAATCTACTTTACTGGAATCTGCATTCGATACGAAATAACATCCGTACACATAATTTTCATTCCTTATGCCTTCGATAAATACCGCATTCAAATCATCAAACAAATATTTCTCCAGACGTTTGTAATAATTCACATCCACCCGGCCGAAACGTACTTTCATGTATTTGTACTTCAGTGATTTCTGCATATCCAGTTCCAATGTCCGGAACGGCTCCATGATCAGAAGCTTTTCTTTGTATTCCTCTACCTGTTTCTTCGTTAACTCTTTCTTTTCCACAAGATCCAGATAGTCATGATTGACATCCCGGATCAGACTCAGCATATCATCCTGGTTCATCGATGCATCGATTCGCTGGTCTTCATCAGATAACAATGCGTTAAACTGTTCTGCCTTCGCAAGCGGCTCTTTGTATGGATTGACTTCCACAAAAGGCTGCAGGTTGTCGGTCGTCTTAAGCTCCGCCGCCGCATTTTCAAGCTGCATCTCGTATTTGGACAGATACACCTCGCAGACACGGTCGATGTCATTCTTCGGTCCGCTGATGCTTAAGAACTTCATCTTAACAATCATTGATTCACACCTCCTAAGTATCCTAATGTCTCTCCCTTCGTCAAACCGTAACGGATACACTCAAGGGCTGTCGTTAGTTTATAGATTTCTTCTTCTTTCAGGAACAGATACGTATTAACGATCGCGATCGAATACGGATCATTCCTTTTATCGGTCAGGTACAATTTCCGCAGACAATCACGGTACATCTGTTCCAGTGTCTTATCTGCCTGCATATAATCATACTTTCCCGCATAGTACGTTTTTCCCACTTCGGTTTCGAACTGTTCCAGTGTCGGAGTCTCTACCAGGCTCTTGAACTCTTCCACACGAACCCGGTAATGAATCGGGATCGTCATCGAATAAATGTCCGGCGGAAGCATATGATAATACTTCTTCGCACGGTAGATCCACTGTAGATTCAGAAGGTCGATCTTCGTCCCGTAATCTTTTAAAAATATCTTCTGTTCATGTCCTTTCAGAACTCTTTTTCCCTTTTTCCACATGGTGGAAAAATAATACAGATCCAGTGCCAGATCATAATCAAAAAGCGTTCCCGCTCCGGAATCTTTAATTCTGGCAAGTGCATCATAATACTCCGTATCCCGTAAGTTATCCACAAGCTCATCAATATTTTTCGAAGTTATCAACCGGTCAATGGAAATCTGTGAATATCTGTCAAAAAACTCTTTCTTATATTCCAGGTCAAACGGCTTGTCATAATGATTGAACACAATTCTCAGACAATAATTGATCAGATCAATCTCATAACGTTTCCAGTATAATTTTAAAAATGTCTTCTGTTTCATTCCGGCAAAACGGAAGAGTCTCGAATAATCATCGAACAGAGACTGATACAGAATCTTCTCCACATTTCCCCTGTGATACAGAGAAATGTCCATCCGGTTCACATAAGGTGCATATGCCGTCTTGTCTTTCAGATATTCAATTGCTTCCGTTACTGTCCCAAGTCCGGCAATTGTGTCATAATCCTCCGCTGCCAAAAGCTTTGCCGACATTGCACGTACCTTTGTCGTAATCCCACTGTAAGCCATCACATTTCCCATACACTACACCTCGATCATATGTCTTACGATTTCCTCTGCATAAATCTCGTGATTTTCTTCATATTCCTGCTTCAGCGCATCAATTGCAGTCTGGTTCTTCTTCCGTTCCCGGTCCAGGACCTTCTCTACTTCCTGCTGCGACTTTTCTTTTATCTTCTCCAGTTTTTTCTGTGTCTCTTCTTCCAGGTCCCGGTCAAATTGATCTCTTTCTTCCTGTATCTGTCTTTCAATTTCACTCTTCTGCTGTCTGGCATGCTCTACGATCGTCTCCGCCGTCGTCTCTATTTCAGCCAATTTTCCAATTACAGAGTTCATAAGCCGCCCTCCTTTTCGCACATTTCACAACAAATAATTGTTATTTTTTTATCCATGTTATAATAATACACCTATTTTTTAAAATTGCCACAATTATTTTGTATATATTGTATTATTTCTTCTCAATTCTTCTGACAATTTCTGCTTCCATTGACTTTTTCCTGCACAGACGATAAACTAAGAACGATTTGCAAATCCAGTGATTATAAGGAGGAATACACGTATGCGTCTTAGAAATATACCACGTGCAGAGAGCGTTCTCGAAGCCTGCAAAGAAGTTGTGAAAGATCCGGAAAGCTTACGCGGAAACTGGAACCAGACGTTTAAAAAAGAGCAGCCCCTGCATATCGAGATCGGCATGGGAAAAGGTCAGTTTCTTCTGACCCTGGCAGCCAAAAACCCACAGATCAACTACATCGGCATTGAGCGTTATTCCAGCGTTCTGCTGCGTGCCGTTGAGAAATTCCAGGAACTGGAAGCGGAGGGGAAAGCTCCTGCCAACATCCGGTTCATCTGTATGGATGCAAATGACCTGCCAACCGTATTCGCCCCGGCAGAAGTATCACGTATCTACCTGAACTTCTCCGATCCGTGGCCGAAAGCCCGCCATGCAAGAAGAAGACTGACTTCCAATGAATTCTTCAAGCTTTATGACCAAGTCCTGACCGCAGATGGAACGGTAGAATTCAAGACCGACAACCGGCCGCTCTTTGACTTTTCAGTAGAAGAACTCGAAACTTCCGAACTTTTCGTTCTGGATCAGCTATCCTATGATCTTCATAACGACAGTACGATGAATCAGGGCAATATTATGACTGAATATGAAGCCAAGTTCTCTTCTATGGGCAATCCGATCTGTAAACTGATCGCAAAGCGCAGATAACATGCTGCAATATCCGAACTTATATACCGATCCTGTCTGCCTGCACTTCTTCCCTTTCCTTTCATATATTAATAGAAAGCATATCTTATGCTCCTGTTTCTTATGGGAAAGGGTGGAAGCTTATGTTACATCTGACGACACAGAACTTTGATATCTGCCGGATGAATCACTGGCAGTTTTCTTCCGATACACCGGCAAAGGCTGGACCGGAGCATCCCACACTGGCTGTAGTCATGTTCTACGCTGTCTGGTGTGGAAAATGTGCAATGATGCGCCCTGTCATAGAAGATCTGGAAAAGAAATATCAGAAGAAATATTTCGGCAGCATCTGCTTTTTTGAAGTAGAGACCTCTGAATCCGCACTTCTTGCTGCGCAATATCAGACCGCTCTTCTTCCGTCATTTCTCATTTTCAAAGACCGAGAACTGATTGCCACCATGCAGGGAATGATACCGCAAAAGGAGCTGGACTCACGCCTGCAGAAGTTGTTGACTGTGCAGATGCGGACGCAATCTACAGAAAATCTTTAGAAATAGTTAATTTATATTTTCTAGGAAAACGCACTGTTTTATGTTATATTAAAAAAGTAACAGGGATAAAAATATTTAATAAAAAGGGGGCATGGTGAACACACCACGCATTATGAAAAAATTTAAAAGAGCATTACCAGTTGCCATGGCAATCGTACTTGGATCTACTACGGCACCGCTGGTTGTAAGAGCAGATTCATCCAAAGTTGTAACACTTGGCGCCAATCTGACTGATTCACAGAAGAATTCTATGTATGAGTATTTCGGAACTTCATCTGACAAAGCAGAAGTCATCGAAGTTACCAATGCAGACGAAAGAAAATATCTGGAAGGAGTCGCTCCCGACGAACAAATCGGTACCCGTACCTACAGCTGTTCTTATGTAGAACCGACCACAAGCGGCGGAATCCAGGTAAAGGTTTCCAACTTAACTTATGTTACAAGTTCTATGATCTCCAGTACGCTTCTGACATCCGGTGTTGAAAACTGTAATGTCGTTGCCGCTTCTCCGATCGAAGTATCCGGAACCGGTGCACTGACAGGTATCATGATGGCTTATGAGAAAGCCACCGGAACAACTCTGAATGACGATCAGAAAGCAGCTGCGACCGATGAACTTGTCACCACAGGAGACCTGGCCAATAACATCGGCCAGGACAAAGCGGAAAGTGTCATGAACGATGTAAAAAAAGATGTGATCGAGGGCGGATTAACGGATGCAGATGACATTCAGAATGCAGTTGAAAACGCTGCCAAGGATAACAACGTCACGCTGACACAGGAACAGATCGACAAGATCTCCGATCTGATGAAAAACATTTCCCAGTATGACTATGATGTCAAAGCTCTGAAGAATACATTAGATAACATTGACGGAAAGAGTGGTGGATTCTTCTCCAACCTCTGGAGTTCTATCAAAGGTATCTTCAGCGGCGATGACAGTTCCGATGGCGGAATCATTAACGGCACGGATGACAGCGCACTCGGTGATGATGTCGTAACTAACAGTACACTGGATTCTTCCGACAATTCTTCCAACAGCACAGACAGTTCAGATGCCGCTTCGGATGATACTTCGGATGACAACAGTGATGACAGCGGATTCTGGGGCAAGATCAAGAATTTCTTCAAAGATCTGTTCGGTGGAAGCAATTCTAAGAAAGACGACACAGACAAGAGTAACGATGATGCCATTACAGAAGATAACTCTGATAACACTGATGAGCCGTCTGGCGACACACAGAACGATTCTCTGAACAATGATGCTGATTCTTCAGATGACGGCACAACAGACAACTCTGCTGATGATTCTTCATTGAATGACAGTACAGATAACCAGTCTGATAACCAGAGCAACACACAAAACAGCAGTGAATCCGATGCCTCTGGTTCCGATGCTTCTGATTCCTCAGCCGACAGTTCTTCCAACTAAATACAGTCATTAATAAAGATGTATAGTAAAACGAAAAATGCCGGGAAGTTTCAACACTTCCCGGCATTTTTATCCGCAGGCATCAAAGTTTTTTGCCACTGACTTCATATAATTAAAACTCGAATACAGCAACTCCGTAAGGCGGCAATTTGTATGCGAATGAATACGGTCTTCCATCACATTCTTTCTTCTCCGCTTTGTATATCTTCTTACGATCTGCTCCGGTTCCGCCGTATTTCTCCTCATCACTGTTCAGGATCAGTTTATACTGTTTCTTTCTCGGCACTCCGACTCTGTAATCATCTCTTGCCATTGGCGTAAAGTTGCAGACGAACAACAGATTCTTCTTTGCACCTTTCGAATGTCTCATAAAGCTGTAGATACTTCTGTATCCGTCATCCGCATTGATCCATTCGAATCCTTCCCAGCTCTGATCCATCTCGTACATTGCCTTATGCCTCTTATACAGGTGTAAGAGGTCTTTTACCCACATCTTCATCTGCTGATGTTCCGGTTCGGCCAGCAGGAACCAGTCCAGTTCCCGTTCTTCACTCCATTCACGAAGCTGTGCAAATTCCTGTCCCATAAACAGAAGTTTCTTTCCTGCGTGTCCCATCATAAATGCATATCCAGCTTTCAGATTCGCATATTTATCAAATCCAAGTCCCGGCATCTTATTCAGCATCGAACACTTGAGATGTACCACCTCATCATGCGACAATACCAGAATATAATTCTCACTGTATGCATAACTCATGGCAAATGTCATCAGATGATGGTTATCCTTTCGGAAATATGGATCCAGTTTCATATATTCTGTGAAGTCATGCATCCATCCCATATTCCACTTCAGACTGAATCCCAGTCCACCTTCTTCTACATCTCCGGTAACCTGCGGCCATGCCGTAGATTCCTCTGCGATCATAAGTGCTCCCGGGTTTCTTCCAAGTACAACAGAATTCAGATGTCTGAAGAAATCGATTGCCTCCAAATTCTTATTCTCGCCATATTTGTTTGCAACCCATTCTCCGTCCTTCCGTCCGTAATCCAGATACAGCATCGAAGCAACCGCATCCACGCGCAATCCGTCTATATGGAACTTCTCAACCCAGAATAACGCATTTGAGATCAGGAAGTTCCGTACTTCATTCTTTCCAAAATCAAATACTTTCGTTCCCCAGTCCGGATGTTCTCCCAATCTTGGATCTGCATATTCGTACGTCGGTGTTCCGTCAAAATCTGCCAGTCCGTGTGCATCCTTCGGGAAATGTGCCGGTACCCAGTCGAGAATGATACCGATTTTATTTCTATGCAGATAATTGATCATCCATGCAAAATCTTCCGGCGACCCATATCTGGATGTCGGTGCATAGTATCCGGTCACCTGATATCCCCAGGATCCGTCAAACGGATGCTCGGCAATTCCCATCAGTTCCACATGTGTGTAACCCATTTCTTTTATGTATTTGGTAATTGCCCTGGCAAATTCTCTATATGTATAGAATCCTTCATCTTCCCTTCCCGGATGACGCATCCAGGAACCAATGTGTGCCTCATAGACAGACATTGGCTCGTGCTTATGATTCCAGGTCTTTCTACGTGTCATCCACTCTGTATCTGTCCATTTGATATTCTCAATATCTGCGACCCTGGATGCTGTTCCCGGTCTTAACTCCGCATAATTGGCATATGGATCCGCCTTAAATATCTGTTCTCCCGAATAAGTCTCGATACAATATTTATACATCTGATCCTTCTTCACACCTGGTATAAAACAGGTATAGATCCCGAGCGGCTCTTCCCTCTTCATCGGATTTGCCTCTGTGTCCCATTCATTGAACTCTCCGACTACCGATACCGCCTGCGCATGCGGTGCCCACACTGCAAAATACACACCTTTTTGTTTTCCGTTCTGTACCAGATGTGCGCCCAGCTTCTCATAAATCTCATAATGATTGCCCTGTCCGAAAAGGTATTGATCCAATTCACCTATTTCATATGGTTTTTTCTTTTTTTCAGCCATAATTACCCCTCGCATTCTGCTGCATATTTATAAGAACATTATACTTTACAAACAGGCAAAAAGAAAGAGCTTTGACCGTTTAGTTTGTCAAAACTCTTTCAAAATCCGACCTGTAAATCCTGTTCTCGACAGCCTCTTACAGGTATTCGTTTTTGTTAAATTCTAAAGTCTTCTTCTTTCAGAATAATTCTGTCAGAATCGTCGGTTCCCTTGCCGAATACTCTTCGTGCAAGATGTTTTACATTTGCTTTCTGTGAATGTGAGATTGCTTCATCCATGATCTCTTTTACTTCAGCAACTGATACTGCATGATCTTCTCTCTGCATTACATCGATACGGCTGTACAGTGCAAGGATTCCCATCTCATCCAATTTGTATCCATTCTCTTTCGCATATGTCTGACCAAATGTTACCAGCTCATCATTGATGAATACCGGAAGCTCCAGCTTAGAACTGAACTTCTTCTTGAATTCCGGGTTTGCTGTCATCAGACGCTCCAGAGGTTTTCTCTGATCTTCCAGTACAAAGAGCAATTCTCCTGTCTTCTTCTCCATCAGATAATTTAACTCTTTTACAGTTCTCGCATTCAATTTTCCTGCATGCTCGATGATGATCGCTCCGCCGCGCAGCTTCTGAATAATATTCGTAAGCTCTTTCTTATTAAGAGATTCACCTGTAACGATTGCTACTTTACCCTGTTTCAGACTTCTCTGTTTCTGAATTGCTTTTACAATATCAACCGCAAGGACTGTCTTACCAGATCCTTTTCTACCAATCACAAGAAGGTTTCCTGTCTTGGATGTTCCTTCTCTCTGTGCCCTTCTATCGTTATCAAGCACTTCAACGATCTGTTCGCTCATTCCTCTCACCGGTACAAAATATGAGAACAGCTTCTTCTGTTCTTCTGTAAGTCCGGCTTTCAGACCGATCTCACTCGTAGCACTCAGATCATATCTTCCGGTTACAACAAATCCTGTATCGAACGGAACACCGCCTTTAGATTTCTTGATTCTTGCCTGAATCTCTTCCTCTGATGGCTCTTCGATTTCTAACTCTTCATCTGCTTCTTCGTCGTCTTCAATCTCTAAGTCTTCGTCATCAAAATCTGTCTCTTCATCGTCTACATCTGCAAAATCATCGTCGAAGTCTTCTTCTTCGTCCTCTACATCCGCAAAATCAGCTTCGAAGTCTTCTTCTTCAAAATCGGCTTCTTCAAAGTCTTCATCCTCAAAGTCTTCCTCTTCAAAATCAGCCTCTTCAAAGTCTTCATCCTCAAAGTCTTCCTCTTCAAAATCAGCTTCTTCAAAGTCTTCATCCTCAAAGTCTTCTTCGTCCTCTTCTTCGAAGTCTTCATCCTCGAAATCAGCTTCTTCAAAGTCTTCATCCTCAAAGTCTTCCTCTTCGAAATCAGCCTCTTCAAAATCTTCATCACCGAAATCGGCTTCTTCAAAACTGCTTCCACTCATATCGATTCCGCTAAGTTCTTCTTCGATTCCTTCAATGAAGTCTTCTTCCGTTTCCGAACCATCTTCAAAATCCTCTTCATAGAGTTCTTCTTCCGACTCTTCATTTCCCATTTCTTCCATCAGACGTACAATATCATCCGGAATTCTCTGTGTCTTGCTTATCGGTTCTGCCTCTTCCTCGGCCGCCTTTCTTGCTGCTTCTTCCTCGGCCTTTCTTCTTGCCTCTTCTTCGGCCGCTTTTCTTGCTGCTTCTTCCTCGGCTTTTCTTCTTGCCTCAGCTTCTGCCGCTTTTCTCTCAACTTCTCTGCGTTCTTCTTCCTGGCGGATACGAGCCTGTTCTCTTTCTTTCTGAAGACGCTCTTCATCTTTTGCTTTCTGCTTCTCGATTGCTGCTTCGTGGTCTTTCTGTTTTTCTTCCCATTTCTGAAGAATATCATCGATCATCATCTGACCATTCGCCAGAATCTCATCTTCACGCTCTTTCATTGCTTCTTCTTCAATTGTAATGCCATTGGCAACCGCCATGCCCTGCGCTAAAGCTTCCTCCAAAGTAGCTCCCGTCACAACCTGTTTGATCGTTGATCCATGTTCTTCCGCAGCCTCTTCCGGTTCAGTATATACCGGTTCTTCTTCCACGACTTCTTCTGCAGCTTCTTCTACAATTTCTTCCTGCGGAATCTCTTCTTGTACAACAGTTTCCTGCATTGGTACTTCCTGTGGAATCTCTTCCTGTACAACAGTTTCCTGCATCGGTACTTCCTGCGGAGGAATTTCCTGAACTTCAGATTCATCAACTCTTTCTGTCACTGGCTCTCTGACCGGCTCTTCTTGTACGTCAACAGTCTCTTCTGTACTTTCATTATATTCATTCTCGTCATCCACTTCTTCCAGTGTTGATTCCGGTTGTTTCTCCGGTTCCGGTTTCTTCTTAACCGCTCCCGGACGGCTGTCATATTTTTCCTGCTGAAGTGGTGTCAGTGGCTTATACTTCATCTTCAGTTCCATTGCAAGGTATACATATTTTCCTTCACTGAACCACAAGATCAGATCATCACATTCTTCCAGACATTCTGCTGTCATTCCGGCTTCATCATACAATTTGGCAAGTTCATATGCCCACTTTTCAATATATTCCGCTTTTTTAAATTCTTCCAGTGCTGTAATCTGATCTGTCAGCGATGCCCCCTGTGTTCTCAGAATCTTATATTTTAAAATATACTGATTCGGATCTTTTGGTGCCAGCTTTACGAATTCTTCATAACAATCCGTTGCTTCTCTGATATCTTTGATCTTCAATGCCAGTGTGCCTAAACGATATACAATTTTTCTGCTTCCCGGTGCTCTGTCAAATGCCAGGAACAGTATATCTCTCCCCTTCTTAAACTCACCGTTATATTCATAAATCTCACTGACTGTATTGAGCATTGACGCATTCTTTACTCTTCGCCAGTCTATACCATCAGCAATTTCCTTTGCCTGCTGGTACTCCTTCTTTTCCAGATGATCAAGCATTTGCTCGGTCTTCACCCTATATTCATATTTATCCAATATTTCTCACCTCAAATGTTTATTTTAAAAAAGCGTATTTCCCTACAATTTTACTTATATAAGTTTATCATATGACCTGTTTATTGTCAAAATATCCCGCCAAATATGTTAAAAAAATATTACAAAAATTACAATTTTTTTATCCCTGTAAAATATCTGCCGGCTGCTCTCTGATATCAACGTAAAAAACAGCCATCATATTCTTTCCTATGATGGCTGTTACATATTCAATTTTATCATATTTAATTTTTATATCGGAGAATGATTTTTAATTTTTATTCCCTGTCGCCTTTGTATGCTTTCCGATGATCTTTTACTCATCTTCTTTGCACATTCATTCAAATCTACTATTCATGTTTCTTTACACATATTAATAATATCTTTAAATATGTGGTATTCTGTTCAATATGTCTGCAGTTCTTTTTATCGTCCGGTGTATATTTTCTCCGTCTGTTCTATTCTTCCGAATCTCCTCTACCGGCCTTTTATCTATTATAATAAAGGCTTATTCTCTGGGAACTTCTACCTGCCATACCACTAACATATTGATTCGATGATTCTACTGTGTCCATTGGATTAAGCCTCCTTTTCATAAATTTCCAATCAACGATATCTCACCGACATATGAAATATTCTTCATCCTTGATAAACTTTTCTTTTATCACTTAAGATATAAGCTAGAATTTATTATCTCATCTCTTCTACGATTATGATCCATATCCCCTTGATACCATTCTATAATCGTTATTCATCCATTCTCTTTCTCTACAATATACTTTACGATATTTAATATCCGATGCCTTACCAGATATTTCATATCTATATCCTGTATTTTTCGATTCTTAAACGAATTGAGAATTTATAATAAAAATACATCTTATAAAATATGTGATATTCAATTTTCAAGATTCCCTTTCTCGTCAGGAATTCTTTTTTGTTTATTTTGGATTTCCTTTGGATTGATTATATAATATCATTCGGCTTTTATTTTGTCAATGCTTTTTGCAATTAATTTTATTTATTTTCCATTATTTCATTTTAATAGTTGAATTATCTGATTTTTCTTTATTTATTTTAATGTTTACACAATACTATACATTTTCAAATCGTATGCTTTTGTTAACATCATACGCTTGCGCATGTCCAATTGTTAACCAGTCATCTTTTGCAGTTGACATTTTATCCTGTTTATTTTATACTTCTGTTATATTTTTGATATAAAACTAAAGGAAAGGAGTTCTGCCATGTCATACGGCAGACAATTACCACTATGAACAACACAGTAAATAGCACAACAACGAAAAAGCTTTCCACCCGCAAACTGGTTCTGATTGCTTTGATGACTGCAATCACCTGTATCTTCGCTCCTATGGCGATTCCGATTCCGGTCAGCCCGGTACCGATCAGTCTTACCAACCTAGTGATCATGATCAGTATCTATGTACTTGGTTTTAAAGATGCAACCATCAGTTACATCGTATATCTGTTACTTGGTCTTGTCGGTCTCCCTGTATTTTCCGGTTTTACCGGTGGATTAGGAAAGCTTGCAGGTCCTACCGGCGGATACCTGATTGGTTTCATCTTCCTTGCACTGATTTCCGGACTGTTCGTTGATAAATTTCCAAAGAACAGAATCCTGGCAGTTGTCGGTATGATCATCGGTATGGCAGTCACTTATATCTTCGGTACAGAGTGGCTTGCGATCCAGTTGAAAATGTCATTCGTTGCAGCACTTTCTGTCGGAGTAATTCCTTATCTTGCCGGTGACGCAGTGAAGATTATCATTGCGATCATCGTCGGACCTGTACTCCGCAGCCGTCTGAGCCAGCTGCAGTAATAAAAATACACAGTATCGGAATTAATTTGGGATTTAATTCAGGAAGGCTATGGATACCCGAACCGGAATAAAGCTTGGAAAGGTGTTCCTGTTCAGGTTCCATCGGCGGGTCAATTCTAAAGGGGCAAAATTCTGCTAA
>ENA-OPVG01001952-OPVG01001952.1-human-gut-metagenome-genome-assembly--contig:-NODE-1952-length-13458-cov-4.114676_pt1 | contig 13458 bp, 8 predicted proteins | sample MGYA00241093_ERZ501975 | MGnify/ENA primary metagenome ERZ501975 (study PRJEB25962, sample SAMEA2042993) | human gut metagenome | biome: human gut; feature: human-associated habitat; material: faeces... | reverse complement strand
CAGCCCTCTTTTGATAAATAAAGCATATTTGTGGCCTCGGAGCAAAGGTTGGATGCGAGCGCTGTAAGCGAGCATTCAACCTGCCGCGACTAAAGTCACAAATATGCTTTATTTATCAAAAGAGGGCGTCTCCTTCGCCTACTGTACACTTTTTCAGACCTGCTATTCTGCATCTGCTTTTTCCAGAAACTCCACAAACTCTTCTTCTGGTAATGGTTTGGAATAGTAATATCCCTGAATGTAATCACAGCCGCTCTGTCTTAAGAAGCTTACCTGTTCTTCCGTTTCTACTCCTTCTGCAACTGTCTTTATACCTATCTCATGTGCCATTCCGATAATACTATGGACGATACTTTTTGTCTTTGGATTCTCGCCAATTTTACGGATAAAGCTCATATCAATCTTTAAGATATCAAAGTCATAGTCCTGCAGCATTCCAAAGGATGAAAAGCCACTTCCAAAGTCATCTAGGAGAATCTTTGCATTCTTAATTCTAAGGCTTTCAAGAATACCGCTTCTATTTTCTCTGATAGCAGCGTAGGATGTTTCCGTAATTTCAAAACGTGCCATATGTTCTCTGCCATTTTCCCTGAAGCGATCCATTTCTTTTAGAATCTTTTCCATCATAATTTCATCGTAGAAATCCATCCAGGATAAGTTTACGGAGATTGGAACAACAAATTTATTATTCTCACATCGATCATTGATAAACTGCCATACCTTTTTAAGAACATAGAAATCAAGTTCTGAAATATGGCCATTCTCCTCTAATGCAGGTATAAACAAAGCTGGAGAAATAAATCCTTTATCCGGATGAATCCAACGGATTAATGCTTCTGCCGATGCAATCTTTCCTGTCTTTGTATCAATTACCGGCTGGTAATATACTTTAAACTGTTCCTTCGCAATGCCTTCCTGTAATTCTCCGGCGAGCTTAGCCTTATCTATATATGCAACCTGCATGGAATGATCATATACCATGTATGGCTGCACATACTCATCGGTAATATAGCGCTTCGCAAGTTTTGCTCTGTCAATCATTCCCGAAATCTTCATCGGCTTCTCTTCCACATAAAAAATACCACAGCGAATAATCAAATTCATACACTTGCCGTCTTTTACGAACTTATTATCACAAACTGAGGTAAGTTCTTCAAAATCAAGATTCTTATTCTCTACCAGACATACAAAATGATCTGACTCTACTCTTGCAGTAATAACTGGCGATAACTTTGAATGTGTCAGCGTTCTAAATATATTCTGAAGAACCACATCGCCACTCTCCACGCCAAACAATTCATTTACCGCCTTAAAATTCTTCACATTAAAAAATAGAACGGCATATTTAGTTCTATCTGGAACCTCATTCAAAAGACGTTCTGTAATTCGAATAAATCCCCGACGATTATATCCGCCTGTCAGAACATCTTTTTCTGAAAATTCTGTAATATCTTCTCTCGCTCCAACAATTATATCAACTCTCTCATCAATATAAATATAAGAGTATCTTTTTAATCTTACTTCCCCTGTTTTATCTGTTTCATGAATTGTAAAAAAATATTGCTTGTCTTTACGAAGCCCCTCTTTTATTGTGGAAAGTTCCACACATTTTTTAAACCTCTCACGTTCACTTTCTACAACGGCTCTGTGTGAACTATAAGAACGGTAGCCTTCATATGCCTCTTCTTTCTTCAGATAATCAGATATAACAGAAGACAAGACATCTGTCTTTATCATCTTCTCTCTCTTCGCATCAATAATTATAATATTCTCATAATCCTTCTGATAAATCTTCTGCGGCACATTCTCAATAAGATACGCTACTGTAACATCTGTAAAATGTAACACGCCTTCAATCTCTCTTGAAAAAGAATTGCATGCCATATCTACATTAATACGAAGAACACATGGCTGTTGTTCTTCCGAATAAAAAAATGCTGCTTCCATAGATAAAGCCGCCGTACCCTCTGTAAACAGCTTCAACATATTTTGCTGAGAGAACACCTGGCAAAAATGTTCCCTTGATTCAGGCATTGGAATCATTTCACTGACTCTTTGTATATATGTATCGATACTTTCCTCACTCTGACATTCTAATTCATCTCTCCTGCCAGCAAAGGAAAGACAAATACCCTGAGAAATATTAGCTGACACAATTCCCACAGAATCCAATGTGTGACACATTGCTATCTGTAAAAGTTTCAAGTAGTCATCATTAATATCACGAATATACATTACAACCTGCTGATTATCTTCTCGATATTCGGTGCTTCGCACAATTTCCATGGAAACCCATCGATACTGTCCCTCAAGAACTCTCCTATACTGCAGGCTGGCATATTGACTTCCATCTAAAAAGATTTTTTTCAAATGTTCTAATGAACAAAACTCTGTATATTCTTTGTAGTCTTCTTCATGAATATACCCCTTTTCTGCAACATCTTTCAGACATGCGGATATACTTTCCTTTTGATACAGTTCTCTTAAAGGATCACTATTCCCCTGCTCTATAATCTCATAAGAATCTGCCTCTAAATCAATCTTTAATATACGATAGAAAATCGTAGACAGCATAGTAACTGCATCTTTTAAATTACTTGAAATATTATCATAAAGAGTAATCATATTTCTAACTCTTCTAAGTACGATAGCTACATTAAACGGACGTACAAAATAATCACTCGCTCCAAGCTCGTATGCTTTCTTTACACTTTCCCCGCTGATTTCTGCTGAAATAACAATTACTGGAAGTTTATCAAGCCACTTTCTTCGCTTCATAATGGAAAGTACTTCATAGCCATCCATAACCGGCATATTTATGTCGAGTAAAACAAGTTTAAACTGTTCTCTGTTCTCCTCTAAAATATCTATTGCTTTCTTACCATTTTCAACTTGATAAATCTCATATTCATCCTCCAGCATACCTGCGAGAAGTTCACGGTTCAGCTCAGAATCATCTACAATCAATATTTTCAGTTTATCTGTGCTCTCTCTGACATCTATCATTTTCTCTCACCCCGCTTCTCACGCTATGCTATAACTGGACATAGCAACATACGTTAAGTATATCATTAATATGACAAAAAGCAACGAAATTTATAAAAAAAGAGGGGAGAACTTCTATTTTTACCCCCTCCTTGAAAAATTACATTTTTCAGTGTTCTTTTCTACATTTTAACTTTTTATCAATTATTACCGTATCATTTTATGATTCAAGAACTATCCTTATTTTCTTTTGATACATATTACACAACTTTGCCATCTGTGAGCAATTACAAATTAATCCTCAAAATATCTTTCTAAGAACTGTCTTGTTCTTTCTTCCTTCGGATGTTCAAATACCTGCTCTGGAGTACCGTACTCTGCAATCGTACCCTGATCTAAGAAAAGAACTTTATCAGATACATCACGGGCAAATTTCATCTCATGCGTAACGATAACCATTGTTGTATGGCGATCGGCAAGTCCGCGGATAACTTTTAATACCTCTCCGGTAAGTTCCGGGTCAAGTGCAGAAGTCGGCTCATCAAAACATAAAATGTCAGGCTGAAGCATTAATGCTCTTGCAATTGCAACTCTCTGCTGCTGCCCGCCAGAAAGCTGATGTGGATAGTAATTCATTTTTTCTTTTAAGCCAACACTCTCAAGGAGTGCTTCTCCCTCTGCTGTGATTTCATCCATGATTTTCTTCTTATTCTCTTTAAAATCCGGGCGTTCCTTTGCCATTAATTCTCTGGCTAATGTACAGTTGCGTAACGCTGTATATTGTGGGAAAAGATTAAAGGACTGAAATACCATTCCAAAATGTAAACGGTTCTTTCTTATCTGTGCATCTCCCAGAGATTTGTTATCATCGGCATCAAAGATCACTTTATCATTTACAATAATCTGTCCATGTGTCGGGCGCTCTAAAAAGTTCAAGCAGCGCAAAAGTGTTGTCTTTCCACTTCCTGATGCTCCGATCATCGCGAGGGCTTCTCCCTTTTCCAGAGAAAAATCAATGCCCTTTAACACTTCAAGACTTCCAAAATTCTTTTTTAAATTCTTCACTTCAAGAATAGACATCAAAACCCCTCCTTATACTCTAAAGTAATCCATTTTCTTTTCAATCCATCCAAATAAAATTGTAAGGATGCCATTGAAAACAAGGAAATATAATGCTGTAGCAAACAGTGGCCAGATAAGACCCTGTTTTGTATAACGCTCCGCACACATGATAATCTCTGCAAGAGCGATAACTCGTGCAAGAGAAGTATCTTTTGTAAGCGTAATAACTTCATTACTCATTGGCGGAATAATTCTCTTTATAACCTGTAACAGAATAATCTTAAAGAAAATCTGTGTCTTTGTCATACCAAGTACCTGACCTGCCTCATACTGTCCCCTTGATACACTCTCAATTCCACCACGGTAAATCTCTGAAAAATATGCTGCATAGTTAATAACAAACGCGATAACCGCCGCTGTAAAACGAGAACTTATCGGCATCGCAAATAAAAGTCCCGGCACATACAATACAACAAAAAGCTGAAGCATCAGAGGTGTTCCTCTGATAATCCAGACAAAAGTTCTGCTCAGCCATTTTAACGGCTTAAACTTTGACATAGAACAAAATGTTATCACTAATCCAAGTGGCAGTGCCAGAAGCAAAGTGATAAAGAACAGCTCGATGTTAAGAATGAATCCTGAACTTAAGGATTCTACTGGGCTGGTAGCCATCATAATCTTATCCTTCTTTCTTTGTAAAAATATTTGATATATCTTCGCCTGAAACCACAACAAGAATCCGGTCTTTCCGTCTCTTTCTTCTTGTAAAAGACACCGAAATCCCGGATTCCTTTCTATGTATTCTCACGAAGCCTATATAGTTTCTCTATCATACCATAGAAATAACTATTTAATCAACATCTCCTGTAAACCATATTTCTTTGCAATCGTATCTACTGTTCCATCTTCGTAAAGTTCTTTGATTGCTTCATTTACTTTTTCTGTTACATCGCTTCCCTTACGGAATGCAATACCATATTCCTGCTGACCAAAATTGTTATCCATATTGATTACTAAATCAGAATAATCTGTTCCTTCACCAACCATTCCTAGTGCACAAACACTATCAACTAAAGCAACATCTGCTGTACCGGATTTTACTTCCATAAGAGCCTTTGCCATAGAATCAGAAGCAACATAGTTCGCATCTTTGAAATAATCCTGTGCAGAAACCTTTACAGTATCATCATCTGCGATAGAACCATCAATCTTTCCCTCACCTGTAGAACCCTGTTCTGCTGTAACAGTGAGACCTTTTACACTCTTCATGATTTCTTTTTCTCTGGATTTTTTCATTACCATAGCCTGTGTATTATAAAGATATGGGTCAGAAATACTCATATTCTGCTTTCTCTCTTCTGTGATACACATACCATTCCAGATACAGTCAATATTCTTAGAACTTAACTCTACTTCTTTAGAGTCCCAGTTAATCTCAGTAAACTCTACATCAATGCCAAGCTTCTTTGTAACTGCCTCGGCCATCTCTGTATCAAAACCAACAAGTTTGTTTTTCTCATTGTAATAGTTCATTGGTGCAAATAATGTGATACCAACAGTGAGTTTTCCCTTATCCTGAATGTAAGCCCAGTCAGAATCGGAACCTGCACTTGTTGAACCTGCTTCATTACCTTTTGATGAACCACAACCGACTAATCCTGTCACGCTCATTACAAGAACTAAGAGCATTGCAATTATCTTTTTCATAGTATTCTCCTTTTTCTTTCCCTTATAATCTCTGCATAGTTTTATCAATGCACTACACTAAAGTATTATAGCCAGAAATTTTTATTTTGTCAAGGGAAATTGACACGTCCAGAGAGAATCTATCCCATGAGCTTTCATCTCCCAGAACTTCTACATCTCCTGTCCTCTTTTCCAAATCTCTCCAGCTGATTTTCTAAACTGCAACTGCCAACGAGCAGAACTCAGGGAGATAAATAAAGCATATTCGTGGCCTCGGAGCGAGGTTTGGATGCAAGCGCGTAAAGCGAGCATTCAAACCGCCGCAGCTAAAGTCTCAAATATGCTTTATTTATCTCCCTGAGTTCGTCTCCCATGCCTGCAGCAAATCAGAGCTTAATATCTTGGTGTTAATTCTACATACATATCTTTATACTGTTTTGCACTCTGTTCCCAGGAAACGTCTTTGTTCATATCACGAACTACCATGTCATCCCAGTACACTCTGTTTTCAAAATAGAGTGTTTTTGCTCTATTAATTGCATCGTAAAGGAGTCCACTTTCATATCTGTCAAATGTAAAACCATTGCCTGTGTTTTCAAATGCATTATAAGGCTGAACAGTATCTTTCAAGCCTCCTGTTTCTCTGACAATCGGAACAGCACCGTATCTCATGGATATGAGCTGTGTAAGTCCACATGGTTCAAATCTTGATGGAACTAAAAGCGCATCACACCCTGCATAAATATTATGAGCCACATTTTCATTGTAGGCAATATAGGCACAGAAGCTGCCCTTATATTTATCTTCATAATAACGGAAGGTGTCCTCATACTGGGCATCACCTGTACCAAGAACAACTACCTGCGTATTTCCATCCATGATACCTGGAATTACATCATTTACAAGGTCAAGTCCTTTTTGATTTGTAAGACGGGAAATAAGACCAATTACCATTTTATTGTCGTCCACATCTAATCCTAAAGATTCCTGAAGAGCTTTTTTATTTGCCTTTTTATTCTTTATCGCTGATTCTGCATCATACTTAGAGGCTAACAGCTTATCTGTTGCCGGATTCCAGATATCTGTATCAATACCATTTACAATTCCTAAAACCTTATTATTGTGATATCTTAAATGTTCTTCAAGTCCCTCACCATATTCTTCTGTCTGAATCTCCCAGGCGTAAGTGTTACTTACCGTTGTCACTTTATTAGAATAAGTAATACCACCCTTTAGCATATTCGCATCCAGCCAGTTCTGAATCATACAGTCTTTATTAAATACATAATCAGGAAGCCCTGACCAATACTGAATCGTTTTTCTGTCATAAACACCCTGGAATCTTAAATTATGTATTGTGAGTACTGCAATTGCACGTCCCACATTTGTATCACTAAAACAGGTTCTTAAGTAAAGCGGCACTAACGCTGCCTGCCAGTCATGACAATGTACTATGTCTGGAGTCCAATCTAAATAATTAAGTGCAGCAAGAGCAGCCTTACCAAAATAACAGAACTTTGGAATATCATCTATAAGGTTCGTATATGGGTCTCCCCAGGAGAAAAACTCATCATTATCTATAAAATCATAGACAACACCATCTTCCTGATATTCCATAATTCCCACATAATACTGTTTTCCATCAGCACAAAGATCCATATAGAAAGAGCCCCTGTATTCCATCTTTTCCTGATACTTCTGAGGAATACATTTATATCTTGGCAAAATTACCTTAACATCCAGATTTAACTTTGCCAAAGCCTTAGGAAGAGCATACATTACATCACCAAGTCCACCAGTCTTAACAAATGGATAACACTCTGAACCAATAAACGCAACACTTCTTCTCGGACCCAAATCTGGCTGCTCCATCGGGATATCCTGCTTAACAGCAATCTGTGGTTCAGCTACTTCTTTCTTAGACGGAGCCTCTGCCTTAACTGCCACTTTTTTAGCTGGCACCTTTGTCTCGATTTCTACTTTCTTAACTGGCTCCTTTACTTCAACTTCTGCTTTCTTTGCTGCTGGCTTTGCCTTAACTGTCTTCTCCTTTACCTCAGTCTTCGGCTCTGCTGCTTCCTCTTTCTTAACCACAGGCTTTGCTTTAACTGCCGCTTTTTTCTCTGAAGTTTTTGCCTTAGCTGTCTTCTTCTTTGCTGCTGGCTTTGGCTTAACCGCTTCTTCCTTCTTTGCCTCAGGCTTTGCTTCAACCGTTTCTTTCTTCTCTGGAGTTTTTGCCTTAGCCGTCTTCTTTACCGCAGCCTTTGGCTTAACTGCTTCTTCCTTCGCTACAGTCTTCGGCTCAACTGTTGCCTCCTTAACTGAAGCCTTTACTTCAGCTTCTGCATTTTTAACAGAAGTCTTTTTTGCTGTTGAACTACTTTTAGCTGTTGTTTTCCTTGTACTGATTTTTTTAGCCATCTCTCTCTCTCCAATCCACAAAATAGTATTATATATTATAATTTTAACAAATAATACAACTACAGTCAATTGAGGAAATCCTGATTTGCCGCAGGCAAGAAGACGCCCCCAAAGAGAGACAATACCCTATATTGGTGACTTTAGTCGCTGCAGGTTGAATGTTCGCTTAACCGCTCGCATCCAACCTTTGCTCCGAGGCCACAAATATAGGGTATTGTCTCTCTTTGGGAGCTGTCTTTGGCTGCCTAAGCAAAATCCGAATTTATTTTGGAGGGATTTGGGGAAGAAGGCCAAAGACATAGAAATATCCAGAAAATTAAATTCTATAGGATTGACATATAAGCTATTGTCATAGTAGCACAATGATTTGTGGTTAGGTTATTACTTTTTTATGAACTGGAAATTTGAATTGATTTATGGTTTTAGAGCGTGTCTGAAAATAAAGTGTTTCCATTAAAAATGCGAACGAAAACTATATTACTCTATAAAAGAATAAATAAAATTCCAAATTCATTTTAAAAACATTTTTCACAAATGGTTCCAGTGTCAATCCTTCAGAATATCAACTCCCCATAAGATCACAACCGTCTGAAGCCTCCCTCAAATCTCTCCAACATTAAAATTCTGATTTTATTTCTCCAGCCAAAGCACAGCCCTCTGGAAATGAAATAATCCTTATTTGTGGCCTCGGAGCAAGGTTTGGATACGAGCGTGTGTAAGCGAGTATTCAAACCGCAGCGACTAAAGTCACAAATAAGGATTATTTCATTCCCTGAGGGCGTCTATTTTGCCTGCGGCAAATCAGAATTGTTATGAAGCAGCTTATGTTCTTTTCCCTTCAAAAGCCCTTCGTAAAGTTCCCCCACAATCGGATTATCATTCGAGCGTTTAATCTGTGAAGCATCATCAATTCGGTAAAGCCCCTCATATCTGGCAGCTTTCGTCCTTGCACCAATTGGTACCGGCTGTCCGCCGCCTGCCATACATCCTCTGCGGCATGCCATGACTTCTACAAAATCATATTGTACCTCGCCGCTTTTTATTTTCTGAATCAATTCATCAGCATTTTTCAGACCGCTGACTACGGCGATTTTAATCTGTCTGTCTCCATATGGGATAACCGCTTCTTTTATACCATCAGTTCCCCGGATTCCAGTAAATTTGATTTCGTTTAATGCTTCCATGCCACTGTCTTCCACAAGTCGGCGAAGGACGGCTTCTGTCACACCGCCAGATACGCCAAAGATAACTCCTGCACCGGAAGACAAGCCAAACGGCATATCCATTGCCTCCCACGGCATCTGTGCCAAGTCAATTCCCGCTTCTTTAATCATGCGGATAACTTCCGTTGTTGTCAGTACGAAATCCACATCCTGCTCGCCTTCTGTTTTGTGTTCCGGACGAAGAATTTCTGCCTTTTTGGCGGTACATGGCATGATAGATACCACAACGGTTTTCCTTGTGTCTTTTTTATTGTTTCGTGCTTCTTCTTTTAAGACTGCTCCAAACATTTGTTGCGGAGAACGGCAGGTTGAGATATTTGCACGAAGTTCCGGATATTTTTGTTCGCAGAATTTTACCCATGCTGGACAACAGGAAGTAAATAATGGAAGTTTTTCCCCAGATTCCACTCTTTCTAAAAATTCTTTGGATTCTTCCATAATAGTGAGGTCTGCTCCAAAATCAGTATCATAGATTTCATCAAATCCCATTCGCCGAAGAGCTGCTACCAGTTTTCCAAGAGAGTTTTCCCCTTTTGGAATACCAAATTTATCACCAACCGCCACTCGGACTGCCGGAGCAATCTGCACAACAACTCTTGTATTTTTATCAGCAAGTGCTTCCCAGACTGGATGAATGTTATGTTTGATAGTTATTGCACCTGTCGGGCATACGACACGGCATTGTCCACAACCAACACAGGCAGTCTCGGCCATTTTCCTGTCAAAGGCCGGCATAACCTGCATTTTTGAACCACGATAAGCAAAGTCTAAAATACCAAGTCCCTGAATTTCTTCACAGGTTCTTACACAATCTCCACAGAGAATACATTTATTTTTATCAATAACGATACAGTCAGAACTTTCATCAATCGGAATCTGCGGTTTATTATTTTCAAAGCGAATGTAGCTGACACCAAGCTGCTTGGCAAGATTCTGCAACGTGCAGTCTCCATTTTTTTTACACGTTGTACATTCTCTGCAATGAGCCGAAAGCATTAATTCTAAAATCATTTTCCGGTGATGCTGTAACTTTGGCGTATTGGTATAAATGACCATTCCGTCTCTTGGCACTTCAGAACAGGAGGCAAATATCTTTCCTCTGTCATCTTCTACTACACACATACGACAGGCTCCATAGGTGGAAAGTTCCGAATGATAACAGAATGTTGGCAGATTAATTCCCGCCTTTCTGATAACGGAAAGCACGTTTTTTTCATCATCAAAGGCAACTTTTTGATTATTAATGGTCATATATTTCATCGCTTTCCCCTCCTATGCTTCTATATGAATAGCGTGGAATGCACAGGCACTCTCACAGGCTCCACATTTAATACAAATGCTGTCATCAATAACATATGGCTTCTTAATCTGTCCACTGATAGCACCAACTGGGCAGTTTCTCGCACATTTTGAACAGCCTTTACAGCGTTCTGGACTAATAACAAATCGACGCAGTGCCGTACAGTTCTTCGCTGCACACTTCTTATCTACAACATGTTCCTCATATTCTTTGCGGAACAGTCGGAGAGTACTCATAACCGGAAGTGCAGCACTCTTTCCAAGGCCACAAAGTGCGGTATCGGTAATTGTAGATGCCAGTTCATCAAGAAGGTCTAAATCCTCCCGAGTTCCCTTTCCTGCGACAATCCGCTCTAAAATCTCAAGCATACGTTTCGTTCCCTCACGACAAGGAACACACTTGCCACAACTTTCATTCTGGGTAAAGTTCATAAAGAAACGGGCAACTTCTACCATACAGGTCTTATCATCCATGACAACAAGACCGCCTGAGCCAATCATTGCTCCCATCTTCTTTAAAGAATCAAAATCAAGGCTGACATCCAAATGCGGTGTGATAAGACAGCCACCAGACGGTCCTCCAATCTGTACTGCCTTAAACTTCGCATCTCCTTTGATTCCGCCGCCAATATCATAAATAACTTCCCGCAAAGAAGTTCCCATCGGCACCTCGATAAGTCCTGTATTTTTCACACTTCCTGTAAGAGCAAACGCTTTCGTTCCCGGACTATTTTCCGGTCCGATACTCCGATACCATTTTGCTCCTTTTTCTATAATCATCGGAACATTAGCAAAAGTCTCTACGTTATTCAATACCGTTGGTTTTGCAAACAATCCCTGCTCTACTGTTCTTGGCGGTTTTACTCTCGGCATTCCTCGTTTTCCTTCAATAGATGCTGTAAGTGCACTTCCCTCACCACATACAAAGGCTCCCGCCCCCCTGTTAATATGTAAATGGAAAGAAAAATCTGTTCCGAGAATATGTTCTCCAAGAAGTCCTCTATCTTCTGCCTGAGAAATGGCAAGACGAAGACGGCTGATAGCTAACGGATATTCTGCACGAACATAAATATACCCTTCCTGTGCACCTACTGCATAAGCAGCAATAAGCATACCTTCTATCATCTTATGCGGGTCACCTTCCATGATACTTCTGTCCATAAATGCACCTGGGTCACCTTCATCACCATTACAAACAATATAACGAATTTTCTCTTGCTGCCTTGCTACCTGTTTCCATTTATAACCAGTCTGAAAACCTCCGCCACCACGTCCACGAAGATTTGACTCTAAAATAGTCTCAATCACATCATTTGGAGTCTGTTCAAACAAAACTTTTGCAAAGGATTGATAGCCTCCAACCGCAATATATTCTTCGATATGTTCTGCATCAATATGTCCACAGTTTTTAAGTACTAAACGAGTCTGTTTCTCATAAAATGGAATTTCTTCCTGCTTCGGATATTCAATACCATCCTGCTTATACAAAAGATGATGAATAATATTTCCATGCTTTATTGTTCTCTCAAAAATCTCTTCACAGTCTTCTGGCTTTACCTTTGTATAGAGAATTCCAAGCGGCTCAATTCTCATCAGCGGTCCCATCTCACAAAAGCCATGACAGCCACTGCGTTTTACAGCAACAGGAATTTCAATTCCAGATACAGATTCCCCCTTATCTACATCTGCATTTACATCTATATCTCTCTCACTGTGTGCAATCTCTGCTCCAAATTCTACATCAACATCTTTACAATCTTTCGTGAGTTCACACATTTTCTCATAAATTTCTCCAGAACCACCAGCAAGACATCCTGTTCCGGCACAGATTAAAATCCGGCACTTTGTAGAAGAAACTTTTGCAGCTGCCATATCCCGAATCTGATCTAACTCTTCTCTGTTCTGAATCCTCATCCCCTATTCCTCCTCTCGAAGTTTTTGAAGTAACTGTGCAGCGTCATCTGGTGTCATTGAAGGATATACCTTGTCATTCACTGTCAGCACTGGTGCAAGACCGCAGGCACCAAGACAAGATACCGTCTCCACTGTAAACAACATATCCTCTGTTGTTACCTTATCTTTTGAAAGACCCAGCTCACTATAAATTCGCTCCAAAATCGTTGTGGATTTACGAACATGACAGGCTGTTCCATCACAGACTTTAATTACATATTTGCCCTTTGGTTCAAAAGAAAAATTCTCATAAAATGTAGCTACACTAAACGCCTTTGCCTCTGTAATCCCTATCTGATCTGCAACATAAGATAACAGTTCTGGCGGCAAATAACGATATTCACTCTGAATATCCTGTATAATCGGAATTAGAGATGCCTCCATAGCCCCATGAGACTTGATAATCGTATCTGCTTTGTCATAGTAACCCTTCTCTAACATAAGCCTCCCCTTTCATAAAAAACTTCTTTCGTTTGTCATAGCCGAAACTTCACTACCTTTCGGTTATGGATAATTGAAGCAGCTCACATTTAGACATTGTGAACAATTTTTCAATCAAATCCCCTTTATTATCCTCTTTTTTGATAAATAAATTATCATTATATTCCTATTATATTAAAATTTTAGAAAATTTACAACATATTTTTGATATATTTTTAACATTTTTTAAGCAAAACTTTTATATTATCCAAAAAATTTAAATTCTGATTTGCCGCAGGCAAAGGAAACGCCCTCTGGGAATGAAATAATCCTTATTTGTGACTTTAGTCGCTACGGTTTGAATACTCGCTTATACACGCTCGTATCCAAACCTTGCTCCGAGGCCACA
>ENA-OPVG01001909-OPVG01001909.1-human-gut-metagenome-genome-assembly--contig:-NODE-1909-length-13721-cov-1.800307_pt1 | contig 13721 bp, 10 predicted proteins | sample MGYA00241093_ERZ501975 | MGnify/ENA primary metagenome ERZ501975 (study PRJEB25962, sample SAMEA2042993) | human gut metagenome | biome: human gut; feature: human-associated habitat; material: faeces... | reverse complement strand
ATCATAACCTCCTTTTTTTACGTCACTTATTATATGTCCTTCTTCTATGCTGACAACGCGTTTATGCATGGAATTAACCAGCTCTTTATTGTGTGTAACCATGATAATAGTTGTCCCCATATGGTTAATCTCATTAAAAAGCTTCATAATATCCTCAGAAGTTACAGGGTCAAGATTCCCCGTAGGTTCATCGGCAATTAAAAGTACGGGTTGATTGACAAGAGCTCTTGCAATGGCGACTCGCTGCTGCTCTCCGCCGGACAGTTTGGTGGGCAGTTCATTTGCTCGGCCTTTAAGACCGACCAGATCAAGTACACGATTTACCTTTTCACGGATCTCCGCACTTTTGGCTCCGGTAACCCGCAAAACAAAAGCAATATTTTCAAAAACAGTTTTTTCCGTTAAGAGTCGGAAATCCTGGAAAACAATTCCCAAAGTACGACGATAATAAGGGACTTTACTTTGTTTTAAGTCATTGATTTTTAATCCATTAACAAACACTGTACCTTGTTCCGGAACAAGTTCGTGAGTAATAATTCGAACAAAAGTAGATTTCCCTGCACCGCTTGGTCCAACAACAAAAACAAATTCACCTTTACCGATTTGTATATTTATATCACGAAGCGCCGTATGTCTGGCATCATATTGCAAGGATACATTTTCAAAAGTAATCATTCTTATTTCCTCTCTAAGAGACGAATAGCTTCTTCTTCAATATGTTTAACAGTAAGTCCATATTTTTCAAGAAGGTCTTCTGCTTTTCCTGATTCACCGAAAGTATCTTCGGTACCAACCATTCCCATTGGAACCGGATTATTTTTGCAAACCACTTCCGCCACTGCGCTTCCTAATCCCCCCATAATTGTATGCTCTTCACAAGTAAGGATTGCACCGGTATCTTTCGCGGCTTTTATGATTGTTTTGACATCAATCGGCTTAATAGAGCTTAAATTAATTACACGGGCTGATACCCCTTTTCCTTCTAAACTTTCAGCAGCACGAAGTGCCTTAGACACCATAATCCCACAAGCAACGATAGCCACATCATGTCCGTCTTTCAGTACAACACTCTTTCCGGGAGAAAAAATTACCTTTGGATCCATGATATCATCACATTTGGCTCTTCCCATACGGATATATACCGGCCCATTATAGTGCGCTGCCCATCTTACAGCCGCTTCTGTTTCTGCGGCATCGGCCGGAACTATAACTGTCATATTGGGCAATGCACGCATCAGCGCTATATCTTCTAACATCTGATGTGTAGCGCCATCTTCACCCACCGTTAATCCGGCATGGGTTACAGCTATTTTTACATTTAAATTCGGATAACATATGGAATTTCTAATTTGTTCGTAGGCTCTGCCTGCACCGAATACGGCAAAGGTGGAAGCAAACGGAACCTTTCCTGTCGTTGCCAGGCCTGCAGCGATACCAATCATATTTTCTTCGGCAATACCTGTATCAAAAAATCTATCAGGAAATTTTTTTGCAAATATGGATGTTTTTGTAGACTCTGATAAATCCGCATCTAAAACTACGATGTCAGGATGAGTGCTTCCTAATCTTTTTAAAGTTTCACCATATGCATCACGTGTCGCTTTACCCATTATTCCGCCTCCAGCATTTTCACAAAACGCTCACATTCTTCACTTGAAGGTGCTTTTCCATGCCAGGATGCTTTCCCTTCTATTTCGGGAATCCCCTTTCCTTTAACTGTTTTCATAATAATCATTGTGGGTTTTCCTTTAATATTTCTTGCTTCTTCAATTGCGTTATGGAGCTCAGCCATATTATGCCCGTTCACAGTAATAACATGCCATCCAAAAGCACTGAATTTCTTATCAATGGGAAGTGATGACATTACATCCGTGATAGCTCCATCAATCTGTAATCCATTATTATCGATAAAAGCGGTCAGATGATCTAATTTGTAATGAGCCGCATACATCGCCGCCTCCCAAATTTGCCCCTCTTCAAGCTCACCATCTCCCAATATAGTATAAACACGCCAATCCGCATGATCCATTTTGGCAGCCAGTGCCATTCCGCAAGCAGCGCTAAATCCCTGTCCCAGTGATCCGGTTGTCATATCCACACCAGGGGTATGTTTCATATCGGGGTGTCCCTGCAGCATATGATTAATCTGCCGCAAAAAATCCAGTTCTTCTTTAGAAAAATATCCTTTCTCGGCTAAAACAGCATACAATGCAGGAGCACCATGTCCTTTGGATATGACCAGACGGTCTCGATTTTCCATCTTGGGATTTGCCGGATTGATATTCATCTCATGAAAAAAAAGTAATGTCAGTAGATCCGCAATAGAAAGAGAGCCGCCGGTATGCCCAGAATTTGCCTTTGTAATGGACTTTAAAATGTCGATTCTGATATTTTTTGCTTTTTCATTAAGAAACTTTATTTCTTCCATGGTTAGTTGATTCATCATTTACCCCCTTGGTTGAGCAACTTCTTCTAAGATTTTTATTGTTTCGCATGCTTTATTTCTGAGTATATCTACAGCTTCCCAATTATAGGCCGCTTTGGGCAAAGCTAATAATTGGGAAGATTTTACGCACAACTTGTCTTCATCAAAATCATCTAATCCAAATATTGCTTTTTCATTGACTGCCTGCAGGAAACTATCTATTTTAGGATCATAGGAAATACCAATAAAAGGAACATGCATTAAAGCCGCAAAAATCAAGGCATGAAGCCTTATTCCAATAAGAAGATCCAAATTCCCGATAAGGGACATTAACTCCTCCGTTCCATATGAATGGGAAAGGATGAACGTGTGTGGGATTTTATCACAGAATTCTTTTGCTGTTTTGTAGTCTTCCGGAAACTGCATGGGAATGAAGACAAAATTATATTCTTCTTTCCCGTTTATTTTGATAATGTAGTTTTTTAGTTGCTCCGTCCATACTTCAGTATTCATCCACCGCCGAATGGAAATGCCTATCAATTTTTTATTCGTGGGAATATGATTCTTTCTTAAAATCTCTCTTCCTATATCATGCGGTACCGGAGATAGGGATAAGACTGCATCCGCAGTGTAATAAATCCTGTTTTTTACACCAAGTTGTTCCAAAAAAAATTTTGACTCACTATCACGGACGGTTATAGCATCAACATGGTTCATTACTGTACGCAAAATCCATCGTCCCCAATGATATCTGACCGGTCCTATTCCTTGGGAGTAAAGAAATACTTTCTTTCGGAAAAATATTCCCATCCCTATAATACTCAGGTAATACATCATGCTTTTCCAGCTTGTCACATCCTGAAGCAGGCTTCCGCCGCCGCTGATTAACAAATCGGATTGATAAACACTTTTCAAAATCGAATATCCGTCAAAGCGGGATACCGCATGAACGCGAAATGTATTCTCTGTACGTCTGGGATCACCGGATATAACAGTGATTCGCATACGTTTTGGATCATAATGCAATGCACGAAGAACAGCAAACAACATAGCCTCATCTCCGGCATTGCTAAATCCATAGTATCCGGAAATTACGATATTATTCTTTTCCATAACGTTCTCCGAAAAACTCGGTTATATGTGTCAGAATAATGAGTCCGGCTAACACGATAATCATTACTGCTGTTCCTGCGACTAATCCATCAATACCTCTAATTAGACTTAAGATAAAAGGACTTCTCATATGAGCAAATGTTTCAACCATGGATCCCTGTCCGATCGTTATCGCAATAACTAAAAAATAATGTAAAATTTGTGGCCACCGATGATAAAGTGCAGCCAATGATGCTAAAATGGCTGGATGCCCAAACAGGAATTCCTTTTCCCGTGGGCGGGCATACATAATATCTTCAAGAAAACGTCTTAATGAAATTTCAAATGAAGGTACAGGTGCCCCATTATTTCCGCTGCGCCCGATAAATATAAATCCGATAATCCCCAATAGGCTGATAAGTGCCAATACGCCTAATTTAATGTCAATTTGGCAAAATTTCTTTACAAAACCGATGAAATCTTTATCAGTTACAACTACTTTGCCAAAAAACGGGAATCTTTGAATATAAATAAGAGAAACACAAATAAGAGGCAGTATAAAAGTTAACTTAACGCCCCTAAAGATATTCATCTCCAAAAAGAATCGGATATCACTTAAGATCCCGCTGATATAAATTGCTCCGATTAAGGATAATATTCCGCATCCCCAAAGCAGCAATACAGCTTCAATAAATAAATGTCTCCATCCGATATTTTTAAAAGCACTTTGTTTTTTCTGCACGCAATAATCCATAAATAAAGACATCACGATAACAGGTGTACCAACCGCACATCCCAATGCAAGAGCTTGCCGAAGAATGGCCTCATAACCAGTCCAATATAGGGTCTGCGTGAATAGGAATACTATGACTTCTATAGGCCATGCATACTTAACTAAAAAAGGTACAATTAAAAGAATTGCTACCACGCAAAGAGAGGCTGCTCCAGCTATAGATGCAGCTCGGAGTATCCGTGATGGGAAATAAGGCTCCATCACGGAAGCTTTTCCGATATTGAACCCATGTTTTTCCAACCGGTTTGTCACATCGTGTATATATCGAGCATTTGTCTCTGATAAAGTTTCTCCATTGGCAGCAAACTTATATGAAGGTAATAAATTCATCCGGACATTACGTTCTATGGTACTGACATAGAAACGTGATGCGGCTTCTTTAGGATCCAGTTTAATCAATTCATCTTTAGACATCGCATATAAACGAACAGTATTATAGCCGTCTTTATCAGACAATGTTAAAGTTCCGTCCTGCCGTTCAAACCCGAGTTGGTTTTGTGCTTCAATTAAAACGACAGGTAAATGGCGCTCTTTGAGTCCGCCCAACAAATATTCCAATTGTGCCGGGTAACCAAGTGCTTCTTTTCCTTGGAAAAGTATGGCACTAATCTTTCCCGATGAATCAACCACACTGAAAAATTGATCTATGTCCTCACGAGTTGCATGTGGAACATTCATCGGCCGAAGAACTATGTATAATCCGGTTTGTTCCACCTTTTTTACAGTAGTCTTAAATATACCAAGCGGCATATTTAAAAAGCGTTCATAGTTGGCATTTATTTCAAGCAATTCTTCGTTGTTTAAATGAATAATATGAAAATCATCTTTTCTTAAAAGACGTTTCAATTGCCCTTTGAGTTCGTCAAAATATTCTATACCCTCAGAAGTATTCGTAGATGCAATATAAATACGATTTCCACGAATAAGCGGATTAGACATATGCGATATAAGCTCTGAGCCATGATATACTGCAATATATCCATGATCCGCAAGTTTTTTGGGTGTTTCATCATATACAGCCAATGATGTAATGCCACTTTTTTTATACAAGGAAAAGAGCTCATCTGCAGATGTGCTTTCGATAGACGCGCTTTCTAAAATGTTGTTATAATCATAAACCATTTCAACAGTAGTCGCATGAGCTTCTACATTGTATCGCTGCCATGAAATGTATCCTGCCGCTATTACCCCGAGAAGTATTATTACGGCCAATATCTTAAATATATTATGCGGATAAGTTTTTATCATAATCAATCCTTCAAATTAATCGGGGATAAGGACTACGCATTATTAAACTTCTTATGCTTCAAGAATCCCTCAATGAATGGGTTTAATCCTCCATCCATAACTGATTGAATGTTTCCCGTTTCGATACCGGTACGATTATCCTTCACCAATGTATACGGCTGGAATACATAAGAACGTATTTGACTTCCCCATTCAATGGCCTGCTGTTCACCTTCAATCCCCTTTTTTACCTGTTCGCGTTTCTGCATTTCCAGTTCAAACAATTTTGCTTTCAGCAAACGCAGGCACTGTTCTTTATTTTGAAACTGGGAACGTTCATTTTGACAGGCTGCAACAATTCCCGTGGGAATATGTGTCATTCGCACTGCAGAACTTGTTTTATTGATATGCTGACCGCCTGCACCGCTTGCACGATAGTAATCAACACGTACATCAGCCATATTCAAATCAATTTCTATATCGTCACCAATTTCAGGCATTACATCAACCGCAGAAAAAGAGGTATGCCTCCGCTTTGCCGCGTCAAAAGGAGAAATACGAACTAAGCGGTGAACGCCTTTCTCGGATTTCAATAAACCATAGGCAAATTTCCCGCGAACCATATACTCTGCACTTTTGACACCCGCTTCATCTCCGGGAAGCATGTTCAATTCTTCCAGCACAAACCCCTCCGACTCTGCCCATTTAATGTACATGCGGATCAGCATTTCAGTCCAGTCCTGTGCTTCCGTGCCACCTGCCCCGGCATGAAAAGTAATAATTGCATCATTGGCATCGTACTCATCGTTTAGGAGCAGTTCTATTTCCTTCTTGTCTAATATATCTTTTAGCTCATGGATCTCTTCTTCCAGTTCACTTTCCATGTCCTGGTCATTTTCTTCAATGGCCATATCGAGCAATTCTTTTATGCTCTCTGCACGTGCAAAAAGGCGGGTATACGTGTCATAAGCAGCTTTTGCTTCAGTAGCTTTTTGAGATATTTCTTTCGCATGGTCTCCGTTTTCCCAAAAAGACGGATCACTCATTTCTACATCATAACTTCTAATTTTCTCCTCTAATTGAGGTAAGTCAAAGTGAATCCCTTATTTCTTTTTCATGTTCAAGCAGTTCTGTCAATGTTTTTTTCAAATCTTCCAACATCTGTTAATCATCTCGCTTTCAGTTTTATCTATTAAAAATTATCATTTATCATTTTCGCTCACTTCAGAATTATTCACAGAAGAATCAATTCTTTCTTTTTTAGAAGGAGCATCATTTTCCGGACTCGGTGTAAATTGGATTTGAATATGATAGAGATATAAAATGATTGTTTCAATCATAGACTGCTGCATTTCACTGAAAATATTAAATGCTTCCACCTTATATTCAACAATCGGATTTCGCTGCCCATATGAACGAAGTCCAATTCCTTCTTTCAACATATCCATATCATCCAAGTGTTCCATCCATTTGGAATCAACAACCTTAAGCATGACAGCCTTTTCCAATTCACGCATCATGGAAGATCCAATGGATTTTTCCCTTGCTTCATAGGTTTCATGCGCGATATCCATAAGTTTCCGCCCAATTTCTTCGCGGCTCATATTCTCAATTTCATCAAGTTTAACTTCACCGGGGGCAAGAAAATACTTTTCACAATATTTTATCAGTGCATCAAAATCCCATTCTTCCGGATAAAGCTTCGGATTCGCATATGTTTCCAGTCCATGATTGATAAGCATGTCTACCATATTTAAAATTTGGTCTTTCATATCCTGGCCTTCAAGGATTTTACGACGTTGTTCATAAACAACTTTACGCTGCTGATTCATAACATCATCATATTCAAGCACATATTTTCGGATATCAAAGTTTCTTTCCTCTACCCGTTTTTGGGCTTTCTGAATAGCGCTTGAAACCATACTGCTTCTGATTTCTTCATCCTCTTCCAGTCCCATTTTTTCCATGAACTTCTTGATGTTATCTCCACCAAAGATGCGGAGCAAGTCATCCTCAAGTGACAAGAAAAATTGACTGGAACCGGGGTCTCCCTGGCGGCCGGCACGTCCGCGCAGCTGATTGTCAATCCTTCGGCTTTCGTGACGTTCTGTACCGATGATTGCTAAACCTCCCAGCTCGGATACTCCTTCACCTAAAACAATATCAGTTCCCCTACCGGCCATGTTGGTGGCAATAGTAACTTGGCCTTTTTGCCCGGCTTGTGCTACAATTTGTGCTTCTAATTCATGATATTTCGCATTTAATACATTATGGACAATACCAGCCTCTTTCAGCATATGACTCAGTTGTTCCGACTGCTCAATAGACGTTGTACCGATAAGCATTGGCTGCCCGGTAGCGTGACGCCTTTCAATTTCACGGACAACTGCCCTGTACTTGCCACGTTTCGTCTTAAAAATAACATCAGGCAGATCTTTTCGTTGGACAGGTCTATTGGTAGGAACTTGGAAAACTTCAAGTCCGTAGATTTTAATAAATTCCTGTTCTTCTGTTTTCGCCGTTCCAGTCATGCCTGCCAGTTTATCATACATTCTGAAATAGTTTTGAAATGTGATCGTTGCTAAGGTTTGGCTTTCACGTTGTACTTGCAATCCTTCTTTTGCTTCTATAGCTTGATGTAGTCCGTCGGAGTACCGGCGGCCATACATTAATCGTCCTGTAAACTCATCAACGATAACAACTTCTCCATCTTTAACGACATAATCACGGTCGCGCTCCATCATGGCCTGTGCGCGCAGTGCTTGTACAAAAAGATGATTCAGTTCCAGATTATCTGTATCATAAAGGTTATCGACCTTAAGCATTTTTTCCATTTTTGACACACCGGCTTCAGTCGGTGCAACAGTTTTCTGTTTTTCATCAATGGTATAATCCTCTCCTAATTTAAGTTGAGGAACTAATTTAGACATCACATAATAATTATCTGTAGATTTCTGGCCCGGGCCAGAAATAATAAGCGGCGTACGTGCCTCATCAATGAGAATACTATCTACTTCGTCAATTAAGCAATAATGGAGAGGCCGCTGTACCATTTGATCCAAACTGCTTACCATGTTGTCACGTAAATAATCAAATCCGAATTCATTGTTTGTCCCATAAGTAATATCTGAATTATAAGCAATTTTTCGTTGTTCAAAATCCAAATCATGCACAATAAGGCCAACCGATAATCCTAAGAATTTATATACTTGCCCCATCCATTCACTATCACGCTTAGCCAAGTAGTCATTGACAGTAATAACATGAGCCCCTTTGCCCTCTAATGCATTCAAATATACCGGTGCCGTAGCGACGAGAGTCTTGCCTTCTCCCGTACCCATTTCTGCAATGTTGCCACGGTGCAGAATAATACCGCCGATAAGCTGGACATCGAACTGCCTCATTCCTAACACACGGCGGGAAGCTTCTCTTATGACAGCAAATGCATCTGGTAGAATATCATCCAAAGTCTCACCTTTTGCAAGTCGTGCCTTAAACTCATTAGTCTTATTTGCCAAAGAAGAATCACTCAGTTTCTTCAATGCTGATTCCTGTGGGTTGATTTTTCCTTCCACAAGCTGCCGCATTTTCTTTATATCACGTTCATTGGAACCGTTAAATAAGCGGTCAAAAAACTTATTGAACATTAAAATACTCCTTATCCTACCAGCAAAAACAATTTTCATTTACACGAATATCTAGTATATTTTAGCAAAACATAGACATATAGTCAAAAAAGAGCGGATAAAACCGCCCTTTTTCAATCACTTCATTTAATTCTTATTTTGCAGCATCAATTAAACCGTATTTTCCGTCATCTCTGCGATAAACGACAGCCATCGCTTCTGTTTCAGAATTAAAAAACATAAAGAAATTGTGCCCCAATAAATTCATTTGTAAAATAGCTTCTTCCGGAGACATTGGGTTAATAGTAAAACGCTTTTGTCTGACAATCTCAAATTCACTCTCGCCTGGTACGGATTCTTTCTCACTGACAAACTGTTTGTTTAGAACATTAGATTCTTTAAAACGTTTGGCCAAACGGGTTTTATATTTGTGAATCTGACGTTCGACCTTGTCAAAAACCAAGTCAATAGACTTATACATATCATCAGATTTTTCAACACCACGAAGAATAACACCATCCACAAATGCAGTTACTTCACAGGTTTTAGTCATGTTTGAAATTCTAAGGAGTACATTGATTTTAATCGGTTTATCAAAATATCTTTGTATCTTTCCAGTGTGTTTTTCTACATAAGTACGTAAAGCTTCTGTGATTTCAAGATTTTTCCCTCTAACTGTCAATTCCATAAATAAATCCCCCTTTCACGAATGAGCAATTTATGTACTGCTCTTTATAGTTATTATAGTATATTCCTCTAAATTTTCAAATTGATAATAATCGGTTAGATGTCTATTTTATTAGATATTTGAATGTATTTGATACGAATGTAAAATGAAAATTACAATTGCTGCTAATTATACCAATTATTTATAAAATGCTCTCCAAACATTAACTGTGTAGAAGAAAAATTTACTAAATGGCAATAGAAAAGCAGAATCAAAATTTGATCCTGCTTTTTGAATCAAAAACCTACGCTTTATAGCTTCAGTAAGTGATCAGTCTACCACTTTTACATTAGCAGCCTGAGGACCTCTTGCACCATCAATGATATCGAAGTCTACTTTCTGACCTTCACTCAGTGTTTTAAATCCTTCTGTCTGAATTGCAGAGTAATGAACGAAAACGTCGCCGCCTTCTTCTCTTTCAATAAAGCCGAAGCCTTTGTCTGCACTGAACCACTTAACTGTACCTTTCATAAAATGTTCCTCCTAAAAATATTACTACTTTGCCCCATTCGGACACGAATTAACATTACCACAAATCATAGATAGAGTCAATGATAAATAATATTTCACCTTACAATACTTGAGCCAGGAAAGATTTTGTCCTTTCTTCTTTCGGGGTTTTAAAAATCTCCTCCGGAGTTCCTTCTTCCAAAATCATCCCGCTGTCCAAAAAGAGTATTCTTGTACCCACTTCTTTGGCAAAGCCCATTTCATGCGTAACAACTACCATAGTCATACCTTCTTCCGCCACTTCTTTCATGACATCCAGCACCTCATGAACCATTTCCGGATCCAGTGCAGAAGTCGGCTCATCGAACAACATCACATCCGGATTCATTGCCAGTGAACGTACAATCGCTACACGCTGCTTTTGTCCACCGGATAAGGTAGAAGGATACACATCTGCTTTGTCCTGCATATTGATACGTGCAAGAAGTGCCATCGCCTGCTCGCGAATCTTTTTAACCTCTTCTTTGCGCTTTGCACCGTGCAGTCCCTTGCAGCGGACATGAACCGGCGCCAGCATAATATTTTCTAACACCGTTTTATTATTAAACAGATTAAAATGCTGGAAAACCATACCCATATGGCGTCGATGCACATTAATATCTACATGCGGATCTGCGATATCTACATCATTAAAAATAATCTGCCCACCTGTAGGGTCTTCCATACAGTTTAAGCATCGAAGAAACGTACTTTTTCCTGAACCACTTGGTCCGATGACAACCACGATATCGCCCTTGTTGATGGTAATATCAATTCCGTTTAATACATCATGACTGCCAAAACTTTTTTTCAAATTAATTACGTCTATCACTTTTTCTCAGGCTCCTTTCCATGCATTTGATTCCGAGTGAAATAAGCAGTACCAGTGCAATGTAAATCACTGCCATCACCAGATAAGGAACCATAAACTCATAGCTGTTACTGCCAATATAGTTAAATGCCACATAAAGGTCAGCCGCACCAACAAAACTTACAACGGAAGTCTCTTTAATCAAGGCAATAAACTCATTTCCGAGTGTTGGCAGAATATTTTTTACTGCCTGTGGAATCACAATTTTACGCATTGTCGTCGCAAAACTAAGTCCCATCGCACGTCCAGCCTCCATCTGTCCGCCGTCTACGGACAAAATACCGGCGCGCATCATTTCTGAAATATAGGCACCACTATTCAAACCAAACACAAGCACAGACACCTGCACACCCGTAAGTTTTACTCCGATAATCGGAAGCAATACATAATAGCACACAAGCAACTGCACTACCATCGGTGTTCCACGGAACAAGCCAACATAAAAAGAACAAAAACCATTCAAAATTCTTGGCAGTATCTTGTATTTTGGCACAACACGTACAGTCGCAATCAAAATACCTATAATAATACCAATCAAAAGACCGGCAATTGCAATAATCAATGTATTCTGCAAGCCTTCTATTACCTTCTGATATCCGTTCTGCTCAAAGAAAATTTGCTTAAACGCTTCTATTTTTAATCCAAAATTATCCATATCTACCTCGTAAAAAGCAGGTCCGTGTAGGTCACGAACCTGCTGACTATTACTGCATTTTGTTAATTGCTTCTGTAATGCACTTAGCCGGTGCAGAATCGATGACTACATAATTGATGTTACCATTAATCAAATCCTGTACTGCTAAAGAACCATTCTTATAACCGGTTGTGGTTACTTTGTAACCTTCAAATCCCCAGTCCTTATCTCCTTCGCAATAGAACTGACCGGTTGTACCGTTCTGGACACCAATCGTTACACTCTTATCTTTTGTTTTTAAAATCTTCTCAATTGCTGCTTTATCTTTACAACTGTCAAACTCTGTACTATCACCTTTGACAATCAGTCTTTGTGCTGCGTTATAATAAGTATCTGAAAAATTCACATATTTCTTTCTATCTTCTTTGACAGTAAGACCTGCCATTGCAACATCACTCTTATGCTGTCCAACTGACAAGCAGACGGAATCAAATTCCATGTTCTGGATTACCAGTTCTTTGTTCAATTTTTTTGCAAGTGCTGCCGCAATTTCCATATCAATACCATAGTAGCTGTCGCCCTTCATGTACTCAAATGGCTCAAAAGAAGCATTCGTTGCAACCAAAAGCTGGTCTTTTGATGTATCAAGTTTCTCAGATTTTACCGGTGTTGGATTTCCACCGCCAAAATATTTGTTACAGATTTCATCAAACGTTCCATTGTCTTTAATCTCTTTGATAAAATCATTGACCTGTGTCAAAAGTTCCGGTTTGTTTTTATCTACACCAAACGCATACTCTTCACTAGTCAAGTCCACATCAATCACCTTAACAGCCTGCTGTTTTGTCTGGCTGTCGCTCTTCTTCGCGTCGTTTCCACTATCGGAACTGCCACATCCACATACAGCCACCGCCGTCATAATTACGGTAAGACCCATTGCTATTAACTTTTTCATTGTTCATCCTCCTAACATGTTTTCAATATATTCGTGTCATTATACCATGAACGGGAAATATTTTCAATGTTTGGAGAAAAGATTTTGTCCAATTTACCAAACATCGTTTTTTTCTTACTCAAATGATTCCCCGCGCTTTCATTTTCTTTATAAAGTCATTTTTCAAAATCGGTCCGATTTCCAAACTGCCAAAATCATCTGCTAACAATATGTAACGGTTTACCGTATCCACTTTTTTCACGAATTCCAAATTCACAATCACGCCACGCTTGCACAATACAAAATTATCACTATCTAACTCCTTTAACAGACTGTTGCAAGTTTTATACGGAATCTCAATCCGACCCGACGTTGTTACAATCTCTAAACGATGGTTTACACTTTCTACATATACAATTTCCGAAACGGCAATCATTTCTAACATTCCTTCTGTCCGAAACATCAGTGACCGGTCCTTTTCCTGTACCGTTTCATAGCGAATTGCCTCTTGAATTGTTTGCTTTACTTTTTCAAAATCAAACGGTTTTTCGATAAATTGGTAACAGTGAACAGACGAATACATACACATTTTCGGATCATACATGGAAGTAATGATAAGAATTGGCGTAAACAAATATTTATCAACTTTTCTTATATTCTGAGCAAATTCCCCACCGGATACATCATCGTGCTGTTGTGGATGTAAAATAATATCTACCAAAAACAAGTCAATTGTTCTCTTCATTGCAATATCATACGCCGTCTTTTCATCTGCAGCCTCATAAATTACGGCATCCGAATGCACTTCCTTTACCAGACCGGCAAGCACCTTTCTGGTCTCACTTTTGTCTTCTAAAATCAGTACCTCTTTCATTTTCATCCTCTCCTTTGTTTCGTCTTTTG
>ENA-OPVG01001903-OPVG01001903.1-human-gut-metagenome-genome-assembly--contig:-NODE-1903-length-13768-cov-2.857799_pt1 | contig 13768 bp, 10 predicted proteins | sample MGYA00241093_ERZ501975 | MGnify/ENA primary metagenome ERZ501975 (study PRJEB25962, sample SAMEA2042993) | human gut metagenome | biome: human gut; feature: human-associated habitat; material: faeces... | reverse complement strand
GAAGAAAATCCGTGCTATATTACAAAAAGGCAGATAAGCTGAATTTTGCTTATCTGCCCAAATAAAACTAAGTATTTTATCATAGAGAAATTAATTTTACAGAAATAATCACACACTCTCTCAAATATTGAAATGACCATAAACAAAGGCAAGCCAATTTTAAAGGCTTGCCTTTATATGTTCATTCATATTATCTTGCACATTTTGAGCAAGGACATTTGCTGCTGTCTTGTGCTGCTGAAAGGGTGGTTGCTCTTGCATTTTTGCCGGCACAGCTTGCGCTGTAATGATATTTCTTTCCCGATGGGGTTACATATACTGTTGAACCGCGTACAACGCCGCTTGATGATGAGCTACCGCTTGAACTTCCGCTTGAGCTACTATTAGTTTTCGGCGGTGTATACGGTTCGGTATACCAACCTACTTTTTTATATGCGTCTACCTCTGACTTCAATGTATATCTTGTTCTTCCGTCTGCCGAGAGCAAAATTCCCAAATGTTTAAACACTTCATAATTTATTCTTTAAATTTATTTTCCTCATCCTTTCGCTTTGTAGATTTTTAGCTTTTATTCCAAATATATCTTACAACCAAAAACGGTTTAAACATTTCGTTTAAACCGTTTCACATTTTAAATCTTATTCCACTTCATATTCAACCGTGGCAAGTTCATTCATTTCGATGTCATACAGAGTTGCCGTAACAGTTCCGCTCGGTGTAAAATCCTTTGGATTCATCACTCTATATTCACCTGCACCGTTTGTGATTACCTTTCTGTCTCCGACATTATCTCCGCACTTAAATCTGACTATATAAGAAGCTTCTTCCGTAACGGTAATATAAACACTGCCGTCTTTATAAGTAATACCATACTCCCAATCTTTCTTCGGCAATGTAATCTTCACATTACCATATTCAGAGGTATATAGCTCATATCCTTCTTCTGTCATTGTCGACGGTTTTGTATACTTTTTTGTCCACACCGATTCGTCCGATAAATTTGGGATTGTTTTTTCTTCCGTTACATTCGGATAACCCTCAAGCGAACGAATAATTTTTCCGCTTTCGGTCAATGTCGGGTCTTCAGATATGCTCCAAGCACCCCACCAATGAGCATAAAGCGTCACATCATCGCCCGAAATTTCTTCAAAATTTTCAACTTTTGTTCCACCGTCTTTTTCGGTGTACCAACCGCCAAACACCAAACCAGCTCTTGTCAGCTCGTCAAACGAACCGTCGCCATCTGTCCAATAATTACTGATATATTTGCTACTTGTTGTATTTCCGCCGCTATAATTCGAGTCAAATGTAACATTGCGTTCCTTTATATCAGTCGGAAGCGGAATAGTCTTTACCACAATCACACCCACCGGCATGTCGTTTTCATAATAATCTCTTACAACCTCAATGTTATTTCCGTTTTGCCTTAGTCGACAGAAAACAACATCTTTAATATTCTTGATTGCATATGTATAATATTTATCGGTTTCAAAGCTATAAAGATACACTGTGGATTGACTCGTTACAAAGCTCGGTCTAAAGAAACAAATATATTTGCTGTCCTCAGTTATAATATAGCTTGTCGGTTTCGCTCCGTTTTCTTCTGATGAAGGTATAAGTGTTTCTGTAAAATCAGAAGTAGTTTTCACTTTGTCCATATCAATATAGTAGAATTTCTGAATATCATCATTCCATATAAATTGCATATAAAAACCGGTAAACATATCATATTTTTCATAAGTCGTATCCGTACAATGCGTAGCATAATCTACATATCCTGCTCTGTTCAATACAGTATCACTTACTAAAAAGTACCCACGACTCACTGTGCCCAGCAAATCGGGAACAGGGTCATCTGCCGTAACATCAACATGATATTTTTTTCCGCCGATTGTAACGCAGCTCCAAGCATGAAGTTGCGGATCCTCACCCAAATGTAGCGGTTTTCTTCCCAACACATACGTTGCCGTCACTCCGACTCTGCCAAGTAGGTCGTTATATGCATTAGCATAACCGTCACAAACGGCATAACCCTCTACAATCGCACCGTACGCAGTGTGTGCATTCGGTCTTGATGTCGTCACATCATACTGACAATTCATCACAAGCCAGTCGTGAAGTGCCAATGCTTTTTGAAGTTCCGTCATATCCTTGCCCTTATTTTTGCCGAGAGCCTCACGAAGTGCTTTATCGACCGCCGCCTCATATATGGTTTCTTTATCTTCGTCCGAAATGACATCTGTTACCGTAACGGCATCTGAAAGCGGGTTCATTGTTTCTAATCCGTCCCAATACATAACCTTGTCGCCGTTTTTTACATTAAGCACCGTACTGCTGCTTTCCGTCACATACTCTTTCACAACCTTTGTAAGTTTTCCGTCCTTGTCATACGATGCAACAATCGCAACACCCGATGTACCGTTTCCGACAACTGCTTTGCCATCCACTACAATAATTGCCAAGTCTGCCGCCGAAACACTCACCGACATAACAAACAAACCTATCAGCACCGCAATTACTGATATTAATTTCCCATAGTTTTTCATATTTATCCCTCCCTTAAACGCAATAATATCACGTTCTTTTATAATAATTATATCAGAACTCTATAATATTTTCTACTGCTTTAATAAAAAAATATACAGGTAAGCCTTATTTAAAATAGACTTACCTGTTTCACATTTTATCTTCTGTCGTTCTTTACACCTGTCTTATAATCATAAAAAGAATATGCCTCGTTAAGAGCAAAATTTCCTAAAGTTTTAAAGACATCATCTTTAAACTCATTTTGTTTCATTTCGCCCTTTTCATTTATATATCTGTACATTTCGCCTTGATAAAAATACAAATTGTTTTGATTTGCCGCCGAATAAACAAGTCCAAAATACAATACATCATTATTAAAATAATAAATTCGATTATACTTAAAACCGTTTACACCTGACGGAATATCTATTCTCAGAATTTGATCTTCGAGAGTATAATACTTTACACCGCCGTCAATCTCTGAAACTTGAAGTGAACCAATACTTTTATCTGTATTTTCTCTCAATTTATTGATTATGCTTGATTTCGTTCCAACGCCTTTTATCTCAGCCGACGGCATATTATTTTCATATGTATTTGGTATTTCACCGTCATTCAGCTTTACCGCCGACCACTTTATCGCCTCCGACATCAAAATCGGATTGGCAGGTTTTTGTCCTTGATTGTGTCCGCTTACCAAAAAGTATCCCGCAAAGCCTGACGCAACCGCCAAAAATATAACCGTTACAACCACAATTACAATAATAGCAATTTTATTGTTTGGTTGATACCTCTCAGAATTAAATTGTTGAGATTGTTGAGATTGTTCATTGGTTTTTACAATTTTTTCGCCGGTCATTGGATCAAAGTTATAGTCATCTTTAATAATTTTTTCGCCGGTCATTGGATCAAAATTATAGTCATCTTTAATAACTTTTTCACCGGTCATTGGATCAAAATTATAATCTTCTCTGTTCATATCATTATCCCCCTATCTGACGTATGCACTTGTCACATATCCGACCATACCGTTATAATTAACCTTATCATATCCGTTGTACGAGCCGAGATATTCAACTGCCGCTCCGACAGGAATTTCACAAATGTATTCCGCCGGCTCTGACGGTGTTTTTCTTAAATACACCGAATTTTGCACTCCTGAAATATGATAAATCGGATTTCCGCCTGTGTAGACATGAGGATCTGTTGATGTCAAATATTCCGCTTTGGCATAACCGATTTGCCCCTTGTATTTTATTTTGTAGAAACCGTTTGTAACATCCTCAATATATCCGACAGGTTCACCCCAAGGGATTGTACAGATATTTTCCGAATTTTCTTCCGCATACTTTCTTAAATATATTGAGTTCTGTACATTAAAAACATACATTGTGAATTTAACCGATACATCGGACGAGCCTGTCGCATGTTGCACCGGTTCAGCAGGTTTGGCATTTTTATTACCTGCCTGTTGAATTGCAATATTCGCGTCTTCCGTAAGATACTTTGTCATTACAAAGCCTTCTTGTCCGCCATACTTAATTTTTGAAAAATCATCATTTTCCTTTTTTACAAATTCAACCTGCGTGCCAAGCGGAATTGTGGTAATCTGTTCACCGTTTTGGTCCGGAGTTTTCCTCAATGTTACGCTTTCATTCACATTTACAATGTACATAACCTTTGTCGGATTTTCTGTCGGTGCCGGTGTTGCAAGAGTTTTATCGACAACCTTGTCACACAACACATATCCGTCCACGCCGTTTACTCTTATCTTATAAAAACCGCCATGCGCAAGTGCCAAAAAGCTTACCGTTTCATTTGCTTTTGTCTGCATAAGCACTGCCGAACCTTTATCGGGATTTTCATAAACATTCGTACCGTCATCTAAAATTGTATATGACATACCTTCATTAATGCTGTTTAAACTTACATTTCCGTTGCTTGCATTATTGAATGTTGACGCATACTTTTGATATGCAAAAACAACTCCGCCGACAGACAGCAATGCAACTGCCGCACATATAACGCAAACAGCAATTAATTTGTTTCTTGAATTCATTCCCCTCATCCTTTCGCTTAACAGATTTAAGTTTTTATTACAGATATACAAAATTATATAATAATAATTAAAAATATTATATCATTTTCGACAACAGTTGTCAATATATTCCACAAAATAAAAAACGGTTTAAATTTTTCGTTTAAACCGTTCTTCAAATTTACACCATAGGTTCCATTGTACCTTTTTCCAACAGTATATACGCATTGTTTCACCGTTATACCCTTTGTATTTTTACCTGCCATTTTGCAGTCCGCCACCTCTACCACTGCATGCGGCATATTTGTTTTTCTCCAAAGCTGCGGGTCAAAAGCGTCCTCCTTATACTTCGACTCAAACACTTTTGCATTACCTTCCGAACCGAAAAGTATAACTTTTTTATCAAAAGTCGCAAGACCCTCAACTTCTGTCGGACGGCCCACTCCTGTAAATACTGCTAAAGTTACTTTAAAGAAATACTTCAAATCAACCGAATAAAAACCTCTGTTAAACGGCACAGCCTCAATGTCCGTAAACACCCAAATCACTTCGGCTTTTGTGCATTTAACGTTTATTGCTCTGTCCACAATATCCTGACCGCATGAAGTCAAGTACACGCGTACATTTTCCAAGCAGTCTTTATCCCTGCAACTGTCATATATCTTATCAGTATGTACACACACTGCTTCACGGAAATTTGTATCACAAGGATATTTTCTTTCTCTTCCGCAGTCATTACAGCAATTTCTGTTACAATCAGCCATTTATTATCATTCCTTTCTATGTTTTTGGGATTTTCCCTTGGTATAGAATATGAAACTCACCGAAAAGTGTTACTTTTACCGATTATTTTAAATTAAAGTCTGAAAATTGCAAACATTTCTATTTGGATTATGATATAATATGAAAAGTTTAGAAGTATCACGAAAGGAATTAAAACATGAACAATATCACAGTAACCACAAACAAAAAAGCGTCTATGTCCGATTTTTACGGTATATTTTTTGAAGACATAAACCATGCCGCCGACGGCGGACTTTACGGTGAAATGATACGCAACAGGGCGTTTGAATTTTCACCTATGGACAATCCGTCATATCAGGCGTTGACGGCTTGGAAACGTATTGAAGAGGGCGGTGCGTCGGTATCGTCATTTGTATCAAACAAATCACCGTTTTCAAAGCGAAATCCGAATTATCTTATTCTTGAAATTAACAAAGCAGGCACAAGAGCCGGCATAAAAAATCTCGGCTACAACAGCGGTATTGCGGTAAAGGAAAATGAAAGCTACAATTTTTCATGCTACGCAAAAAGTGACAAGCCTTGTGAAATAACAGTTTCAATAGACAACGCATACGGTGAAGTCATTACAGAAAAGTCGCTTAACATCACGTCAAACGAATGGACGGAGTATTCATTTACATTAACATCACCTGTTGACGATTTTTCGGCAGTGCTTGCAGTCACATCAAATCAAGAATGTAAATTCTGTCTTGATTTTGTATCGTTATTCCCCGTAAAAACCTACAAAAACCGTAAAAACGGTATGAGAAACGACATAGCCGAAATGCTTGCGGACTTAAAGCCTAAATTTATGCGTTTTCCGGGCGGTTGTCTTATCCACGACGGCACACTTAATTCCGACGACAGAAACTCAATGTACCGTTGGAAAAACACAATCGGTGCTGTAACCGACAGACCGTCACGACGTAACAACTGGCGATACAATCAATCGTTGGGACTCGGATATTTTGAATACTTCCAATTCTGTGAGGACATCGGTGCAAAGCCTTTGCCTGTACTTCCTGCCGGATATAATCCGCATATGGAGCAAGCCGTTCCGCTTGACGAAATGCAGGAATGGATTGATGACGCACTTGACCTTATCGAATTTGCCAACGGCACTGCCGACACGAAGTGGGGCAAAATAAGATGTGATATGGGACACGCCGAGCCGTTCAATCTTGAATATCTTGCAGTCGGCAACGAAGAAGTCGGTCAGGGCTTTTGGGACAGATATGACCTTTTCCACAAAGCCATAAAAGAGAAATATCCGCAAATAAAAATAATTAACTCTGCCGGACCTTTCCCACAAGGCGGTGAATTTGAACGCGGTTGGAACAACGCAAAAAAGAACGGCTCTGACCTTGTTGACGAGCATTACTACACATCACCCGAATGGATGCTTGCCAACTGCCACCGTTACGACAATATGCCGTCAGACGGTCCGAAAGTATTCTTAGGCGAATACGCGTCATGGGGCAACACATATTACAACGCACTTATCGAGGCGGCATATATGACAGGACTTGAAAACAACGCACATGCAATCGGTCTTGTATGCTATGCACCGCTTTTATGCAATGTTGACTACATAAACTGGCAGCCCGATATGATTTGGTTTGACAATCACAGAGTATACGGCAGTGCAAATTACTATGTACAAAAAATGTTTATGAACTGCACAGGCAACAATCTGCTTGACGTAAAGCACGACGGTTTTGACAAGCCTATCACTCTTGGCAGTGACAAAATCAGCGGTAATATTGAGATTGAAGCTGACAGATGCAGTGCGGAATTTTACGATATTAAAATCACCGACATCGCAACAGGCAATGTAAAAACATATGAAAATCTATCATTCAGCAACGGCGGTAAAGCCGTTATAGACAGCATAGACTCAAATCATTACAAAGTCGAATTTACCGCCAAACGCACAGCAGGCGACAAAGGTTTCCGCCTGTTCTTCGGCAAGTCGGACAATAAAAACTTAATTCAATGGTTTATCGGCGGTTGGCAAAATCAAGACACAGAAGTCAACGCACAAGTAAACGGACGCGGTTCGTGCCTTGACCACAACATTTTCTCCGTAATGACAGGACAGGAATACAAACTTTGCCTTGAAGTCAACGGCAGAAATATTACTACATATATAAATGGCAAAACCGCAAACACTGCAATCGACAAACAGCCTGTTATGGAGGAATTGTACTACACCGCAAGCAGTGACGATAACAACATTTATATTAAAGCGGTCAATGTGCGTGACACCGAAATAACATCTGAAATATGCGTTGAAGGCGTAAACGGCATTAACGCAAACGTAACGGAGCTTTCCGGCAATTCGCTTGATGATATAAACGATTTCGATAATCCGAAAAAGGTATCGCCGAAAACATCGGCTTTAACAGCCGTATCAAATACATTTGAATACACATTCCCGCCACAGAGCGTTACAATATTCACTGTACAGAAATAAAAAAATCATAAAGTTCCTCAAACGTCGAAACTTTAGATTTTATGCCATTTCTGTCGCACATGTCGCCAGAAATGATTTTTAATGAGGTTAGCACCTCAAACTCCCAATAACAAAGTAAACAAAACCTTAACGGTTTTGTTTACTATCTAAATCGGGCGATTACAATCGTCCGATTTTTTTGTAATCAAATATTACAAAGCGGAATAAATATAAACAAAAGGGGGTATCCGTATGGAAAGCTTTGAAACTGCTGCACCGATAATAGTTCTTGTCTGTTCACTTACCGCACTGTTATTTTCATTCATCAAATTTTACTCCGTAAAGCGAAAAAGCGAAGGTACGGATATGATGAAAAGCATCAGCGTCAAAATACGCAAAGGTGCAATGGCATATCTTAAACGGCAATACAAAACGGTCGGCATATTTTTTGCGATTATGTTTTTCATTTTGACCGTACTTGCGGCGAAAAGATTTCTAAGTCCGTTTGTGCCGTTTGCATTTTTGACAGGTGGATTTTTTTCGGGATTATCGGGATATGTGGGAATGAATATCGCCACATATGCCAACACACGCACCGCGAACGGTGTTCGTGACGGACTTAACAAGGGTTTAAAAATCGCGTTTGCGTCAGGCTCTGTTATGGGGCTTACCGTTGTCGGTTTAGGACTTTTCGATATAAGTGTGTGGTTTATTCTTTTGAAATTCGTGTTCAAACTCAACATAAATGACGTTATGACAGCTATGCTCACATTCGGTATGGGTGCAAGTTCAATGGCACTGTTTGCACGCGTGGGTGGCGGAATATTCACAAAAGCGGCTGATGTCGGAGCGGATTTAGTCGGCAAAGTCGAAGTCGGTATACCTGAGGACGATCCGCGTAATCCTGCCTGCATTGCCGATAATGTCGGCGACAATGTCGGTGACGTTGCAGGAATGGGTGCTGATTTGTATGAATCGTATGTCGGCTCGATTATTTCGTGCGGAGCGCTTGCATCGGCGGCAGGGCTTGGCTTTAACGGTGTACTTGTGCCGATGCTTATCGCCGCAATCGGCATAATTGCGTCTATTATCGGCACATTTTTCGTTTCGACAAAGGAAGGTGCAACGCAAAAATCGCTTTTAGGCTCATTAAGACGCGGTACATACATTGCGTCAATTCTGTCGGCAGTCGGCTCGGCATTTCTTATTTTCACATTACTTCCCGACAATTCAAATGTAATTTGGGCGGTTATTTCGGGACTTATCGCAGGCGTGATGATAGGATATTTCACAGAGTATTACACGTCAGACTCTTACAATCCTACAAAAAACCTCGCAAAATCTTCAAATACAGGCTCGGCGACAATCATAATAGACGGTATCGCACTGGGAATGTCGTCAACGGCGATACCTGTTATTATAATCGGAATTTCGGTAATTATAAGCTACTTTACCGCAGGAGGTATGGCAAGCTTTGAGGACGGACTTTACGGAGTTGGTTTGTCGGCAGTCGGTATGCTTTCAACACTCGGCATAACGCTTGCGACAGATGCATACGGACCTGTTGCCGACAACGCAGGAGGTATTGCGGAGATGTCAGGACTTCCCGATATAGTGCGTGAAAGAACGGACGCACTCGATTCACTCGGCAACACGACCGCCGCAACAGGCAAAGGTTTTGCAATAGGCTCGGCGGCACTGACCGCGCTTGCACTGATAGTTTCATACACCGATAAAATAACCGAAATGGGAATTGAACTTAATCTTTCCGTCACTAATCCCGCAGTGCTTATAGGCTTATTTTCAGGGGCAATGCTGCCGTTTTTGTTCAGTGCAATGACTATGAGAGCTGTCGGACGTGCGGCACAAAAAATTGTTGTTGAAGTAAGACGTCAGTTTAAAGAGATAAAAGGATTGATTGACGGAAAAGCAGAGGCTGATTATGAAACGTGCGTTGACATATGCACAAAATCTTCGCTAAAAGAGATGATTTTCCCCGCCGCACTCGGAATACTTGCACCGATAATTGTCGGATTGGTGCTTGGGTGCAACGGTGTTGTCGGTATGCTTGCAGGTGCTTTAATATCCGGTTTTGCACTTGCTGTAATGATGGCTAATTCGGGCGGTGCTTGGGATAATGCGAAAAAATATATCGAGGCAGGTAATTTCGGTGGTAAAGGCAGCGAAAATCATAAAGCCGCCGTTGTAGGCGATACGGTCGGTGATCCGTTTAAAGATACTTCCGGTCCGTCCGTTAATATATTGATTAAACTTCTGTCTATGGTTTCAATCGTTTTCGCCGCACTTATCGCCACATACGGTGGTATGGGGCTGTTTTAGGCAAACAAAAAGGCGGTTATAAAAACCGCCTTTTTAATGTAATTGCTTTTATTGAATATCAAATTTTTGTGCCTGTGTAACAGGTTGTAACATATCCGATAAAATAAATACTTTCGCCAATTTGGCTTTATCCGTTTTGTCAATCAAAATACTTGTACTGCCCGACATTTCAAGCGGAACACAATTCATTTTTACCAAAACTCCGTTTTTGTCATACACCGCCGCATACACATAACAAGTTTTATATGTTTGTTCCGGCTCTACGTTAAATGTATATCCCTCCGATGTTTCAGTTTTTGTTATTGTTGCCGTTGTCAAAGGTATATCTCGTTTATAATGGATTGTTACATTTTCCAACTCGTCATTTTCCGAAGATATAGACATTTTATTCCATTGTTCTTCTGTACCACCATAATATATGTCTGTTAAATTGGTACATTCACAAAATGCCTTTCTATCTATTGTTGTTACGCCGGTCGGTATAGTTACGCGAGTTATATTGTTACAGTTGTAAAACGTGTATGAATTAATAACTTCTACACTGTTAGGTATTATTATATTTTCCAAACTACTACAATTCTTAAATGCCAACTTACCAATATTGGTTACACTATCCGCTATGGTTATATCTTTTAGATTACTACAATCTCCAAAAGCACAATAACCAATATCGGTTACGCCGTCTTCTATAACAACATGTTTTATTTCTTTGTTATTCTTAAATGGTGACTCTTTCTTTTCCCCAGAAGATAGATTCCAATTCTCCATATTCCCCGTACCGCTGATGGTAAGTGTTCCGTAATCATCAAGTATCCACGTCAAATTCTTTCCACAAGTACCGCTTGTTTCAGCGGACGCCACAAGTGGCACAAATGCACAAAATACAGACAATGCAAGAACAATGATTAAAAATTTCTTTTGCATTTTAATTTACCCCCAAAATATAAAATGTGATATTTACATCATATCATATTTTCCAACAGTTAGCAACACTTTCCAACACAAAAAAAAGCAAGCCACATAAGTGACTTGCCTTAAATTTCTTATTAGCCTTGTGTATTATAGCTGTAGTTTGGAGCCTCTTTAGTGATATAAATATCATGAGGATGGCTTTCCTTTAGACCTGCACCTGTAATTCTTACGAACTTACCGTTTTCCTTTAACAACTGAATTGTCTTAGTTCCGCAGTAACCCATACCCGAACGCAGACCGCCAAGTATTTGGAATATAGTATCAGAAACAGGACCTTTGTAAGGTACACGACCTTCAACGCCTTCAGGAACAAGTTTCTTTGAACCTGTTTGGAAGTATCTGTCCTTACTTCCGCATTCCATAGCCGCAATAGAACCCATACCTCTGTAAACCTTAAAACGTCTGCCTTGGAATATTTCAAATTCGCCCGGACTTTCGTCACAACCTGCAAGCAAGCTGCCAAGCATAATTACGTCAGCACCTGCCGCAACAGCCTTAACAACATCACCCGAATACTTAACACCGCCGTCGGCGATAACAGGGATATTGTACTTCTTTGCAACTTGGCTTACGTCATATACAGCAGTAATCTGCGGTACACCGATACCTGCAACAACACGGGTTGTACAAATTGAACCAGGTCCGATACCGACCTTAACACAGTCTGCGCCTGCGTTAATAAGTGCCTCTGCCGCTTCGCCTGTTGCAATATTTCCTGCGATTAAGTCCAAATCAGGGAATGCCTCCTTGATTTCCTTAACCTTATTTATGATATTCTTACTGTGACCGTGTGCACTGTCAAGTACAACAACGTCAACACCTGCGTCATATACAGCCTTAACTCTTTCCAATGCGTCGTTTGTAACACCGATTGCCGCACCGACCAAAAGTCTGCCGTCCTTATCTCTTGCAGAATTCGGATAACGGATAGCTTTTTCAATATCCTTTATTGTAATAAGTCCTTTTAAGTGATTTTCTTCATCAACTATCGGCAGCTTCTCAATCTTGTGCTTTGAAAGAATTTTCTGCGCCTCTGAAAGAGTTGTTCCGACAGGAGCAGTTATAAGATTTTCGCTTGTCATAGCGTCTTTAATTTTCTTTGCAAAATCTGTTTCAAATCTCAAGTCACGGTTTGTAATTATACCGATAAGCACGTTATTGTCATCACAAATCGGAACACCTGAAATTTTATATTTACCCATAAGCTCATCTGCGTCTTTTAGCGTATGGTTTTCAGAAAGACTGAACGGATTGGCTATAACGCCGTTCTCACTTCTCTTTACTTTATCAACTTCCGCAGCCTGCTGTTCAATCGTCATATTCTTATGAATTATTCCGATTCCGCCCTCTCGTGCGATTGCAATAGCCATTGACGACTCTGTAACAGTATCCATTGCCGAACTCATCAGCGGTATGTTAAGCGTTATGTTTTTAGTTAGTTTTGTTGTTAAGTCAACTTCGTTAGGTGTAAAATCAGATGCTTGCGGTACAAGTAATACATCATCAAATGTAAGACCTTCCTTAGAAAATTTTTCTTCCATTCTTATAACTCCTCTCATTAGTATTAATTTTATTAATTATAACAAATTTTGCGGTTTTTTTCAAGACCTTTTTTACGTCATTTTAAAGTTTATTATAATTGATTAATATAGTCTGTAAGGCATATTCGCATTGTGGCAATATCACTAATTTTGAAAACTTCGCCCTTTAATCTCGATGAACCCGCAAGTCCCTTGATATACCACGCAATATGCTTTCTCGCCTCTTTTATTCCTCGGCTTTCGCCCTTTTCTTCAACAAGCATTTCAATATGTTCCAACGCTTGTGCAAGTCTGTCCTGAGGAGTCGGTTCAAAGTTCACTTTGCCGTTTTTCAGATATTCGTTTACCTGTCTGAATATAAACGGATTTCCCTCACAGCCTCTGCCTATCATAACCGCGTCACAACCCGTCATATCAATCATTCTTTTCGCATCCTCGGCACATTTTATATCGCCGTTGCCGATTACCGGAATTGAAACCGATTCTTTTACTTTCTTTATTATATCCCAATCCGCCGTTCCACTGTAAAACTCTGCCCGTGTTCTGCCGTGTATCGCAATCGCCGCCGCTCCGCCTTGTTCTATAATCTTTGCAACTTCAACTGCATTTATACTGTCATCGTCCCAACCTTTACGAATTTTTACCGTCACAGGCACAGGCGACGCGGAAGAAACTTTATGCACTATCTCGCCTATTTTTTCGGGTGTCTTAAGCAATGCGCTGCCGTCACCGTTGTTTACGATTTTCGGTGTGGGACAGCCCATATTTATATCTATTATATCAGGTTTTACCGCCATAACTTTCGGTATCACTTCCGCCATTATATCAGCGTCAGAGCCGAATATTTGTATCGCACAAGGACGTTCTTCGTCATCTATCCGCATTAAATCGGCGGTTTTTTTATCGTTGTAGTACAGTCCTTTCGCACTCACCATTTCCGAATACACAAGTCCTGCACCGTATCTTCGACATATTTTTCTGAAAGGTAAATCAGTTACTCCCGCCATCGGTGCAAGAAATACGTTGTTTTCTGTTTCAAAATTTCCTATTTTCATTGTTTCGCCTTTTATTTTTCCCTTTGTTTTTGATTATATCCAAAACAGACAAGCCTGT
>ENA-OPVG01001881-OPVG01001881.1-human-gut-metagenome-genome-assembly--contig:-NODE-1881-length-13946-cov-4.610323_pt1 | contig 13946 bp, 6 predicted proteins | sample MGYA00241093_ERZ501975 | MGnify/ENA primary metagenome ERZ501975 (study PRJEB25962, sample SAMEA2042993) | human gut metagenome | biome: human gut; feature: human-associated habitat; material: faeces... | reverse complement strand
GAACGGAAATACCTGTGAGCCAGAGCAGCTCTGCCTGCCTGTTCAGGCACTGCGGGTCGGAGAGGTCAAGCGCAGGATTCTCTGCCAGCTGATGGACTGCGACCGCCGTGCGGCGGAGTGCCTTTGCCGTGATGGTATCATTGTACTTTTCAAAGCTGGTGGACTGGGATTTGACAAACTCAAGGGTCTGGCAAAAGCGTTCCTCTGCTGTGCGCATTGCCCGCCAGCTGGAGAAAAAAGCAACACCGGCCATCAAGAGCACGCCGATGATCAGATAGGCTGTCCATATCCTTTTATCCGGGGTGGTTCTGTTTTTACGCGCCAATTGTGTCCACCTCCAGATACTGCGAAGCATTTTCAAGGTATCGGTCAATGATCCGCTCCAGCGTGCCATCCGCGCGCATCTGCGTAAGGGTATCGGTCAGCTGGCTGTCCAGCCCGCGGGTGTCGTTCTTGGCAAAGGCGATGCCCAGCCCGGTGACCAGCAGCGGTTCCTCCAAAATGCGGAAGTCTACGGCATTGTCCTTCATATATTGCAGGATGCCTGTCTCGTGGGCGGCGATGCCGTCCACATAGCCGCAGGCCAGCATTGCGTACTGCACACTGCGGTTTTCGATGCTGAGCACCTCCACCGTCTGCGGGATGCGCGGGTCGGAGCCGCTGAGAAAGATCTCCTCCGGCTTGCCGGTGCTCTGCACGGCGACGGTCTTGCCGGCAAGGTCGCTGAGAGATCGGATGCTGCTGTCGGCATCCACCGCAACCACCTGACGGCTCACCATGTAAGGCCCCGCCCAGCGGTATACCTCTTCGCGTCCATCCATGGAAAAGCAGCCCCAGATGCAGTCGATGGCGCCGCTTTCCACAAGATTTGTTTTCTGCTCCCAGTCGATCGTTTCAAACCGGGCAGCATACCCCATGCGGCGGAACGCCTCGGTGGCGATCTCCACATCGATTCCGGTGGGAACACCGTCATTATTCAGATAGATATAAGGTGGATAGCTGTCGCTTCCCAGGGTGATGACGGGTTTTTCCGTTTCTTTTTTATTCTCACCTGTGTTTTTGCACCCTGCCAGGGTAACTGCTAAGATTCCAACAAGCAGAATACCTGCGATCACTCTTTTTCCTTTCATTTTCATTCCATCCCTGTTATTCTTTTCTATTTCTTCACATCTGATTTCCGGCCATTTATTACGATTCAGTGGTCCGCGCTTAGGTGCCCCCGCATATAAGACTTAATTTCCTATATGATCAAAAAAAGCTCCATGTAAAAAATTTACAGGAACTTTATCCATAATACCCACTTAACTCTTACCTTATATTCTTACACTTTTTATTATAGCATTCAAAATATACCATGTCCACAAAAAGTTTCCATCATCCATTTTGTTACTGTCCACACATGCGTGAACGGTAACTCCATTTTTTCATAAACAGCCGCAGGTTATTTATACAAAAGAACCCCCTTACTTTCGTAAGGGAGTCCTTATCTACTCATTTATTTTATTCAAGGTTTTCCTTAAATGATTATTTCTCAGCGATTGCAGCCTGAGCAGCAGCCAGACGAGCGATCGGCACACGGAACGGTGAGCAGGATACATAGTCCAGACCAATCTTATGGCAGAACTCTACGGAAGACGGATCGCCGCCGTGCTCACCGCAGATACCTACATGAAGAGTCGGGCGCTCTGCTTTACCTAACTTAATCGCCATCTCCATCAACTTGCCTACGCCGGTCTGATCCAGTTTTGCGAATGGATCGTTCTCGAAGATCTTCTTGTCGTAGTAAGCATTCAGGAACTTGCCTGCATCATCACGGGAGAAGCCGTAGGTCATCTGAGTTAAGTCGTTTGTACCGAAGCAGAAGAATTCAGCCTCTTTTGCGATGTCGTCAGCGGTCAGAGCTGCACGCGGGATCTCGATCATGGTACCTACTTCGTACTTCATATCTACACCGGCAGCTGCAATCTCAGCATCAGCTGTCTCGACAACTACCTTCTTAACGAACTTAAGCTCCTTCACTTCACATACCAGAGGGATCATGATCTCGGGCTCTACATTCCAATCGGGATGTGCCTTCTTAACCTCGATTGCCGCACGGATAACAGCCTTGGTCTGCATCTTGGCAATTTCAGGATAAGTAACAGCCAGACGGCATCCTCTGTGACCCATCATAGGGTTGAACTCATGCAGAGAAGCGATGATGGTCTTGATGGTCTCTACGCTCTTGCCCTGTGCCTTAGCCAGCTTCTCAATGTCAGCTTCCTCGGTAGGAACGAACTCATGCAGAGGCGGATCCAGGAAACGGATGGTAACAGGGTTGCCCTCCAGAGCCTCATACAGCTGCTTGAAGTCGTTCTGCTGATAAGGCAGAATCTTCTCCAGTGCTGCTTCTCTCTCCTCTACAGTGTCGGAACAGATCATCTCACGGAATGCTGCGATTCTGTCCTCTTCGAAGAACATATGCTCAGTACGGCACAGACCGATTCCTTCAGCGCCCAGCTCACGAGCCTTCTTAGCATCTGCAGGAGTATCTGCATTTGTACGAACCTTAAGTCTTCTGAACTCATCAGCCCATGCCATAACACGTCCGAACTCACCAGCGATTGAAGCATCAACTGTTGGGATGATTCCAGCGTAGATGTTACCTGTTGTACCATCGATAGAAATCTCAGATCCCTCTGTGAATGTCTGTCCTGCAAGTGTGAACTTCTTGTTCTCCTCGTCCATATTGATATCACCACAACCAGATACACAGCATGTACCCATACCACGTGCAACTACGGCTGCGTGAGATGTCATACCACCACGAACTGTTAAGATACCCTGGGAAGCTTTCATACCAGTGATATCCTCTGGAGATGTCTCAAGACGTACTAATACGACTTTCTCTCCTCTTGCATTCCACTCTTCAGCATCCTCTGCTGTAAATACGATCTTACCACATGCAGCACCCGGAGAAGCACCAAGTCCTTTTCCGATCGGTGTAGCAGCTTTTAATGCAGCAGCATCGAACTGTGGATGAAGTAATGTATCAAGGTTACGAGGATCGATCATAGCAACTGCCTCTTCCGGAGTCTTATGTCCCTCGTCTACTAAATCGCAAGCGATCTTAAGTGCAGCCGGAGCTGTTCTCTTACCGTTACGGCACTGAAGCATGTATAACTTCTTGTTCTCAACGGTGAACTCCATATCCTGCATATCATGATAATGATTCTCAAGAGTCTCACAAACTTTTAAGAAGTCTGCATATGCCTCAGGGAATTCTTTCTCCATCTGAGCGATTGGCATAGGTGTACGAACACCTGCAACTACGTCCTCACCCTGTGCATTGATTAAGAACTCACCCATCAGTTTGTTCTCGCCAGTTGCCGGATCACGTGTAAATGCAACACCTGTACCGGACTCGTTATTTAAGTTACCGAATACCATAGGCATTACGTTAACTGCAGTACCCCAGGAATATGGGATATCGTTATCACGACGATATACGTTTGCACGTGGGTTGTCCCATGAACGGAATACAGCCTCGATAGCAAGTTTTAACTGCTCAACAGGATCTGAAGGGAAATCTGTACCTAACTGGTTCTTGTACTCAGCCTTGAACTGCTCTGCTAACTCTTTTAAGTCAGCTGCTGTAAGGTCGATATCAAATTTAACGCCTCTCTCTTCTTTCATCTTGTCGATGAGCTGCTCAAAGTATTTTTTACCAACTTCCATAACTACATCTGAGAACATCTGAATGAAACGTCTATATGAGTCATATACGAAACGCTCGAATGCAGGATCCGGATTACCTTTGATCATTGCAGCAACTACTTCGTCATTTAAACCAAGGTTTAAGATGGTATCCATCATACCTGGCATGGAAGCTCTTGCTCCTGAACGAACAGATACTAATAACGGATTCTCAAGATCGCCGAATTTCTTTCCGTTGATCTCTTCCATTTTCTTAACGCCTTCCATAGCCTGAGCCATGATCTCGTCGTTGATCTTGCGACCATCTTCATAGTACTGTGTACAAGCCTCTGTTGTGATTGTGAATCCCTGTGGTACAGGAAGTCCGATGCTTGTCATCTCTGCAAGGTTGGCACCTTTACCGCCAAGCAGGTTACGCATGGTCATGTCGCCTTCGCTAAACATATACACCCATTTGTTTGCCATTTTGATAATTCCTCCTAAAATAAATTACTATGTAATTATGGACACCGTATTTGTTTCCATAATCAAGCCATGTTATGTGCCTTTCTAAAACGCACATATTTATTCTAACATATTTTGTCTAAATAGCAACATTTTTTTTACTGTTTTTCCCTGTTTTTTTGTAACATTTTCACAATGTAAAACTTTGTTCCGTTATGTGGAACATTTTGGATTTGTTTATTTCTTTTTCCATTTTGCATACAGTGTGATTTTCCCCGTGCTGCCTTTCTTAATAGAGGTTACCTTTCTGGTACATTTTTTATCACGGTACCATCCTTTAAACACATACCCTTTTCTTGTTGGTGCTGCCAGTTTTATCATCTTTGAAGTAATAGTATATATTTTCGGATTTTTCTTATTATTTTTGCCTCCGTTTAATTTGTAGGTAATGGTGTACTTTTCCTTTGCCCATTTTGCATACAGTGTTACTTTTCCGGTACTGCCCTTTTTAATAGAGGTTACCTTTTTGGTACATTTTTTATCACAATACCATCCTTTAAACACATACCCTTTTTTTGACGGATTTGAAAGTTTTATCGTCTTTGAAGTGATTTTATATGTTTTGGGATTCTTCTTATTATTTTTGCCTCCATTCAGGTTATATGTAATCTGATACTGTGCTGCTTTCCACTGGGCATATAAAGTTACGACCTCATCTGCTTTTTTTGTCAGATTTTTTACATAGGCATTTTCCTCATAAAAGGTTCCCTTCCCATCTGGCTGCGTATTCCAGCCTGCAAATGTATATCCTTTCTTTTCAAACTTATTTTTTGAAAGTTTTTCCTTCTGACCCGCCGCACATGCTTTCTCACTCATTTTCCCTTTTGCTGCGCCATTGCCGTCAAATTTTATTGTATAAAGATATGGACACACGACAACCGGAACATTCCTCTTAAATGCTTCTGCATTGATTTTATCTTTGGAGAGACTGGTTATTACATATATTTTTTCAGGTCCGTCTGTCGTTTCCCAGGAAAATGCTTCGCTGCCAATCTCTGTAATCGTCTTTGGCAGCCTTATCTTCCCAAGCACGCCGCCGTCCTTATAAAACGCACAGATTCCGATTGTTTTTACCGCGGTCTGGGAAAGATCAAGTTCCCCCGTTAAATTTTTACAGGATAAAAAAGCATAACTGTCAATCGCCGTTAATGTTTTGGGGAATTTCACGGTTTTTAATCCACTGCAGGCAGAAAATGCACTACCGCCTATTTCTGTAACCAAAGTCTGGGATAAATCCATTTTCTCCAGTGAACTGCAGCCTGTAAATGTGCCAAATCCAATTTTCGTTATATTCTCTGGCAATTTCACCGTTTCCAATGCACTGCACCCCTCAAATGTTCCTTCCAATTCCGTTATCCCTGTCTGGGATAAATCCACTTTTTCTAACGATGTGCAGTTTTCAAATGCACCGTAAATCATGGTTAATGTTTTGGGCAATTTTACCGTTTTTAAAGAAGTGCAATTCAAAAACAGCCTGCTCTCGATTACCGTTATCCCTGTCTGTGACAAATCTGCTTCTTCCAACAGCGTGCAGTCTGCAAACACACCCGCTCCATCATTCACTTCCAGCACGTCAATATCTTCAAATCCGCCACACTTTACCTGACGGATGTTTTTATTTTTTACAGCAGCTAAGTCGAAATACCAGTTTCCTCTGCTCCATCTATAAGAAATCAGACTGTAATACAATCCATCCTTCAGCAAGCCATCAACTCTATATATCTGATGATTTGATAATTCTGCAATCTCCTCCGGGGACAGGTCAAAATACCTGTCAGAATACCCCTGATACTCCCATTCTTTATCTACCGAATAAGAGTTGCGGCTGCACCATGTAGCATCTGCAAAAATCCATTTTCCATTTTCACTGTCATAAACAGCATTGTATTCATGGGCATGCCCCTCTAAATCCATGCACGGAATTCCAATGGAAATGCACAATGTTCTCATAAGGCTTGCATAACCCGAACACATAGCACGCTTTTGCTCGTACACCTCATACGGTGACCAATAACTTGGCTTATTATTATAATAGGCATAATAATCATAATAAGTTCTGTCCGCAACAAATGCCATGATCGCTTTTATTTTCTCATACTGTGTAGTACACCCGGCTACAGCCTGTAATGCAGCCTGTCTTAATTCCTCAAACTGGGCATCTGTTATAGCATTCCTTTCAGGATCTGTTAAAAAGTAATCCGGGTCTGCATATTTATTAATCAGAGTCCAGGCCTTCTGTTCCGCTGCAATCTGCTCTTCACTTGCGTCCCCCTTGATTGAAGTTTCTTCCCGTTCTTCTGTTTCTTCTTCCATTTCCGGCAGTTCTGTTTCTGTGTCTGGCTGCTCTGTCTCCTCCGGCTGTTCTTCTGTGTCTGGCTGCTCTGTCTCCTCTGACTGTTCTTCTGTGTCTGGCTGTTCTGTTTCTTCCGACTCTGGCTGCTCCGTATTCTCCCGTTTCTCCTGTTCGCCTGCCTGTGTCTCCTGACGTTCACGATCCATCAGATCCAGTTCTTCCGTATCCGCATATTTTTCATTTACTTTCTCTGATGCCGATTCCGCTTTTTCTGTCTCTGCAATCACATTCGCCTGCATATTTACCGGCATCCCACCAACCAAAACAGTCGCAGCCAGCAATGCCGTAAAAGCTTTTTTCATCCTTCCTTTCATAAACTAAAACTCCTCCTTCATTTGTACCGCTATGTTACATTACCTTTTCTATATTATAACCGCAATACGACTATTTTCAATTGTTTGCGAAATCATTTCTATCATGTCTCCGCAGACTATCTGCCTGTACATACTTCAAAATATTTTTCTTCTCCTCCGCGAGGTGCGCATCCCGCCCGGAGGGCGTTTTCATTCATAGGACGTAATTTCCTATGAATGCAAAACAGACGGATCATTCCCACCCAACAGGAATAATCCGTCTGTCTTTTTCTTTTTATTCTCCGCTTCGAAAAATCCTAGAAATCTACTTCCGTGTCATAGTAACAGCATTTCAACAGCTTTTCCATCTCCTCCTGGCTCGGCTGTCTCGGGTTTGATCCGGTACATGCATCTAAGATCGCATTGGCTGCGATCTCCGGCAGTCTCTCTAAGAATACTTCTTCCGGTACAAATCCCTGCTCGGTCGGATAACTGTCTGCACCATAATTCTTAATGCAGTGCGGAATCTTTAAGTCATCATTCATACCACGCAGATATTTGATCAGAAGTTCCACTTTCTCGTCTAATGAATCACCGCCAAGTCCCATGAAATCTGCGATCTCACCATAACGTTTCTTTGCAGTTTCATCTTTGGCGTTAAATGCGATCACTTTCGGCAGATACATTGCGTTGGCTGCACCGTGGATGATATGTGCGCCGTAATCCGCAAATGCAGCACCGGTCTTATGTGCCATGGAATGTACGATACCAAGCAGTGCATTGGAAAATGCCATACCGGCAAGACACTGTGCATTATGCATGTTATCTCTCTTTTCCATATCCCCGTTATAAGATCCTACCAGATCACGCTGGATCATCTTGATTGCATGCAGGGCAAGCGGATCTGTGAAATCACAGTTCGCTGTCGATACATATGCCTCGATTGCATGTGTCATCGCATCCATTCCGGTATGTGCTACCAGTTTCTGTGGCATTGTCTCTGCAAGTTCCGGATCAACGATTGCAACATCCGGTGTGATCTCAAAGTCAGCGATCGGATATTTGATACCTTTCTCATAATCGGTGATGATGGAAAATGCAGTTACCTCTGTTGCAGTTCCCGAAGTTGAGGAAATCGCACAGAAATGCGCTTTCTTACGAAGTTTTGGAATACCAAACACCTTGCACATATCCTCAAATGTGATATCCGGATATTCGTATTTGATCCACATAGCCTTTGCCGCATCGATCGGCGAACCTCCTCCGATCGCAACGATCCAGTCCGGACCAAACTCTTCCATCGCCTTTGCGCCCTTCATTACGGTCTCCACCGATGGATCCGGCTCAATTCCTTCAAAAAGCTGTACTTCCATGCCGGCTTCTTCCAGATACTGTTTTGCGCGGTCAAGAAAACCGAAACGTTTCATGGAACCACCGCCTACGCAGATAATCGCCTTTTTGCCTTCAAACGTCTTTAATGCTTCCAATGCCCCTTTTCCGTGATACAAATCGCGTGGTAATGTAAATCTTGCCATCTTTCCTCCAATCTGCCGCCATCAAAAGGCCGCCCCCTGACACATACACATGCCTGTATTTTTTGTGTCATTTACTGTGTGCAACTTTTATATAACCATCACATATTTTGTTAATTAAATAACAATATGTATGGTAACATTATATCATATCTTTCAAAAATAAGAAGCATTTTTATACATTTTTAATAATTCTTAATATTTTCTAAGCATTGTTTTTAAATCCACATTTTGGACAGATATTTCCTCCCTTATATACATAACCACAGCGGAAGCAGCAGATCGTATCATGTTTTTCTTTCGCCAGATAAGAAATATTTCGCGAATCCGGTTTTTCCTGTAAATAATGAATAAATTCATTCAATACCCCAGCATATGCCGTGAGCTGCTTATTTTCTACCGCATATGGAATTTTCGTCTTTTTCCCATTTTTCTCTGTCACATACACACCACGGTTTAAAAGTCCTGTGGATGCAGTGATCTCATCTATGGACGGAACATCAATACGGTAAGATGTCATCAGTGTGCTGTAATATAGATGTTCCGGTGTCAGGATAATCCCCTCTTTTCCACTGTTGTTTCTCGATGTGTCCACCACAAAAATCGGATATTCAAACAGACCGTTTCCTGCGGCATAGGATGCCATGGCATAATCGATAACCTCTGTTTCCTGCGGCGCTGCCTGCTTTAACAGCACTTTTCTCGCCGGGTAAAAATAATGTTTCTGGCTTTCTGTGATTCCCGCCTCTTCCAGTTCATTTTTCAGCTTATTTACAAGCTGTTCACACTCATCCGTCTTGATCTTGGAAAGACGCCTGCTTAAAAGTTCTAATGCATTATCCTTTAAATCCGGTAAATATGGTCCTTCTGCAATCTTCTGATACGCATCCATTCCCTCATCAAAGGACATGTGTGCCGGATCACCGGTAATTTCTGCGATCTCATTTTCATCCATCTGACGGATTTTATTCTCGATCTGCTCAAAATACGGCAAAACCAGCCCCGGCTCAAACTCCTTTTCTTTCAGACGCTCCTTAAGCTCTGTCAGATCATCTCTGGTGATTTTTCTCGACTGGCGGATCATATTTTTTATTTCCTGCTGTTCGGCAAGATTTTTCTGCGATTCTAACCGTTCCTGATATGGGGTTAAATCTACTCCTTCGTATTCTTTTAATTTCTCCCGAAGTGCATGGTAACGTGCCCTGTCCATATTAGGCGGCATTTTTCCAACCAGCTCTGCGACTTCCCGCTCTGCCTGTGTCTGCATTTTCTGTTTCAGATTTAAAAGCAGATTCTGTTTTTTCTCCTGCGGCAGCTTTTCCTCTGCAATCTCGTCATAGACACGGCGCATCACGGCATAATTTTTATCTGCGCAGCTCTCTGCCTTTTTATTTAACGCGGCAAGCTTTCTGTCCTGTTCTTTTTCCTCTAACATATCCAGGTATTGTTTCCGCTCTTCGGGCGAAATTCTTGTTTCATGCATGAGCTGGTGTTTTAATTCGGAAAGCTGGCGCTCTGACATACGGTCTGCGACTCCAAATTTAGCCTGATAAGTCTCGCGGACTTTCTGCGCCTCCGCATTATTTACCTGTGCATATTTTTCATCGGACGATTCCCCGCTGATCTGCCCAGCTTCGTGCGGCTGCCTGCTGTCACTCTCATATCGGGAAACTTTCACATGGCGTCGTTCGGTTTCATCCTGACGTGCATCTGCATACAGCCTTTCGTTCTCATTCCGCTTCCATCCACTTTCACTCGCGCTTTCATTTCCATGCTGTTTTTCTGCGTGCCGGTTCTTGCTCTCATCCTGCTCTTCTTCATCATCTGTGACTTCGTCCTGATCTGATGCAGGCGTACTCTTTAACTTTTTACGACGCTTTTTTTCCTCCTGTATGGCAGGTTCGCAGGCTGCAATACTGCTTTCCGGGAAAAATCCCTCTTCTATCTTATTTAATAATTCCTCAAAGTCTGCATCTGAATATTCCGGCAGATCCTCGCACAGTTCCTCAAGTGGCTGCTGCTCGTCCTCGACACCCGCCGGCTTTCTGCCGTCCTCATACTCATTATAACGGCTGTTTGCCTCATGCTCGCCGTTACGCCCCATCAGCTCAAGATAATCTTCGTATGCCTTTTTATCCTCCTCAAAATCCATCAGATAAATATCGCCGTCTCCAAGAAGTTTCCATGGGCGCGGCGTATAAAATCTGTGACACGCTGCACAGGTACATGCTTTTGCCAAAAGGACTACTCCCTCAGGCGTCTCGATTCGAAACTCTTTTCCTTTCGGATACATGATCATATGCAGATTTCCTTTGCATTTTGGGCAGCGGTAACCAACTTTATAAAAGTTATTGCCAATCCTGCCTTTTGCTCTTTCTGACAGTGAAAGTTCTATTCTCTCAAAAACAGTATGCGCCATCTTCCATTCAACTTTATGCCAGAGTCCCTGTTCCTCGTCTGCTTCCTCTTCCTTCTGCACTGCTTCTTTTGCCTCAAGTGCCGCCTGTATCACATCTTCATAGGTAATACGCTTTCCTGCATGATAAAAACGAAAATACTGCGTGGTATATTCCGGTTCAATATAGATTCCTGCAAGCACATGCCCGAAAAGAGTATTCAGCTGCTCCGTATTTTTTTCCACACGAAGTCCCTGGATCGTTCCCCATTTTCCAAATGCATACAGGATCATATTGATCACATCCCGTACTGCTGCCTCATCGGTATCTTTGATCTCATCTTCTTTGATCGGCAGATCTACAATATTTTCCGCCACTTTTCTACTGTCAAAATGAAAAAACAGGGAGCGCACTTCCCCCTGTAAAATGAGATAATTATCAAGTGCCACAAAAAGACCTGTCCAGTTTACATTTGCATGCATGGTCTTTATCAGCCGTTCAAATGTCATTTTTAATTCGCTATCTGCTTTTAATACGATCACTTTTTTCACCTCTTACTTTTCAAATGCAGATTTTTCCTTCAAGATCTGCGCAAAACCCATATGAAGTTCTTCTTTTGCCCACTCAAAATCAATCTCCTGATTGCTGTCATTCAAACAGACGCTTCCACTCTTCTGATGACCTATATCAGCCACAATCCTGCTGTTATCATTTGAGACATCATAATACCGGCAGAGTCTTCTTACATTGCCGGGAACAAAACCGCCAGTCAGTTTCTGATACTCCCTGAGCACATACTGGCTGACATCCTCTTTCTGACGGAATTTATGGCTGCACACCTCGTTTAACAACTCCGGTTCTAATTCCCACATTTTCACAAAAGTACTCTTTTTAAAAGGAGACGGCCCATGAACCGTGTAAAATCCTGTAAACAACGGGAACGCCAGTTCTAACATATTATAAATAAAATACATAAACGGATAACCGGGATGGAAATATGCTCCCGGCTGTTTTTTCATATTTTCACGTTTGTCAAAATATTTTGCCAGAAGCATGGCATTATTCAGGTAAATATATGGCATGACCTGATCTTTTGTATTTGCCACATCAGGCTGAAGAGCCAGCATATCCACCGGAAGATCATTTTTAAAATACTGTTCCGGTCTGACCTTTTTTATCAGAAACATATCATCATTAAAATATACAAAATTCTCTGCCAGACCTGGGATTCTGTGCATATTCCACTCAATGGCATGTGAATTAAATGTCGGCAGATATTTTTCTGGAATAAAATCTTTATGATTTACAATATTTAACTTCGGATGTTCTTTATTTAACCAGGATGGCAGATGCCCCCATGTAACAAAGTGTATCCTGCGCACCCATGGTGCAAAACGCTCCACACCACGAAACCAGTACCTCAGCAGATCCCAGTCTCTGTATCTCTCTTTTCTGTCATCCTGTTTCTGCGACAGATCCGGCTGCATACTGTACTCCATTTTCTGTTTCTGCCAGTCCGGATCATTGCCATCTACCCATGTGATCACAAAATCAATTTCCGGAATGTTATTGTCGCGTGTCATAATAATCTCCATTTCTGCCCAGCAAACATCTTTTTCATCTGCTTAATAAATTTCACTGTTATCATGATAAAACAAATCCTGCAAAATGAAAATCCTATTTATCTGCTTAATTTATATTTTTTTAAGAAATACTGGTTTTTCCCTGTTTTAAGGCATTTCCGTTTCTTTTGTTAGCACTCATTAAAAAAGAGTGCTGATTTTCTATTGACTTTTGAAATTTGCGGTTATAATATTAGATTCAGGCAGCAGCGAGGCGGATCTGCCCACTGCATTTTATTACGATTATAAAGGAGTGTTTGAATATGGCAGAGAAACATGGAAATCTTTCAATTAACAGCGATAATCTGTTCCCGATTATCAAAAAATGGTTATATTCCGATCACGACATCTTCTTCCGTGAGCTGATCAGTAACGGATGTGATGCGATCACAAAATTAAAAAAACTCGAAATGATGGGCGAATATACATTACCGTCTGACTACAAACCGGAGATCCACGTTGTTGTAAATCCGGAGGAAAAGACTTTAAAATTTATCGATAATGGTCTTGGTATGACCGCAGACGAGGTTGAGGAATACATCAACCAGATCGCATTTTCCGGCGCAACAGATTTCATTGAAAAATACAAAGACAAAGCAAACGACGATCAGATCATCGGTCACTTCGGACTTGGCTTCTATTCCGCATTCATGGTAGCTGATCAGGTAACGATCGATACATTATCCTACAAAGACGGTGCAACGGCTGTTCACTGGTCCTGCGACGGCGGTACTGAATTTGATATGGCTGACGGCAATAAAGAAGGCGTCGGTACTGAGATCACCCTTTTCTTAAATGAAGATGCTGTTGAGTTCTCCAACGAATACCGTGCAAGAGAAGTCATCGAAAAGTACTGCTCTTTCATGCCTACCCCGATCTTCCTTGAAAAAGCAAATGCCGAGACCGAATATGAGACGATCGACGCTGCTGATAAATTAGACACTGATACCGTTGTGGAGACGATCCACGAAGAAGCAAAAACAGAGGAAAAAGAAAATGAGAACGGCGAAAAAGAAGTCGTTGAAGTTTCCCCTGCAAAAGATAAATTAAAGATCGTAAAACGTCCGGTTCCACTTAACGATATAAATCCGCTCTGGGCAAAAAATCCAAACGAGTGTACAGATGAAGAATACAAGGCATTTTACCGTAAAGTATTCTTAGACTACAAGGAGCCGCTGTTCTGGATCCACTTAAATATGGATTATCCATTCAACTTAAAAGGTATCCTGTACTTCCCGAAGATCAATACGGAATATGATTCTATCGAGGGAACCATCAAACTTTACAATAATCAGGTATTTATCGCTGACAACATCAAAGAGGTCATTCCTGAGTTCTTAATGCTCTTAAAAGGTGTGATCGACTGCCCGGATCTGCCGCTTAACGTATCCAGAAGCGCATTACAGAATGATGGCTTTGTAAAGAAAATTTCCGAGTACATCACCAAGAAAGTTGCAGACAAACTGATCGGCATGTGCAAGACGGATAAAGAAAACTATGAGAAATACTGGGATGACATCAGCCCATTTATCAAATTCGGCTGCTTAAAA
>ENA-OPVG01001865-OPVG01001865.1-human-gut-metagenome-genome-assembly--contig:-NODE-1865-length-14039-cov-12.282752_pt1 | contig 14039 bp, 9 predicted proteins | sample MGYA00241093_ERZ501975 | MGnify/ENA primary metagenome ERZ501975 (study PRJEB25962, sample SAMEA2042993) | human gut metagenome | biome: human gut; feature: human-associated habitat; material: faeces... | reverse complement strand
TTTTATAATATTCAAATAATTTACGTGATTCAAACCACTATACAGTGTGTATGTTGTATGGTATTGATTGATAATTTTTGTATTTATTAACAGACGGTAAAAGGGCTTCTACAGCACCAATTTATCGAGATGTTTATAAAGCAAGCATAATAACATTACCTTCTGTCTGAAAATTCCCTATTTTACAACCAATGCTGTCCTCCATACACACCCACTTAAATTTTCAATCTTGTGGATTGTCCACTCTATAGACTTCAGGTATATGATAAAAAATAAATAAACGATTGGAAGATCAGCATTAGAATTTTGCCACGTTTTTTGCGGATTCGCAGCCGGCTTGGTGCGTTGTTTGAGCCTCAAAGAGTTCTGTTTTGAATACCTTTGAAGGCGAGTTACGCAAGGAAAGCCGGCGGATCAGCGATCTGCCAAAAACGTGAGCAAAATTCTCTAGCTGCTCTTCCAATCGTTTATTTATTTTTTATCATATACTGAAAAACTACAGTTGGCCAACACACAAATTACAACTTATCAGAAATCTGTGCATGTAATCCCTGTAATGAATTCACTTCTTCATTCTGATCCTGATGTGCTTTTACATAAGCGATTCCTTCAGCTGCTGCTTTGGCTGCTGCGATTGTTGTATAATATGGAATCTTCGCTTTGATCGCACCTTTTCTTAGGTAACTATCATCGTTCACGCTGTCTTTTCCGACTGGAGAGTTTACAATAATATCGATATTACCATTTGTGATAAGGTCAAGGATGTTTGGTCTTCCTTCGCTTAATTTATTGACTTTCTCAGCTTCAATTCCAGCTTCTTTGATCAGTTTACATGTGTTTTCTGTTGCAAGGATCTTGAATCCGTCGTCTGCGAATGCTTTTGCTACTTCTACAACTTCTTCTTTATCCTTGCGATTTACAGAAATCAGTACCGTTCCTCCTAATGGAAGTTTCGCTCCAACACCTTCCTGTGCTTTGTAGAAAGCTTCTCCATAGGATTTGGATAATCCAAGAACTTCTCCTGTAGAACGCATTTCTGGTCCTAGAACTGGGTCTACTTCTTGGAACATATTGAATGGGAAGGCTGCTTCTTTGACTCCATAATATGGAATTGCCTGCTCTTTTAATTCTGGTACTGGTGATGGTTTTCCTGTTAATTCAGATGTGATGATCTGTGTTGCCAGTGGAACCATTCTCACGTTACATACTTTGGATACCAAAGGTACTGTACGAGATGCACGTGGGTTTGCTTCTAATACATAAACTTTATCATCTTCGATCGCATACTGCATATTCATTAGTCCTTTGACATGCATTTCTTCTGCGATTTTTCTTGTGTATTCTTTGATCGTTTCCAGGTTTTCTTCTGAAATATGAACAGATGGAAGAATACAAGCGGAGTCTCCTGAATGAACTCCTGCAAGTTCGATATGTTCCATCACTGCTGGTACAAATGCGTGTGTTCCGTCACTGATCGCATCTGCTTCACATTCCATCGCATGATTTAAGAAACGGTCGATCAGGATTGGGCGGTCTGGTGTTACACCAACGGCTGCTTTCATATATCCTGCCATGCTTTCGTCATCATAGACAACTTCCATTCCACGTCCACCAAGAACGTAGGAAGGTCTTACCATCACTGGATATCCGATCTTTCCTGCGATCTCTAATGCTTCTTCTACTGTTGTTGCCATTCCTGATTCCGGCATTGGAATCTCTAATTTATCCATCATTTCACGGAACAGATCACGGTCTTCTGCAAGGTCAATGACAGATGGAGATGTTCCAAGAATCTTCACACCATTTTTCTCAAGTTCAGCAGCAATATTCAGTGGTGTCTGTCCACCAAACTGAGCGATCACTCCTAATGGTTTTTCTTTATTATAAATACTTAATACATCTTCCACTGTTAATGGTTCGAAATATAATTTATCGGATGTATCGTAATCTGTAGATACTGTCTCTGGGTTGCAGTTTACGATGATCGTCTCGAATCCCATTTTCTTCAGTGCCTGAGATGCATGTACACAGCAGTAGTCAAATTCAATACCCTGTCCGATACGGTTTGGGCCTCCACCTAAGATCATGATCTTTTGTTTATCTGTGGATACTGGGTTCTTGTCTTCTGCATTATATGTTGAATAATAATATGCACTGTCTGGCGTTCCGCTTACATGAACCCCTTCCCATGCTTCTTCGACACCGATTGAAATACGTTTATTTCTGATATCTTCTTCTGGAATCTCTAATAACTGACTTAAATATTTGTCAGAGAAACCATCTTTCTTCGCTGATGTTAACATTTCATCAGATGGCATGTTTCCTTTGCATGCAAGAAGCTTTTCTTCTTCTTCAACTAACTCTTTCATCTGCTCGATAAAGTATGTTTTTACTTTTGTCAGTTCAAAGATCTCATCGACAGTTGCACCTTTTCTTAATGCTTCGTACATGATGAAATGACGTTCGCTTGATGGTGACACTAATTTCTTTAATAATTCTTCTTTTGTTAAAGTATCAAAGTTGTTCGCATGTCCAAGTCCGTAGCGTCCTGTCTCTAAGCTTCGGATCGCTTTCTGGAATGCTTCTTTGTATGTCTTACCGATACTCATAACTTCACCAACGGCACGCATCTGTGTTCCAAGTTTGTCTTCGACACCTTTGAATTTCTCAAACGCCCAACGTGCAAACTTGATAACGACATAGTCACCGTCTGGTACATATTTATCTAATGTTCCGTATTTTCCACATGGAATATCTTTTAATGTTAAACCTGCTGCAAGCATTGCAGAAACTAAAGCGATCGGGAATCCTGTCGCTTTGGATGCTAATGCTGAGGATCTTGATGTTCTTGGATTGATCTCGATAACAATAATACGGTCTGTCACTGGATCATGAGCAAACTGTACGTTTGTTCCACCGATCACCTGTACAGAATCTACAATCTTGTATGCCTGTTCCTGTAATCTCTGCTGACATTCTTCAGAGATCGTGAGCATCGGTGCGGAACAGAAGGAGTCTCCTGTATGCACTCCTAATGGATCGATATTCTCAATGAAGCAGACTGTGATCATATTTCCTTCTGCATCACGGACAACTTCTAATTCTAATTCTTCCCATCCAAGAATGGATTCTTCTACAAGTACCTGTCCAACTAAACTTGCCTGAAGTCCTCTTGCCATAACGGTCTTCAATTCTTCTTTGTTATATACCAGTCCTCCACCGGCTCCACCCATTGTGTAAGCTGGACGAAGTACCACTGGATAACCAAGCTTATCAGCGATCTTCAACCCATCTTCTACGCTGTAAGCAACCTCGCTTCGAGCCATCTCGATTCCAAGTTCGTCCATTGTCTTCTTAAACTCGATACGGTCTTCTCCACGTTCAATACTATCTACCTGTACACCAATTACTTTGACATTATACTTATCTAAAATACCCTTTTTATATAACTCTTCGCATAAATTTAATCCGGACTGCCCACCTAAGTTTGGAAGTAAAGCATCTGGACGTTCCTTTGCAATGATCTCCTCTAAACGTTCTGCGTTCAGCGGTTCAATGTAAGTTTCGTCAGCTGTCTCTGGATCTGTCATGATCGTTGCTGGATTGGAGTTGACCAATACGATCTCATATCCAAGTTTACGAAGCGCCTTACACGCCTGTGTCCCCGAATAGTCGAATTCGCATGCCTGACCGATGATGATCGGACCAGAGCCAATGATCAACACTTTGTTAATATCTGTTCTTTTTGGCATAAAAATAATTCCTCCTTTAGACTTTATTATTATTATATAAGAAAATCAGTGAAATCGGAATCATTTTGTGAAGTTTTTTTAACTATATTAACTTTGGATTTTCTTACCAATTCGTAAGAATTTCTTAATGACAATTTATAAATCGTTTATATTTGTTTATATTCTGTATATTGAATCTCGAAATGGAAATGATTATACTATAACCATACCTCAAGGAAAGACCTAAAAGATAAGACAATAAAAGAATTTCAGGAAACATCCTACAGGTATAGTTTTTTCATATATATTTTTAATCCTCTCTTTTCAAAAAGGAAACCATCACACCCCAGATGGTTTCCTTTTATTTTTGTCAGATTTTCCCGCCTTGCTTTTCATTTTTGCCTATAATATAATGATGTTTGTTACTTTTTTATAGATTTTCAATAAAGAAAGAAAGGAACGTATGTTTTTACATACGGAAAAAAACTATGTTGGAAAACTTATTTAAATTAAAGGAGAATCATACCTCCGTAAAAACTGAAGTCATTGCTGGTATTACTACATTTATGACAATGGCTTACATCCTTGCGGTAAACCCAAGTGTGCTTTCTGCAGCTGGTATGGACCCTACTGCTGTCTTATTAGCTACATGTATCGCTTCCTTTATCGGAACTTTATGTATGGGACTTACTGCGAACCTTCCATTCGTACTTTCCGCTGGTATGGGATTAAATGTTTATCTTACCTATACCGTTGTTGGTCTGATGGGTTATCACTGGCAAGTTGCTTTACTTGCTGTATTCGTTGAAGGTATCATCTTCATCGTCTTATCTTTGACAAATGTTCGTGAAGCAATCTTTGATGCGATCCCTTTGAATCTTAAGAAGGGGGTTTCTGTCGGAATCGGTATCTTTATTGCCTTTATTGGTCTTCAGAACGCAAAACTTGTTATTGGAAATGACTCTACATTGGTATCTATCACAAACTTCACAAAAGATTTCCATACTGCTGGAATCTGTTCTTTACTTGCAGTTGTTGGATTACTGATCACAGTCATTCTTTACATTAAAAAAGTACCTGGATCTATCCTGATCGGAATCCTTGCTACATGGGTGATCGGAATGCTCTGCCAGGTAACAGGAATCTATGTTCCTGATTTCAAAACAGGTTATTACAGCCTGTTCCCTACATTTGCAATGACAGATTTTTCAAAATTAGGAGAGACTTTCGGTAAATGTTTCCAGTATGACTTGGGCAAAGTCGGAATCTTTAATTTTATCACCGTTGTATTATCTTTCTTATTTGTCGATCTGTTTGATACACTCGGAACTTTAGTCGGTGTCAGCACAAAAGCCGGAATGCTTAACGAGGAAGGTAAACTTCCTGGAATCAAACCTGCATTAATGGCAGACGCCGTTGCTACAACAGCTGGTGCGGTTCTTGGTACTTCTACTGTTACAACATTCGTTGAATCTTCTTCTGGTGTTGCTGCAGGTGGACGTACTGGTTTAACAGCTGTTGTTTCAGGATTCTTATTCCTGATCTCAACATTATTTGCACCGCTCTTTACAGCAATCCCATCATTTGCGACAGCCCCTGCGCTGATCATGGTTGGATTCTTAATGTTTGGAGCAATCTCTGATATCAAATTTACAGATGATAATATGACAGAAGCCGTACCTGCTTACCTTTGCATCATTGCAATGCCATTATTCTACAGTATCTCTGAGGGAATCTCTATCGGAATCATCTCCTATGTGATCTTGAATGTAGCTTGTGGTAAAGCAAAGAAAATCACTCCTTTAATGTACGTACTTGCAGTATTATTCATCCTGAAATATGCCGTTTTATAAGTATAGAAAAACAGCCGTATCATGATCGATACGGCTGTTTTATTCTTATCTCATATTAAATTAAAATGCTTGTCCTACTGAACGATTCTTCTGACACCCCATACAGCTCTGTAATCAGCATTCCGCACATTGATTCCTGTGTCTTTGCTTCCTGCATGAATGATCTGGTTATCTCCAATGTAGATCGCTACATGTCCTACACCGTTCACTACCTGATAGCAGATCAGATCTCCTGGCTGCTTCTCATTCCATGATACTGCTGTTCCTTCATATCTCTGTGCTGTTGAACTGTGTGGCAGTGAATATCCAAAATGTTTATATACCTGCATCGTGAATCCAGAACAGTCAACTCCATTCGTAAGGCTTTCTCCACCCCATACATAAGGATTGCCTCTAAACTGCATTGCGTAGTCTACAACACTTTGTCCTGTTGCCGTTCCATAAACTTCCCATGTATCTTCTTCCGGTTTTGACTCAGATAGATACTGTGAACTTACATAACAATAAACTCCACTATATCTTACCGTTGTCCATCCAGACCGTTCTCCATAACAGGTGATCTGCGTACCTTTCTTGTATGATCCTGCCTTCGCTGCACTTGTCGATGCTTTCTTACGAATCGTCAAAGAACTTGCCGTTACATATCTTGTATATGTCTCTGTTGTTATATTCGCTGCTTTCTGTGCTGTTACAACAACTGGTTTCTTCTTTGACAGATATCTTGTTGCGATATATCGATAATATCTTCCATATTTGATCTTCGTATAAGATCTTTTCTTCTTGTAGCAGCGAACCTTTGCTGCTTTCTTGTATGATCCAACGATCTTTCCCTTATTTGATGCTTTTTTACGAACCACTACGTTATTGGCTTTTACATATCTTGAATAGGAAGCATATACATCATGTGTATGTGAACTCATGGATAAGACCACCATACAACATATACTTACTACACAGGAAATGAGGATTCCAGTAGTCTTTCTCTTCATATTTCCTCCCTTTAGTTCCATTTTTTACCGACTACTTCTAGTTTACTACCTCATTTTTCATATGTAAACCATTTCGTAATATTTTTTTCATAAATTCTTATGAAAAATGTACCTATTTGCAACATTTTTCATCGTTTTGAATCAAATCTTTGATCGTCTGCATGCCTTCTTCCTTATTATTTTTTAACTACATTATTTTACAATTCTTCGAACACAATTTACTGATCTGTAATTTGCTACTGATGTATGTATTCCTGTCGCCGTGCTTCCTGCATGAATCACACGATTATTTCCAATATAAATTCCAACATGTCCGATTCCATTGATCGCATTATAGTAGATCAGATCTCCCGGCTGCTTATTCGCCCATGAAACTGCTGTTCCATAGCTTCTCTGGGAAATGGAACTGTGTGGAAGATAGTACCCAAAATGCTGGAAAATCTTCATTGTGAACCCAGAGCAGTCAACACCTGTTAACAAGTTTTCAAATTATAGCAATATTGACATATACACATAAAAAATAGCACCTCCACTCTAGCAAAGTAAGGTGCTATTTCTATAGTTTCATACTCGCCGGAAACAGATAGGTTTCGTCTATCGTGCCGACTTCCTTATTATTTTACTTTTATTACTTTTTTCACTTCTGGACCGTTTCCGTATCCTTTTCCTAATGCTGTACTAATTCTGATCGTCAGCTTTTTACCTTTTCTTGCTCCATTAGGAACCCATACGGTATAACTCTTCTTGCTTCCTTTTACCCAGTTGCCAGCAACCCACATACCGCCAACTTTTGGTACTTTTTTCTTTAAAGTTACTTTTACTTTATATCTGGTATAAGTATAAGGTGGTACCCATTCATAACGTGAAACGCGTCCACCGATCCAGTGTTTTCGCCACCAGCCTCTCACTGTTACCTTTTTCCTCTTTACAACTTTTATTGACTTCACGGCTGGTTTCTTGCTAGATCCAGTTTTCATCGTTACTACGTCAGATGGATCTCCTGTCATACCATTTGCATAAGACTGTAAACGGAACTTGTAATTTGTCAAAGGCTTTAATCCTTTTATCGTAACTGGATTACTGGTACCGCAAGAGTTGTATCCTATTGTTTTTGCTGTCGTCCATTTACCTTTTTTCAGGACCTGAATTCTTACGGAAGTGTTCCGTTTATTCGGATAATCTATCCAGAACTTCGCAGAATTATAACCAGTAGCCACACGTGGTTTTTTCAATTTCTCTGCCGGACTGATCACGTAAGTTGTAAATGTCTTTCCATTTGTTGTCTTAAATGTGATCCATGCATGTCTTCCTGGTGCCGTAGCTTTTGATGGGATTCCATCATAATCAACTGTGTTGGAATTATACCAATCCCATGTCTTTCCAGTAAGATGGTCATATACTTCGATGATCTTATCATCAGAATTCGCTGGTATCGTCTGTGCTATAACTTTTTTCTTGCCTATATCCTCAAGATTGATCTCACTTGGTGAACAAGTAACCCCATTAGCATAAATCCAGTTGTGACCGTTTAGGTTGAACATGAATGTTGCCGGATAATAAGCTGACTTATCAACAGATATACATACATAATATGTATCCTTTGTTAAAGTTATCGGACCTGGATTCCACTGTTCTACCTTACTACTCAAGTCACTTTTTGCTGTAGCTTCTTTGTATATCATTTCACCACGAGAATTATACATTCGAATATAAGTATTGTTAAAACCAAAATGACCGCTTCTTTCTTTTTCAGCCAACTCAAACGTTGGATTGATCACTGCTCTGTCACTAACATTAAACTTATACCAACGCTCATCTTTTCCTACCTGAGCTGTAACACCTTCAAAGAGACTGTACTGCATACCAGATAATGGAATTTCTATTGCTGTATCTTGATTAAGACCAATGGCTTTGTCTTTACTCTTTACTTCTTTATTGAGATACTCTGATTTCATAGTAATTGTAGCTGAAGTAGTATCTGAAGTTGAAGAAGCAAAAATAACTTCACAGGCATTCTCCATTGTCTGCCCTGGATACAGATAAAGTATATTTGCATCAGCCGGCACTGCATTTTCACGGCTAACACACTCATGACCTCCCACTTTTATCTGCATACGATAATTCTTACTCTTTGGTGTGACATTATTATCCAATGTTATTTTCACTGGTTTCGCTGTTTTATTGGTTATCTTAAAAGAATGCGTAGAATCTGATGATTTAGACACGGTAATAGATGATGATGGTTTTATACTTCCTGATTCATCAACATAAAAACTATGTTCCCCTGCGTTAACATCAACACCTGCTATAAATCCGAATCCAAACACCAAAGCACATAGCAGCAATGCCTTCATAAAATAGTTACATATTCGTCTTTTTCTCTCTTTTTTCATAATTCGCCCTCCTGTTTATTCTCCAACGAAGTTGGGTGGGTTTCCGTTCTAAAACCATTAAGTTTTCTATGAAAATTATAACAAATATGTTCGATTTTTACCCTGTCCTTAAGTACAGGTTTCTTGTTTTTGTTGTATATACAGACTGAATTATCACATATATTTTTCTGGGCTGCTTGGAATAATAAAGTTCTTATTCGTGACTGCAATCGCAAGCCTTGTTTTATTGGCATATCCAGTTTTGGATAAAATATTGGATATATGAAACTTTACCGTTCTTTGGGATATGTGCATGCGTTCAGCAATTTCACTATATTCAAATCCTTCACATACAAAGCGCAGCACTTCGATCTCTTTTGCGGTAAGCTCTGAACTATCAGCAAGCCCCAGCTTTACACTCGGTGTCTTATACGGGAAAATACTTTCTCCTGCCATTGTTCGTTCTATGACATCAATCAGGTTCTCCGGGCTGATATCTTTATACCAGAAACTGTCCACTTTCGCTTCCTTGGCTCTCTTTAAATATCCGACTTCTACCATTGAAGTTACGATAATTATTTTTATGTCTGGGAATTCTGCTTTAATTTCTGTTGCCGCTTCTATGCCGTCTTTATTCCCCGCTGTGCATACATCCATCAAAATCAAGTCGATCTGTTCCCGTCTACAAACGGCCAGCGCAACATCTGCTCCATTTACGCTGGCAGAAAGTGCGTATTTGCCACTGTCTAAAAGTATTCTTTCCATATTTTCACGAGGCATCCTCTGATCCTCTACGATCAATACTTTCTTCATTTTTGCTCTCCTTCTTCTGAAATGTTATTGTCAATGCAAAATACGGAATAGACTGTATCTGCATTTCCCCGCCATGATCAAATATATGCCGGGAAAGATTATATAGTCCCCCTTTGGGGACAACTTCTTTCTCCGGTGCTGCCCCATTATTTGTAATGCGAATACGATAAAAATCATTATTTTCCTGCATCGTTATAAAAAGTTCTGTCGCACCAGCATGACATACACCATTCGTCAGACACTCTCTCATCGCAAGTATATATATATTGGCATAATCTTCGTTCTTCGGCAAAGAGCCAAGGCATTCTATCTTCACACCAAGAGTTTTCGCATCCTGCAGAAATTGTTCAAATTCTCCTTCCCCAAAAGGCTGCTGATTATCATTCCAGATTGCATTTACCGCCTGACAAAGTAATCTGACCGCATCGCTGTAATCCTCACTTCCCTGCAATAAATTCTGCCGGATCGCTGTCAATCCCGCACCCATCTGATCATGCAGTTTTGTCTTGGCAGCAAGCACTTCCCTTTCTCTTGTCAAGATCAATACATTGTCAGAAAGATATCGAAGTTCCCTTGATATTTCTTTCAGCTTCTCCGTCTGCTTTGTCAAGTTTATTTTCTCATGATATTGCTTTGTAACATCCATAAAAACAGCTTCTATATAAATCTTACCATCTCTGTCTCTGACTTCATTTTCCCGATAATCCCATACCTTCCCATCTGGGAAAATATAAGTGTCTTTTTTACCTGCAAGCCTGATCACACCGTTTTGTATACTTGTATGAAGTGCATCTCGTAACTCACTGAATTCCTGCAGATCTTTATGCGCAAGAATCCTAAAAAGCTGATATATCTGCGTATTGGCAAGCTTCACTGTTCCATCAGAATTAAAATAGCAGATGCCTGTCGGAAGAAGATTCATCGCTTCTTTGATCGAATTCCGATTAACTTTTTCTTTTGATATCCTTTTTAATCTGGTGCCTTCCCAAATAAGCAAAAAATCAATGGCACCGACAATACACCAGATAACCCATATCGGAACAGGCAACACTTCATAATAGTTTGCTCCCTTATCGATCTGCCCGAACGAATATACCAGATGATTCAACAGGAAAAACAAAAGTAGAAGAACTAAAACATTCCAATTCCATTTCTCCAGGCGCATATCATAAAATATAATAAGCAAAAATAAAGCACCTGCCAGACTGAGCAACACCATCGTCATCAACAACGTCTGCATTACTTTTCACCTGCCTTTTTTATGGTAAATGTAAATTTCCATATACCGTCTTCATTTTCACCTTGATCCGTCTTGTCAAAGAATGAGTTCAGATCATCTTCACTTTCTACTTCCATACAAAAAACCATCTCTTCTCCACACGGACGAATCTTTACCCACATAAATTTAATAGAATCTACACAGGCTTCTAATATTGATTCAAAAAAGCTATAAATGCGAACCGCATCCCTCACATAAATACGCTCCCCTGCTGGGGCTGTAAGCGCACATTCTATCCCCATCAGCCTCAAGCTGCTAAAAGACTCCTCCAAACATGCTCCAAGCTCTGCAATATCTGACACGGCTTCTCTTTCTCCAATAAAGATCAAATTTCCATATCTTTTTATGTATGTTCCGATCAAACTGATCTTAGCCAACAGCCTGCGGCTCTCTGCCAGATCTTCTTCCTCTTCGTACCGAATCAGCAATTCATTCAACAGCCCGATTTGTCCAGCAGTCTGTGTCTGCAGTTTGTCATATAAGCGGTTCTTTTCCCGCAACATATAAATCTTTGCCTTTGTCTGATAATTTTCCTGTTCCAGACAATTACTCTCTTCGATCGTCTTTCTATTTTCTTCCAATTGATCAAGCAACCTCATGATATCTTCAATATCTTCCTGCCATAAAATATGTCCGCCCTGAATCGGCCTGTTTTTGATCATTGTTTTCTTATCAATCCTAACTTCTTCCTTCTCCGTTTCCCTCATCACCATTTCCGAAAGCTTCATTGCATTAGCAGAAGTATATATGACATGATAATTCTGATCTGTGATCTGTGCTCCCATTGTACATACTTCAAATAGCTGTTCATATCCTGTATTTGTCTGGATCAACCCGCAGTGAAGGCAGCTCTCAAATATGCACATAAACATCAGACATAACGCCGCTGTGATATCTCCGCCAATAACCTGCATCCACTCTGCACCACTTGCATAAATAATGGCATAAATAATAGAAATACAAATCCCTATGATCGGCAAATACTTCTTTCTCCGAGATGACCTGCACTTATAAACCATTAAAGTAAATGCCGATACTGCACAAATAACATCCCACAACAGTACGATATAATATCCCCACGCATAACTGTAACCTTTATCCGTCCATACCTCACCTGCCGAAAAAGAAAATACGAGCTGATGAAAATCATTTGTCAAAACAAGCAAGGAGCAAAGCGTTGTAGGAATATATAACAACTTTGACCATTTCGGTAAAGTATACTCTTCTGGCTGTCCAAGAAGAACTGCCATCTGTACCGCCGCCTGGGGAATAAACAACATCGGCAGATAATAACTGTACCATGAGTAACGCTCTACATTTACATCCATCGCGAAAAAGTACTTTATACTACGCACAATAAACCAGAAGATCATTAGTCCTGATATAAAAAGCAGTGTATTTTTTGCGGCTTTTTGAACGACTCGCTTATTAATGCTGATCCCCCATCCAATATATAGTCCAATATAGATCAATGTTCGTAAAACCCCAGCGATAATATAAATATATCTTGAACTTACCTTGCCTAAAATACGGCATATTATTGCAACGATCACCAATCCTGCAATAATAATTTTATTCAGATTTCTATTTTTCTGTAGTTCTTTTGTATTACAGCGCACATGCCACTTCCTTTATTTGAAATGTTTATTTTAACACTTACATCATAGCAATTAATATTTTTATTGTCCACGTCTTTGACATATACACATAAAAAATAGTCACCCTGATTCTTGGCGGAACGAGTGACTATTTAAACGAATTTTGCCCGAATCGGATAGGTTTCAGCTATCCTTTCCAGTTACCTTGTTAAGTATATTATAATCATTTTTCTTAGAATTATCAATAATTCTGTAATTGTTTCATGTCCTTACTAACAATAAAGACAATCCCTATTGGTATCTTCACTTTTCCTGTTGTAATTTTATCATCAAAAAATAAGTCTTTTTCATAAAGTTGAATACTATAGCTTTGATAAAAAATACATGCTTTGATATTTTTCTTATATCCATTTTTCACATTGACATATTGTGAGGCAGAAATAAGTACTTTATTTTTTGGATGAATATTTTCTTCAACAACTTTTTTTAAAATCCTCAGATTTTTATTATTATAATCTTTATTTACTTGGTATTCTATTGATAATTTTTCACGAAATTGCATGCCACCTTTCGGTGCCTCATACCAAGATGAATAACTTGGTTCTTGTAGTTCCTTTTTTTCATCTTTAGCTTTAATATAATATTCTCCAAATCCAATATCTACAACATTTGATTTATCCGTTATTCTTTTATTTCCTATGATTTTTTTATCCAATGGAATATATCTAATGCTTTCAACATTTGATACATCTTTTATATAGAAGGATAATAAGCTATTTTCCATATCTTTTGATTTTTTATCATTCGCAAATACATTTTCTGTCTTTCCACTTAATATCAACATACCTAATAAACATATAATTACAACTACATATTTTTTTATCTTGTTTTCTTTTATCATGATTTTTTCATATCCAATCGTATGTTATCAAGCAGAAAATATCTCAAATAAATTCTCTGCTTGATTAAAATCCTTTTATTATCTATTTTTTATAAACCTTCTAATATTTTCCTCACATCTATATCCTAAAACACAAAATAATAATGCTTGTATTCCTCTTCCTACTGCATTATTAATGTCTGGAGTTAGAACAATAAAAAATAAAATAAGATAACCAATTCCTATAATTAAATATCTATTATTTTTTTTATTTTTCAATTCATTTCACCTACCTAAAACAAAACAAATACAATTAATCTTGCTCCTATTCTAGCAAATGTTTTTGGAATTCCTAATTTTTGTAATGCATGCTGAATTGCGTCTGTAATTGTCCCCTCTTCCATAACCATTACTCACATTGATATTATCTCCCTTTAATGAAAAAATCCCGAAACCCGCATAAATGCGTTGTTTCGAGACTTTTAACCGAAAGCGATAGACGGGGCTCGAACCCGCGGTCTCGA
>ENA-OPVG01001845-OPVG01001845.1-human-gut-metagenome-genome-assembly--contig:-NODE-1845-length-14174-cov-7.830795_pt1 | contig 14174 bp, 12 predicted proteins | sample MGYA00241093_ERZ501975 | MGnify/ENA primary metagenome ERZ501975 (study PRJEB25962, sample SAMEA2042993) | human gut metagenome | biome: human gut; feature: human-associated habitat; material: faeces... | reverse complement strand
TCTTCATGTTTCCGGAAAGCAGATCATCATCTCCAGTGATAAACCTCCAAAAGATATCGAGACTCTGGAGGCACGTCTGCGTACCCGGTTTGAATGGGGACTGATCGCGGACATCTCCTCTCCGGACTATGAGACCAGAATGGCCATTCTCCGGAAAAAAGAAGAACTGGACGGACTGGAGAGATACCACATTCCGGATGAGGTCATGCAGTATATTGCCAATAATATCACATCCAACATCCGTGAACTGGAAGGCTCTTTGAACAAACTCATCGCGCTTGCCAACCTGGAGAACAAGCCGATCGATATTCCTCTGGCTGCAGAAGCCTTAAAAGATATGATTTCTCCGAATAATACACGGGAAATTACACCTGAGCTCATTATCGAGGTCGTTTCTGACCACTTTAATGTACCTGCTGCCGAGTTAAAAGGTAAAAAACGAAACGCTGAGATCGTTCTGCCTCGTCAGATTGTTATGTATCTCTGCCGTAAAATGACCGATACCCCGTTAAAGACCATCGGTCTGATTCTTGGCGGCAAAGATCATGCCTCCGTCAGCCATGGTGTCAAGAAGATTGAACATGATGTAAAGACGGATGAGGCTTTGAACAATACCGTTAACATCATTAAGAAGAAACTGAACCCCATTTAATTTGGAGTTTATACAGAACTATTATGAATCTAAACGTTTATTTTCTGAGGGTTTTTTGACCCTCAGATTCTTTCCGTTTAAGTGTGGATAATTCTGTGGAAATGCTGTGGATTATAGTGTTAATAAAATAATTTCTCAAGGAGGCAGTAAAAGTTATACAAACACCGTCCCCTTGTTTTCCATACTGTTTCTACAGACTTATGAAAGTGGACAACCCCTTGATTTATAAGGCTTTGAAGCATTTATCAACATATCCACACCCCCTACGGCGGCTAAGGCGGAAAACTTTTATATTTCTCTCTATAAGATTTGGCTGCTGAAAGTTTTCCACCACAAATCATATTTCACAAATTCGAAAGGAGATTATCAACAGATGAGAATCGTATGTACGAAATCCAATCTTGTAAAAGGAGTCAGTATTGTTTCTAAAGCTGTTCCTGGAAAAACAACAATGCCAATATTGGAATGTATCTTAATTGATGCCACTACTGACATTATTAAGTTGACTGCCAACGATATGGAACTTGGCATCCAGACAGAAATTGCAGGTGAGATCATTGATCGTGGTATGATTGCCATTGATGCAAAGATTTTTTCTGAAATTGTTAGAAAACTTCCGGATAATGAAGTTTCTATAGAAACTGATGACAGACTTCAGACAACTATTGTGTGTGAAAAGGCAAAGTTCGATATTTCCGGAAAACCTGGTAATGAATTTGCTTATCTTCCAATTATTGAGAAAGATGATTCTATAGCAATTTCACAGTTTACTTTGAAAGAAGTCATTCGCCAGACGATCTTTTCTATTGCTGATACAGAAAGCAACAAATTAATGACCGGAGAATTATTTGAAATAAAAGATAATGTTTTAAGAGTTGCATCCTTGGATGGACATCGAATTTCTATCCGTAAAATTGAATTGAAAAATCCAGTCAGTGATTATAAGATGGTTGTACCTGGTAAAACTTTAATTGAAATTAGCAAAATTTTATCCGGAGAAGCTGAGAGTATGGTTGAAATTTCTTATACAAATAACCATATTGTGTTTGAATTTGACAATACAATCGTTGTTTCCAGACTTATTGAAGGCGATTATTTTAAAATTGATCAGATGCTGTCCAGTGATTACGATACAAAAGTAAGAATTAACAAAAAAGAATTCTTAAATTGTATCGACCGCGCAACGCTTCTCATCAAAGAAGGAGATAAAAAACCGATTATCATTGACATCCAGGATGAAATGATGGAGTTAAAAATCAAATCTCAGATCGGATCCATGAATGAAGAGATTATGATTTCCAAGGATGGAAAAGATCTTCTGATCGGATTCAATCCGAAATTCCTGATTGACGCACTGCGTGTTATTGATGATGAAGAGGTTACACTTTATCTGATGAATGCAAAAGCACCTTGCTTCATCAAGGATGAGACAGAAAGCTATATTTATCTTATCCTTCCTGTAAACTTTAATGCAAATGTATAATGAGTGCATAATTATACGAAAATATTAATATTATTCATAAAAATGCATGAATAATTATACATTTATTCATTTTTTGTAAATATAAAGGAGCGACTATGGAAACAATCAAATTGCGTGATGAATTTATAAAGCTTGGGCAGGCGTTAAAAGCAGCCGGTCTTGTTGAATCGGGCGTTGAGGCAAAAGAAGTCATCCAGGACGGACAGGTGTCTGTAAATGGAGAAATCGATACTCGCCGTGGAAGGAAATTATACGGCGGGGATGTTGTATCATTTGGCGGAGAAGAAATCAAAATTGAAGATTAAATCTTTGAAACTGAAAAATTTTAGAAACTACGAGCTTTTGAATCTGGAATTTGACGGCAGCACCAACATTTTCTACGGGGATAATGCTCAGGGAAAGACGAATATTCTGGAGGCTGTCTATCTGTCCGGGACGACGAAGTCCCACAGAGGGAGCAAAGACCGGGATATGATCCGGTTCGGGGCAGAGGAATCACACATTGAGGTGATTGTTGAAAAACGCGGGATTCAGGATCAGATTGACATGCATCTGAAGAAGAACCGGCCGAAAGGTGTTGCTATTAATAAGATTCCGATACGCAAAGCCGGAGAATTATTTGGCATTGTAAATCTCGTATTTTTTTCACCGGAAGATCTGAACATTATAAAAAATGGTCCGGCGGGAAGAAGAAAGTTCATAGATTTAGAGCTGTCACAGCTTGATAAAGTATATTTTAATCATTTATCCAATTACAGTCGGATCGTAAATCAGAGAAATCATTTACTAAAAGACAGTGCATACCGGCAAGATGCAATGGAGACTCTGGACATCTGGGATCTCCAGCTTGTTCAGTATGGCAATGCAATCATTGCGAGGAGGAAACAATTTGTTGACGAAATGAACGAAATTGTTTCCGGAATACATAAGAAACTGACTGGCGGTAAGGAAGAAATCCGTCTGATCTACGAACCGAGTACGAAAAACATGTCTCTTGAGCAGGCTCTTGAGATGAACAGACAGCGAGATATCAGGATGAAGAGTACTTCGGTAGGGCCTCATCGAGACGACGTCTGTTTTATGGTCGGGAATCTGGACATCCGGAGATTCGGATCCCAGGGACAGCAAAGGACCGCAGCATTGTCATTGAAACTGGCAGAAATCGAGCTGGTGAAAAGAGTGATCGGAGACACACCGGTTCTGTTACTTGACGATGTGTTGTCTGAACTTGACAAACACAGGCAAAACTATTTATTAGACAGTATTCATGATATACAGACACTCATTACCTGTACAGGAGTGGATGAATTTGTAAATCATAGATTTGAAGTCAATAAAGTATTTCATGTCCAGAACGGACAAGTGATAAAGGAAAACTAGGAGGATTAGCATGGCTACAGAAAAGGTACAGCACGAATATGGCGCAGACGAAATTCAGATACTGGAAGGACTGGAAGCTGTAAGAAAGCGTCCGGGAATGTATATTGGAAGTACCTCATCAAGAGGTCTTCACCATCTGGTATATGAGATTGTTGATAATGCGGTTGATGAGGCGTTGGCAGGATTCTGTGATACCATTCACGTAACGATCAATCCGGATAATTCCGTTACTGTCACAGATAATGGACGTGGAATTCCGGTCGGAATCAACCATAAATCAGGACTTCCGGCAGTTGAAGTCGTATTTACGGTGCTTCATGCCGGAGGAAAATTCGGTGGTGGAGGATACAAGGTATCCGGAGGACTTCATGGAGTAGGTGCATCTGTTGTAAATGCGCTTTCTGTTTGGCTGGAAGTTGAAATCTGTCACGAAGGAAAAGTATACAGACAGCGCTATGAGCGAGGAAAAGTTGCAAAGAAGCTGGAAGTCATCGGAGAATGTGAGCCGGGAAAGACAGGAACAAAGGTCACATTCCTGCCGGATGGAGAGATTTTTGAGACAACAATCTTTGATTACAGCATTTTACAGCAGAGATTCCGTGAGATGGCATTTCTGACAAAGGGTCTGAAGATCGTTCTTCGCGATGAAAGACCACAAGAGCCGATTGAGAAGACTTTCCACTATGAAGGTGGAATCAAAGAATTTGTTGAGTATCTGAACCGCAGTACGACTCCGCTTTACGAGCAGATTATTTACTGTGAGGGAATCGTCAACAATGTATCTGTTGAAGTTGCAATGCAGCACAATGATTCCTACAATGAGAACAGCTACGGATTTGTAAATAATATTACGACTCCGGAAGGCGGAACTCATATTGTCGGATTTAGAAATGCGTTAACAAAGACATTTAATGATTATGCAAGAAAGAATAAACTTTTAAAAGATAATGAGCCGAACCTGACAGGTGAGGATATCCGTGAGGGACTGACTGCAATTATCAGTGTCAAGATCGAGGATCCTCAATTCGAAGGTCAGACAAAGCAAAAACTTGGAAACAGTGAGGCAAGAGGAGCAGTTGATAGTGTTGTCAGTGAACAGCTTCAGATTTTCCTGGAACAGAATCCTCAGGTCGCTAAAGTAACCGTTGAGAAGTCTGTGATGGCACAGCGTGCGAGAGAGGCTGCAAGAAAAGCGAGAGATCTGACAAGAAGGAAATCAGCCCTTGACGGTATGTCACTTCCTGGTAAGCTTGCAGACTGTTCTGACAAGAATCCGGAAAAATGCGAAATCTACATCGTAGAGGGAGACTCCGCCGGTGGCTCCGCAAAGACAGCCAGAGACCGTGCAACACAGGCCATCCTTCCACTTCGTGGTAAGATCCTCAATGTTGAGAAGGCAAGACTGGATCGAATTTATGGAAATGCGGAGATCAAAGCCATGATCACGGCATTTGGAACCGGAATCCATGAAGACTTTGATATCAGCAAATTACGTTATCACAAGATCATCATCATGACCGATGCCGACGTGGATGGAGCACATATCAGTACACTGCTTCTGACATTTATGTATAGATTTATGCCAGATCTGATCAAAGAAGGATACGTGTATCTGGCACAGCCGCCACTTTATAAGCTCGAAAGAAATAAAAAAGTTTGGTATGCATACAGCGACGAAGAACTAGACAGCATTTTGCAGGAAGTTGGGCGTGATAACAATAATAAAATTCAGCGTTACAAAGGTCTTGGAGAGATGGATGCAGAGCAGCTTTGGGATACCACTATGGATCCAGAGCACCGCGTACTCCTTCGTGTCACAATGGATGATGAGACAGCAAGCGAGCTGGATCTCACATTTACAACACTGATGGGAGATAAGGTAGAGCCAAGACGTGAGTTCATCGAAGAAAATGCACAGTATGTACAGAATCTTGACATTTAAATATCAGCGAAATATGTTCGCTTTGCAGAAAGGAAAATAGATAAATGGAAGACAATATTTTTGATAAAGTCCATGAGGTCGACCTAAAGAAGACGATGGAGACCTCCTATATCGATTATGCCATGAGTGTTATTGCTTCCCGTGCGCTTCCAGATGTAAGAGACGGATTGAAACCTGTACAGAGAAGAATTCTTTACTCCATGATCGAGCTGAACAATGGACCGGATAAACCGCACAGAAAATCAGCCCGTATCGTCGGTGATACAATGGGTAAATATCATCCTCACGGTGACAGTTCTATTTACGGAGCATTGGTTAATATGGCTCAGGAATGGTCTACCAGATATCCGCTCGTTGACGGGCATGGAAACTTCGGCTCTGTGGACGGTGACGGAGCAGCGGCTATGCGTTACACAGAGGCAAGATTGAGTAAAATTTCCATGGAACTGACTGCTGATATCAACAAAGATACGGTAGACTTCATGCCAAACTTTGATGAGACGGAGAAAGAGCCGGTTGTACTTCCGGCAAGATTCCCGAACCTTCTGGTGAACGGTACATCCGGTATCGCCGTAGGTATGGCAACAAATATCCCGCCGCACAATCTTCGTGAGATCATTGACGCAGTAGTCAGAATTATCGATAACAAGATTGCAGATAAAAGCGAGACAACAATGGAAGAAATCCTTGAGATCATCAAGGGACCAGATTTCCCGACCGGTGGAGAGATTCTTGGTACAAGAGGAATCGAGGAAGCATATCGAACAGGACGTGGTAAGATTCGTGTACGTGCCGTAACGAACATTGAGACGATGCCGAATGGAAAGAGCCGCATCATTGTTACAGAGCTTCCGTACATGGTCAATAAGGCCCGTCTGATCGAGAAGATCGCAGAGCTGGTACGTGACAAGAAGGTGGATGGAATCACAGACTTAAGTGATCAGTCCAGCCGTGAAGGTATGCGTATTGTTATTGAACTTCGTAAAGATGTCAATGCAAATGTATTGCTGAACCAGCTTTACAAACATACACAGCTTCAGGATACATTTGGCGTGATCATGCTGGCACTGGTCGGCAAACAGCCAAAAGTCATGAATATTTTAGAGCTTCTTGGATATTACCTGAAGCATCAGGAAGATGTTGTGACACGTCGTACAAAGTACGAACTGAACAAAGCAAAAGAAAGAGCGCATATCTTAAAAGGATTATTGATTGCGCTTGATAATATTGACGAAGTTATCCGGATCATCCGTGGTTCCAGTACGGTACAGGCTGCAAAAGCAGAACTCATGGAGAAATTCGAACTGGATGATGTTCAGGCTCAGGCTATCGTAGATATGCGTCTGCGTGCTCTGACAGGATTGGAAAGAGAGAAGCTTGAGAAAGAATATGCAGAACTTATGGCTCAGATTGAGAGACTGGAGGCAATTCTGGCAGACGAAAAATTACTTCTTGGAGTGATTCGTGAAGAAATCCTTGTCATTAAGGATAAATATGGTGATGACAGAAGAACATCCATCGGATTTGACGAGTATGACATTTCCATGGAGGATCTGATTCCGAAGGAGAATATTGTAATTACCATGACAAAGCTTGGTTACATCAAGCGTATGTCTGATGATACATTTAAGGCACAGAATCGTGGCGGTAAGGGAATTAAAGGTATGCAGACTCTGGATGAAGACTATGTGGAAGAGCTTTTCATGACGAATACGCACCACTACATTATGTTCTTTACGAACACCGGACGTGTCTACAGACTGAAAGGTTACGAGATTCCGGAGGCAAGCCGCACATCAAGAGGAACTGCGATCATCAACCTGCTCCAGTTAATGCCGGGCGAGAAGATTACTGCTGTAATCCCGATTGATTACTACCGCGACCAGGATTATCTGATCATGGCAACAAAGAAAGGTCTTGTGAAGAAGACATCTCTTCGCGAGTACATGAATGTAAGAAAGACAGGACTTGCCGCAATTACACTGCGTGATGAGGATGAACTGATCGAAGTAAAATTCACAGACAATAATCAGGAAATCATTCTTGCAACGAAGTATGGTCAGTGTATCCGCTTTAATGAGACCGACGTAAGAGCAACAGGACGTAACTCCATGGGAGTACGTGGAATCAACCTTGCAGACCGCGACGAAGTGATTGGAATGCAGCTTGTGACCCAGGGACATGACCTTTTGATCGTATCTGAAAAAGGTATGGGTAAACGTACAGACATCAGTGAATTTACAGCACAGAACCGTGGCGGCAAAGGAGTGAAGTGTTACAAGATTACCGAAAAGACAGGAAATGTCATCGGAATCAAGGCAGTTGATGAAGACGATGAGATTATGATCATAAATACGGACGGAATCATCATCCGTATGCTGTGTTCCGGAATCTCCTTACTCGGAAGAATCACATCCGGAGTCAAACTCATCAACCTGAAAGATAAAGAGACCGTAGCAAGTATCGCAAAAGTCAGAGACGAAGAAAAAGAAGAAGCCAAAAAGAAAGAAATCTTCGGCGAAGACGGAGTAGAAGTGGACCAGCTAGACGTAGAATCACTGGCATTAGAAAGTGACGAAGAATAAAAGTTATACTGTCTGAGAAAAGAAAACTTAATAAGACTATAAAAAAATCTGCAGCTGCAGGACATGAAAATCCGAGGCTGCAGATTTTTTTGTCTTGTATATCACTAAGGGACAGGGTAAAATGAAAAAAGAGATGAAAGGAGATCATTATGCGTTCAGTCGATGTAAGTATAGTTACGAGAAATATTAAAGAAATGTGTATTCAGGCGAATCATTTTCTGTCTGAGGATATGGATATAGCGATGAAAAAGGCTGTGGAGACGGAGGAAGCACCGCTTGGAAAGCAGATTCTGACACAGCTTCAGGAGAATTTAAAGATTGCAGGAGAGGATATGATCCCAATCTGTCAGGATACCGGTATGGCGGTCGTGTTCATAGAAGTTGGTCAGGAGGTACACTTTGAAGGTGGAAGTCTTACGGATGCCATCAATGAGGGTGTGCGCCAGGGATATGTGGAAGGATATCTTAGAAAGTCTGTTGTAGGTGACCCGATCATCCGTGAGAATACGAAAGATAACACACCGGCAGTTATTCACTATAACATTGTGCCGGGGGATAAAGTAAAGATTAAAGTTGCTCCGAAGGGATTTGGAAGCGAGAATATGAGCCGTGTCTTTATGCTGAAGCCTGCAGATGGGATTGAAGGTGTGAAGAATGCAATTCTGACAGCTGTTCAGGATGCGGGACCGAATGCCTGTCCGCCGATGGTAGTCGGTGTCGGAATTGGTGGTACCTTTGAAAAATGTGCTCTTATGGCAAAGGATGCCCTGACACGTGAAGTTGGCACACACTCAGACATCCAGTGGGTCAAGGATCTGGAAGAAGAGATGCTTGAGACGATCAATAAGCTTGGTATCGGACCTGGAGGTCTTGGAGGAACAACAACAGCTCTTGCGGTAAATGTTAATACATACCCGACTCACATTGCGGGACTTCCGGTAGGAATAAATATTTGCTGTCACGTCAACAGACACATTGTGAGGGAGGTATAGTCATGGAGAAGCATATAAAAGCACCAATCAGCAAAGAAGTATCCCGTAAGCTCAGAGCAGGAGATTATGTATACATTACAGGAACTATCTACACGGCGAGAGATGCCGCTCACAAGAGAATGGATGATGCTCTTAAAAATGGAGAAAATCTTCCGGTAGATATGGTTGGACAGACGATTTATTACATGGGACCATCTCCGGCGAGAGAAGGGCGTCCGATTGGTTCTGCAGGTCCGACAACTGCGAGCCGTATGGACCGTTATGCGCCGAAGCTTCTGGATCTTGGCCTCACAGCCATGATTGGAAAAGGTAAGAGAAGTAAGGAAGTACTGGATGCTGTCAAAAGAAACGGAAGTGTTTACTTTGCGGCAGTGGGAGGAGCAGGAGCGCTTCTTTCAAAATGTATTAAGACTTCTGAGGTCGTAGCTTATGATGATCTTGGAACGGAAGCTATCCGCAAGCTTTATGTGGAAGATTTCCCGGTGATCGTAGTCGCTGATTGCGAGGGCGGTTATCTGTACGAAAGTGCCATAAAGGAGTACAAGAAGATATGAAACGAATCATAATGATGGTTCTTCGGAACATTTTACTTGTTCCGTGGATGTGGGCAAAATTATGTTATCATGCATCCCACGTAGACAAATACACAGAAGAAGAACATTACCGGATGCTCCAGTTCATCACACACCGAGCTAATAAAGGTGGAAATGTGACCATAGATGCCCACGGGCTTGAGAATATCCCAGAAGAAAACGGCTTTATGTTCTTCCCAAATCATCAGGGACTTTACGATGTACTGGCACTTGTAGATGTCTGCCCGAAGCCATTTTCCGTAGTTGCCAAAAAAGAAGTGGAAAATGTGCCATTTTTAAAACAAGTTTTCAAATGTATGAAAGCATATATGATGGATCGTAATGATATCCGTCAGTCACTGCAGGTCATTGTAAATGTGACAAATGAGGTAAAGAACGGAAGAAATTATCTCATTTTCCCGGAAGGAACAAGATCTAAGATGGGAAATGAGATGCTGGAGTTTAAAGGCGGAAGCTTTAAAGCAGCAACGAAAGCAAAATGTCCGATCGTGCCGGTTGCACTGATCGATTCTTTCAAGCCATTTGACACTAACAGCATCGCACCGGTCACAGTGCAGGTACATTTTTTAAAACCGCTGTACTATGATGATTATAAAGACATGAAGACGAATGATATCGCGGAACTTGTAAGAAGTCAGATCCAGAAAACGATCCATGATTCCATTTAGCCTGTCGGAGTGTGTGGAGTTATGTTGGATACGAAGGTGATGTTGGAAATACATTTGAGCCAGTAGAGGACAATGAATTCCTGATATTTAATAACTATCACTTTATGACGATGAGTATGGATTATGCTCTTGCCACGATTACAGGAACTAAGACATTGACAGGTGGTAATCTGGAAGCCGGAGAATTCCGATTTGGACTGTATGATTCAAATGGAACATTGATTGAAACAAAAACAAACGATGCTTCCGGTAATATTACATTCCGTACAATTCCATATTATACAGCAGGAACTTATTCTTACACTGTAAAAGAGATTAATGAGCAGGGGGAAAATACCGTTAGCGATATTGAATATGATCCGTCTGTATATACCGTTATGGTAAATGTGGATGAAAACATGGATATGTCTATAACTTACATAAAAAATGGAACAAATGTGGAGAACTCATCCGAGAGTGTAGATAGAATCTCATTTGAAAATAAGATGTCTGTAACAGCAGCAGCTATTGATCCAGCGGTTAAGAAAGTATTAAATAATGCTGAACTTCAGCCGGGAGAATTTACATTCCAGTTATTTGATGAGAATAACAACTTGATCGATACTAAGAAAAATACAGACAATGGTTCTGTACTCTTTGATTCCATTATATTTGATGAAGTTGGAGATTATAATTACACAATTAAAGAATTGATTCCGTCAGATTCGAGACAAATCTAAAGACGGCAGTAAAGATCCGCTTAAGGGAGCAACTTATGCACTGTATAAAGTACTTAGTGGTGAAGGCCGCGACATTCTGATAGGCACACGGATATCAGATGAAAATGGTTATATGACATTTGAAAATGTAGAACCAGGAACTTATTACTTCAAAGAAGTTTCATCTCCAGTAGGTAAGATTGTAGCAGAGTGGACGACAGGAGATTCAGCCGAGTCATTTGAGCGAAAATTGAATATTGATACATCGTATATTTTATGTGAGGTATCTGCACCAGAAGGATATGATCTTGCTGAAGATACAGAATTTATAATTGATGCATATGGAATTCTGAGCATTACATCAGGTCCGGATGCGGAGAAGACAAGTGATACAGCCTTAAGAATCTACGATAAAAAACTGGGCGTGACAAAAGTTACCCAAAATACGAAGGAAAATCATAATCAAAAACTTGTGGATGTAGTAAAAACTGTGAAAACAGGAGATACAGCCCAGATTGGATTATTTGCAATTCTTTCTATTGCAGCAATTGTAGTTGTGATTATCGTACTTCGCAGAAGAAAAAATTCATAAAGTAAATGATTGAAGGGGCTGTGAAAAAATTAATAACATAATCTATTCTAACCCAAAACAGGCAGTTTTGCCAATGCTAATTCAAGATTATTTGGACATCTGTGATCCAGTGCTGACTTTTGATAGATTTATGGGAGAAATCGAACTGGAGAAATATCTGAAAAATATTCCTCAACATTATACAGGAAGACTCAGATATGACCCGGTCAGCATGCTGAAAACAGTTTTGTTTGGATTTATGGCGAATGGCTATATATCATTGCGTGAACTGGAGGATCAGTGTAAAGTCAATCTCCGTTTCATGTATCTTATGGATCATCAAGCACCTTCTTACCGTACTTTCGGCTACTTCATCAACGAAGTACTTGCTGATTCCATTGAAGAAATATTTCAAGATATAAACAAAAAAATCTTCGAGACAGAGCATGTAGATCTTCAACATCTATACATTGATGGATCCAAGTTTGAAGCAAATGCGAATAAATACTCCTGGGTATGGAAAAAAGCAACCGAAAAATCCAGATACCGTCTCTTTGGTAAGATAACTACACTCTTTGAGGAAATCAATGAGGAACTTTCATGTACAGGTATGAAACTTTGTATCAATAGTGAGTACGCACCAGAGTATCTGAAGGAAGCTGCTGAACAGTATGCAGAAGTCTGGCAGATTAATGAAGCAATGTTTGTTCATGGCAGGGGACATCGCAAAACTACACAACAACGTCATTATGAGAAACTCAAAGAGTATGCTGCTAAGTTGGAAGAATACGTGGAAAAAATCAAAATCTGTGGAGAAGATCGCAACAGCTACTCGCAAACAGATCATTCAGCCACTTTTATGCGAATCAAGACAGACTACATGGGAAATGACCAGTTGCTTCCAGCTTATAATGTACAGGTCGGTGTTGCAGATGAATATATTGCTGTTGTTGATGTAAATCAGTATCGCTCAGATATGGATTGTTTTATTCCATTAATGAACAAGTTTTATACTACATATGGCTTTTATCCGAAGTACCCAGTAGCAGATGCTGGATATGGTTCTTACAACAATTACATCTTCTGTGGGCAGCATGGAATGGAAAAATATATGAAATTTACCATGTTCAAGAAAGAGACTACAGACAAGAAGTATCATGAAGATCCATTTCGTGCAGTAAATTTTCCAATCGGGGAAGGCGGAATCATGCGTTGTCCAAATGGGAAAAGCTTTTATCTTCAGTATCGAAAAAACGTAAAAGGGAACAAGTATGGGCGTCAGGAAGAAGTGTATCAGTGTGAAGATTGCTCCGGCTGTCCATATGCAGAACAATGTAAAAAGACAGATAAAAACCGTACTGTACGGATCAACCGCGAACTTACAGCGATGCATCAGGAAGTGATAGAAAATCTCGAAAGTATCCAGGGAGCGCTTCTAAGGATGAACAGATCCATTCAGGCAGAAGGTACCTTTGGTATCATGAAAAACGACCGGTGGTACAAAAGAATTGTCCGAAGAGGAATAAAATCTGTATTGCTTGAAGTATTTCTCGTTTCTATCGGACACAATCTTTATAAATATCACAACAAACAGAAAAAAGTTGCAGCTGCCGCATAAGATTTCATAATATCATTCTTATGGGGTAAGGGGAACTATACCCTTTTTTATGTAATATAGCTATTATTATAACTATAAGCAAAAGGACGAATGAAAAAACTCTCGTTTTTTCACACGCCCTTTGATAATTTCCACATATACCTTAATTCATTCACAGAATTGAATTTCCAAACCTTGCCATCCTTAAAGGTGATACTGTGTCTTTCAACCACTGCAATATCTTTGAAGTAGCATTTGGGGACTTGCCATCTTAACAGCTGTTCATAAGTCTTGGAATCTAAAATCTTATTGTGTCACATAAATATGATATCATTATTTTAGGGGCTGTTCAAGAACATATTTCTTGATATAATATAAAGAAATGTGTATCAAAATTTAATTTTTATATATTTGATGGGGTGTGTATTATGGAAATAAAAGGATTAGATTTATCACCTACAGTTTCAATGCTAGATGGAATTCAGGAATCTTTGCAAGCAAATCAAAATGCAATGATTGCAAGTATGCGGTTGGCAAATCAGGCAAAGGAAGAGGAAAGGCAAGCTAATATAGAAACAGCAAGAAACACTGCTGAAATGAAGGATGATTTGAAAACTGTTATACATAATCAGAATGATTACATTGCTATGCTGAAAGAACAGAATGAATATATTAAGCAGGTGCTGAACAATATGTTTGGTTCAGCAGAAGATTCTATTATTGTTCAGAAGGAAATATTGAAGATAATGCAGGAATCAAAGCCGACTGATGGGATGGCAGCTGACAAGGGGCTTGATGTGATAATTCAGTTGGTGTTCAATGCAATTCAGATATATTTGAAATCTAAGGGTATAATGCTTTGAATAAATAATATAGGATAACTTTATAGCGTTGAACATTACACTTACATGACACAAAAGGTCATAAAAGCCTTATTTATCAATACTGTAAATTATCAAAGAGATAATATTTACAATCCAAAGCGTCTTATGGCGTTTCAGAAAAGTATATTA
>ENA-OPVG01001828-OPVG01001828.1-human-gut-metagenome-genome-assembly--contig:-NODE-1828-length-14262-cov-7.500669_pt1 | contig 14262 bp, 15 predicted proteins | sample MGYA00241093_ERZ501975 | MGnify/ENA primary metagenome ERZ501975 (study PRJEB25962, sample SAMEA2042993) | human gut metagenome | biome: human gut; feature: human-associated habitat; material: faeces... | reverse complement strand
AGGCGGCAGTACCACATCATAGATGAACGGTGTCTGCCGTCTTCTAATTTATAGTCTATCTTTTCTCGTTTGTTACAACGTTCTGCAGATGTTCTTGCGTTATATTCCAGCTTCCATTCCTCGCTGCCACGCAGCGGAGTATTGAAGAGTCTTGGGTTATCCTTTAATACAAGGTGAACATTTCTTCCATACTTTGCATCAGAACAGGGTTCATCGCAAGTGCAATGAGGTGTACCGCCTTTGTAAGAAATCTTAGGACAACGATATTTGATGCGTCCTTTTCTTGGCTCAACGGCGGCTTGCTTCATAGGAAAGCCCTTAGGACATAAAGGAATCCCATCACTGTTTATGGAGATATCATCTTTGTAGACCGGTGGTCTGCCACATTTCCAGTTTAGATCAATAAAAGGCGTGATATCGTTTGTTTTACAGTAATCATAGTAAGGCATCGCATCATGTGCTGAATCCAGAAGCAGCTTGGTAACATTTACTTCTGGGAGCATCTTTTTCATGGAAAACCAGTTGTATAAAAAACCGTGTGAGTCGTGCCGTGAAGCAGGACTCAGAAAAGGAAAAACAGGCAGGTCATTTTCAGAATCAGAAGCAGTCAGCATGTATAAGTCGTATCCAAAGTAATAACGGTTGCGATGGGAATCCCAACCGATATCACAGTCAGGCTGATGATAGATACGGTTGCATTTGCAATCACGAATTCCGTTTTCCAGACAGTTACAGGTTTTTGTTTTCCGCTCAAGAGCGGAAGTATAAACGGGAGTTCCATCACCGGCTAAGGCAAGGGAGTTTAAAGAGATAAGCCCCATGCTGGCAGAATTCTGAAGAAAAAAAGTATTGAAAATTTCCCAAAGTTTTGCGCAGGGAGCCATATCAGCAGGAGGATTCTTTTCGAACTGTTGAAAGAGATCATCAACGGTAAGTTTTTCAACAGGAGCAGCTTTTTGTTCTTTCCCTGTTGGTTTCTGAGGTTTTACCTTAGGAGGATGAACCGCATTAGTCAGGTTCTTGTCGGAAGATAACCAGAGCCGCCTGTGGAAGTCATAAAAGGTACCAACGCCAGGAGTATCGCCGACAAAGAAGCCGGAAATGATGGCGTGAAGAGGGTTTTCTTTCAGGTCAGCAGCAAATCTGGTATAGGAAGTAATTTTAAATGCGGCAGAAACAAGGATGGCACGAAGCATATCGGAAGGGAGTCTTGGTTCAGGGCCAAAGACAGAATACCGATCCTTCATAAGTTCATCAACTTGTGATAGATTAAGATTCCAAAATTTATCAATGATCTGCCAAGTGGAAGAAGAAAGGGAAGCAGCATTTGGATAATATTTACGAAGTTGAGTCAGGACACGATCCTGATAGGCGGAATGCCCGCCAATGTTAACAGGTTTCAATGAAACACACCTCCAAATCAAAAAGTCTGTTCCGGCGGAGCCGAAACGATATGCCTTATTAATCAAGAGGCGCGAAGCGCCGCATTTTTCGATGGATTTGTCAAGTGCTTTTGGCAAAAAAGTGGGGGATTTTAAAAAAAAGGAATCTGAAAGCCTTATATTTACTGGCTTAGAGATTCCGAGAGATTATTAATATAGGAAAGGAGGAAATTTTAAATGCAAAAGCGACTACCGATCGGTATCGAAAATTTCGAAGATATGATCAATGAAGATTATTACTACATTGATAAGACAGGATTGATCAAACAATTGATTGCAGAAAAAGGCTTAGTAAATTTATTTACAAGACCTAGAAGGTTCGGAAAATCCTTAAATATGAGTATGTTAAGATATTTCTTCGAAATAGGCAATGATCCAAAAATCTTTGAAGGTCTTGAAATATCAAAAGAAAAAGAACTATGTGATCAATACATGGGAAAATTTCCTGTAATCTCCATTTCTTTAAAAGGAGCAAAGGCAGGAGATTATCAGACTGCAAAACATATGATGAAATATATCGTAGGAGGAGAAGCTAGGAGAATATATCAACGCATGTCAGAAGATCAATTGAATGAGACCCATAAAGAGGAAATGAAAAGATTAATGGAATATGAAATGGAAGATACGACATTAATGGCAGCATTGTGGAATCTATCATTGATCTTAAAAGAATATTATGGCAAGAAGGTTATCATCCTAATCGATGAATACGATGTCCCACTAGATAAAGCTTTTGAAAATGGTTACTATAACGAGATGATTATCCTCATCCGTAACATGCTAGAACAAGCACTAAAAACGAATGATAATTTATATATGGCAGTCTTAACAGGCTGCTTAAGAATCGCAAGAGAAAGCATTTTCACAGGATTAAATAATTTCAATATCTTCTCAATCACAGATCAATACTTCGATGAATATTTCGGATTTACAGATAAAGAAGTTAAGGAAATGCTAAAATATTATGGAGCGCCAGAAGCTTTTGATGAAACAAAGAAATGGTACGATGGATATCGCTTTGGAAATGAAGATATCTACTGCCCATGGGATGTGATCAATCATTGTAAAGCATTAAAAGTCGATAAAGAAGCAATCCCACAGCCATATTGGATCAATACAAGTGGAAATTACATTATCAAACGGTTTATCGAAAAAGCGAATCAACAGACAAGAAGAGAAATCGAGCAACTGATCGAAGGAAAAGCAATAAACAAAGAAATTCGCCTAGAACTAACCTACAATGAATTAGACAACACGATCGAAAATCTATGGAGTGTTTTATTTGCAACAGGATATCTGACACAGCAGGGAAAACCACAAGGAAGAACCTATTCTTTAACAATTCCAAACGAATCTATCCGTCAGATCTTCATCGAACAGATCCAGGAATGGTTCAAAGAAACGACAAGAAAAGATGAAAACCGATTAAAAGATTTCTGCAAAGCATTTGAAGAAGGAGATGCACAAGCAATTGAACAACAGTTCACACAATATTTGATAAAAACAATCAGCATCAGAGATACTTTCACAAGCAAAAAAGAAAACTTCTACCATGGAGTACTGTTAGGCTTATTAAGCTATGATCCAGATTGGTACATTACCTCAAATACAGAAAGCGGAGACGGCTACAGCGATATTATGATCGAAGTAGAGCACAAACAAATGGGAATCGTAATCGAAATAAAATACGCAGAAAATGTCAAGGCGTTAGATCAAGCATGCGAAAAAGCTTTGAAACAGATTAAAGAGAAACATTATGATCAGAAATTAGAAGAAGAAGGATATGAAACCATTTTAAATTATGGAATCGCATGTTATAAAAAACGTTGTAAAGTATTGTTGCAAGAGAAAAAATAAATATGGAAGCATAAAAATCCAGCATAAGTCTTAATGTTGGATTTTTATGCTTCCATATTTATTTTTTTTACGAATGTACAGAAACAACTACACAAGAATCACATTTGTAAACTCTTGCAATTTATCAGCAAATTCCTGAGGAAAGTCAGTATCTGAAATCAGATGATCAATCTCATTCCATGAAGCATACTGTTGAAATGAAGAATATTTTGCTTTTCTACTATCACATAATACAATACTTGTCTGTGCACATGATATCGCACAGGATTTTATCTGACCATCAGCGAATGCATTTGTTGCAGGGCCATGATGCTGTTCAAAACCTGCACTTCCAAGAAATGCAATGTCAACTCGTAACGTTTTTAATAATTCAATGACTTGGACTCCAACACTACACATAATCTCTGCATTGCATTCACCTCCAAGAAAGATCAAATGATTTTTACTATCAATCAATGTTGTTAATACAGGAATTGAATTTGTAATGATCGTATAACCAGATAGATTTTTTAATTCGAGAGCAAGACTTAAAGTTGTACTACCAGTATCAAGATAGATAAAACCATGCTCAGGAATAAAGGATAAGGCTTTTCTTGCAATTCTTTTTTTTGCATCATGTTCATCTAATAAACGTGAATCAATAGGGAGTGTTGTGAAATCATTCACAGCGATCGCTCCCCCAAATCCTTTTTTGATGGAACCATTTTCACTTAATGTATTTAAATCTCTTCGGATGGTTTCTCTGGAAACAGAAAAATAATCTGCAAGTTCTGTTGCTTTCATAGAACCATTGTTGTTTAACAACTCTATAATCTGTTCTTGTCTGTTTTGTGCATTTAAACGGGCCATTTTTCATACCTCCTTTATATTATATTTGTATTTTACCACATTTTTTGTGCGACAGATAGATTAAAATTGTCAAAATACAAATATTCTAACTATAATATTTTGGGAATACACATTATGACTAAATGTAATAGGAAAAATACACAAAAATAACAATAAAAATTTGTTGAAAACAACTAAAATATGTAAAAATACAAAATAAATGTTGCAAGTTGCCACAAATGGTAGTAATATAAAGGCATCAAAGGAACAGAACAAAAACTTCAAGCAAATTTAGGAGGAAGTAACATGAAATTACAGTTAGCATTAGACGATATCACATTAGATGACGCAGTAGAATTATTAGATAAGGTTCATACTTATGTAGACATCATTGAAGTAGGATCTCCATTTATTATTGAGGAAGGAATGAGACCTGTAAGAATCTTCAAAGAAAAATATCCAGATTGTGAGATCTTAGCAGATACAAAGATCATGGATGCAGGAGAATACGAAGCAGAAGAGACATTTAAAGCAGGAGCAGACTACTGTACTGTACTTGGTGTGACAGACACATTAACAATTGAAGGATGCGTAAAAGCAGCGAAAGAATATGGAAAACAGACAATGGTTGATATGATCTGTGTAGAAGATGTCCCAAAACGTGTCAAAGAAATCGAAGCAGTTGGAGTAGATTTTATAGGAGTTCATGTAGGAGTTGATCAGCAGGCAGTTGGAATCACACCTCTTGAGAAATTAGCAGAAATGAAATCTTGTGTAGAACATTCTATCGTATCAGTAGCAGGAGGAATCAATTTAAAGACGATTGAAGAGTATAAGAAATTAAATCCAGAAGTCATCATTGTAGGTGGTGGAATTAATCACGCAGAAGATCCAGTTGCAGCAGCTAAAGCAATTTATGAAGCAATCAATCAATAAAACAAATTCAAAGAAGAAAGATTTTTGTTAAAATAGATAGAAAGGAAGATAAACTATGGAAGCAAAGACTTTACAGATTATTACAAATGAACTTTATAAATACGGAAAACTTATAAAAGAAGATGAAGTAAAAGAGGTTGTAGAGCTTTGTCAGAAAGCAAATCGTATCTTTATTGCAGGAGCAGGACGTTCAGGATTTTGTGCCAGAGGATTTGCAAACAGAATGATGCATCTTGGGTTTACGGTTTATTTTGTTGGAGAAACAACAACACCTTCTATTCAGGAAGGAGATCTGTTGATCGTAGGATCAGGATCAGGAACAACAGCAAGTCTTGTATCTGACTGTAAAAAAGCAAAAGCCCAGAAAGCAATAATTGCAACACTGACGATTTGCCCAGAAGCACCAATCGGAGAAATGGCAGATGCGATCATTACGATTCCTGGAGCAACTCAGAAAAATGCAGAACACACAAACGATGTAGTGACCGAACAGCCAGGAGGAAATTTATTTGAGCAGTTAAGCTGGCTCATTTACGACAGCATTGTGATGGACTTAATGCCAATTCTTGGAGAAACAGAAGATACAATGTTTAAACGCCATGCCAACATGGAGTAAGTCGAAAGGAGAAGATATATGAAAACAGCACAAGCAAAGATTCAGAAATTTGGTTCTCTGTTAAGTGCAATGGTTATGCCAAATATCGGTGTATTCATTGGATGGGGCCTTTTAACAGCACTGTTTATTGATACAGGATGGACACCAAATGCTTATTTAAACAAACTGGTTTCACCAATTTTAACGTACTTATTACCTTGCTTGATCGGATATACCGCAGGATCTAATATTTATGGACGACGAGGAGGAGTCATTGGTGCATTTGCAACCATGGGAGCAGTTGTAGGAGCAGATGTGACAATGCTTGTTGCAGGTATGATCTTAGGACCTGTAGCAGCAATTTGCATTCGAGCATTTGATAAAGCAGTGGAAGGAAAAGTAAAACCAGGATTGGAAATGTTAGTTGATAACTTTTCACTTGGGATTATTGGATTTGTGATCTGTATTATCGGTTATGTAGGAGTAGCACCGATTATGACAGCGATTCAGACAGTACTGACAGGAGGAGTTCAGTATCTGACAGATCACAATATGCTGCCATTAACAGAATTGTTTGTACAGCCTGCAGAAATTTTATTCTTAAATAATGCGATCAATCACGGAATTATGACACCTCTTGGATTGCAGCAGGCAGCAGAAGCGGGAAAATCAGTCTTATTCTTAGTAGAAGCAAGTGGGGCTGCATGGGTAGGACTAAGTTTAGCATTTGCAATTTTTGGAAATAAATCAGCAAAGAAATCAGCACCAGGAGCTGTGATCATCATGTTCTTTGGTGGTATCGCAGAGGTATGTTTTCCATACTGCCTGACAATGCCATTAACGATCATTGGACCAATTCTTGGAAACATGTTCTCTTTATTCGTACTTACAAACTTTGGTGGAGGTGTCGTTGGACCAGTATCTCCAGGATCAGTTATTTCTTATTATATGATGACACCAAAAGCATGTATGTTAGTGAATACGATTGCATATTTTGGATCTTTAGCCATCTCATTTGCAGGAGCAGCAATTGTATTAAAAGCATTTAAACATGATGAGGAAGAAGAAGGAATCAAAGAACTTGCTGCAACAGCAGATGCTAAGATTCAGAAATTAAATAAAGTGATCTTTGCGTGTGATGCAGGAATGGGATCTTCTGCAATGGGAGTTACGATTCTTAAGAAAAAACTAGAAGAAATCGGATTAAAACCAGAAATCAAGCACGTAGCAGTTGCAGACATTCCAAAAGATGCGGATGTAGTTGTTACAAATGTAAACTTGGAAGAGCGAGCAAAAATGTCACTAGAAGGAACCAATATTCCAATTCTTACATTAAGTAATTTCATGGATCAGACCGAATATGAAAGAATTATCGTAGAGATTCAGAGAATGTTAGGACATGATGTACCAGATGTATTTTGCAAAGATAATATTGTGTTAAATGCAAAATATGCAAATAAGGAAGAAGCAATCAAAGCTTGTGCAGATATCTTTATTAAGGGTGGATATACAGATGAAAGTTATAAGGCAGATATGCTGCAGAGAGACAAAGAAGCCTCTGTGTATTTAGGGAATGGAGTTGCGCTTCCACATGGACTTGCAAGTTCCAAAGAAACGATCAAAAACTCAGGAATCTGTTTTGTACAGGTACCAGATGGAGTAGATTTTAACGGAGAAAAAGCATATCTTCTCGTAGGTGTTGCAGGAAAAGGAGAAGAACATGTAGAACTCCTTGGAAAGATCGGACAGAGTTTAATGGATGAAGGTGTGATCGAAAAATTAAAAAATTCGACATCAAAAGAAGAAGTTATCAACTTATTAAATCTATAGATGATAATGCGGCATCTAATGAATCAAAGGATGTTGCAATCAAAAGAAAGGTGGAATATAACACATGAAAACAGCAGTACATTTTGGAGCAGGAAAAATTGGTCGTGGATTTATCGCAGATTTATTACATGATAGTGGGTATAAAATTGTTTTTGCAGACGTTGTACAGCCATTAGTTGACCTTGTGAACGAAACACATGAATACAGTCTGTTTTTGATCGATCATGATTATGAAGAAAAAGTGATTACCCCTGCTACCTGCACAACAAGCGGCAGTAAAACTTTGACCTGTAAAATCTGTTCCAATGTTATAACACCTGTAACTATTGAACCGTTAGGACACAGCTATTCAACAGATTATAAGAAAGAAAACGCAGATGCAGATAAGCATTATCATGTTTGCATGGTATGCAGCGAGAAAGACACAGGCGAAACTCATACTTGGAATGTTGAAACAGCAACAGAGGAAACAGATAAGCATTGTGTAGTTTGCGGTTATGTAGCAGAAGCACAGCTTACACATACTCATAAGGGAGAACTTCAAAAGGGTACTCCTGCAACGACCGAAGCAGACGGCGTAAAGGATTACTACGAATGCAGATGTGGTAAGTTCTATGAGGATGAAGACTGCACTAAGGAAATCACCGACCTTACAGCTTGGAAGCTTGGTGCGGGCAGAATCCCTGCTCTGCCTTCCATCATTGAAGGCACAAACGGCGTATGGACGAAGGGCTCTGCAGATGGTTTGAAGTTCAAGTCCAACGCTGAATATGCAAACTTCCTGAAGGTTCTGGTTGACAATGCGGAAATCACCGCCGAAAACTACGAAGTTAAGGAAGGCAGCACAGTGGTTACACTGAAGGCTGCATACCTTGAAACCCTTTCTGTAGGCAAGCACACCCTGTCGGTAGTTTCTACCAACGGAACGGCAACTACGGAATTTGAAATCAAGGCAGCGTCCGTGAAACCTACCGAGCCTACAAATCCGAGTGAGCCTGCTAATCCGACAAAACCGAATGAACCTACTAAACCGGCAGAAACAAATCCGAATACCGGTGCAACAAGTCCTCAGACCGGAGACAACAGCCATATGGCACTTTGGATTGCTTTACTGCTTGCATCTTGCAGCGGCTTAGTGGCTGTAACAGTTTACGGAAGAAAGAAAAAGGTAAATAGATAATCCAACTTAGCGGGGCAGTAATCTGTCCCGCTATTTCTATGTTTTAGGTTCTGTAACGCCATTATGTGTTCAAAACAAGATAAAAGTATAAAACCATTACATTTCGAAAAACAAGCCTTAAAAAGCCGCATATGACAAAGAATTTGAGAACGAAAACCGTTACATTCATATGGACGAACAAAGGGCGAAGATACCGTTAAAAAGTATCTTCGCCCTCGCCTTGCAATGTGGACATTTTAAGACTGAAAAAGCCTTTATTTAAGCCATTTTTTTAGAGCCTATACTTTGAGGGGCAGGGTGTTTGTACCTTACCCCTCGGTTTTGCATATTGTGCCATTACGGTGCTATTTTCTTATCTTTATCATAAGTTCATCAACAGCTTCCGTGTATTTTGCTTGTGCTATCAGCTTGTTCCTCAAAGAGAGAAATAAGGAACCTCCGATTTTATTTTATAAAGTCTTTAATTTTTTGCAGATTGGCATTGCCGTCTTTTGCTCCAAGCTCATACACCGCTTGCAGTTTGTCGGGATTTTTCTCAATTCTCCCGATTTCAATAGGGCTTGACGGACGAATCACCATAGCTTTTCCACCGGCTTCCCATTTTCTCAATTCTTCCACGGCACGATTATAGTTATTGTGACGCTGTAATAATCTCTCCGCAATTTTGGGGTATTTTCGTCCGTACAACTTAACTAAGACCGGAGACATTGGTTTCTTTCGGTATTCCATATCACGAGTAAGAATTACAATCAGCTTGTCACAATCTTGACCGGCAAGCCATTCAAAAGGAATACTGTCAGCAATTCCTCCGTCAAGGTATTTCTTGTCACCGATTGCCACAGGCTTTGAAACAAAGGGCATAGAGCCGGACGCTCTTAAAGTGTCCATCTGTTCAAATACGCTGTGTATTTGTATGTATTCCGGGTTTCCGGTAGCAACATTTGTAACCACAGCATAAAAAGGAACATTGGACTTTTTGTACGCTTCATCATCAAAGGGGTCAAGGGTTTTCGGAACATCTTCGTAGGCATATTTTGTGCTGACAATATTACCCTCACGAAGCAAGGGGTGAAATCCCATATAGTTTTTGTCTTTGTTAAACCTCTTGTTATAGCGGATTACTCTGCCTTTTTGTCCTGACAGATAGTTTACACCGAACAATGCTCCGGCGGAAACACCGACCACGGAATCCATCTTGATGTCATTATCAAGAAATGTGTCTAAGACACCGGCGGTGAACATTCCACGCATAGCACCGCCTTCTAATACCAATCCGATTTTCATAATGGTTTCCTCACATATTTTGATTATTGTTTTGGTTGCTCTTTATTAAGTTGGGCGGTAAGCAAAACGATTTCCTCCGGCGTTTCGGGCATACCCTGACGCATCCATTCGTCAACCCATCCCCAAATCATTCCGGCTATCATTGACTTTGCATATCTTTCCAAATTGTTATTCGCTTCCTCGAGCTTGACTGAAACTCGGAGTGCTTCGAGAATCATATTGGATAAGCCCTGATTGTAAAGAAGCAGATAAAAGTCCTTGTGCTTATAGTAATGTCGCAATAGGCTTTCGGAAAAATAGGTTGGGTCATTTTTACCCTCATAATCCTTTTCCCACTCCTGTATCAGTTGCAGGAGTTGTTTTTTTATTACATCTTCTTTGCTTTCGTAATTGCGGTAAAAAGACATTCTTCCGACACCGGCAGTTTCGCATATCTCACTTATGGAAATTTCATTAAGGGATTTTTCTTTAAGCAGACCCAAAAGTGCTTCATTTATATGTTCAATCACATAGGCATTTCTACCTTCATTGCTCATCGGTGATACACTTTTTGACTTTTGTATCATTTTTGCTCCTCCTATTGACTGCATTAAAATTTGCAGATATAATTGTAACAGCGATACAAATGTATCATCGAAAAGATATCACAAAAATTGTGCAAAGTCAATAAACAAAGGAAAGGAAAGAAAAAATGACACTTATACCCAAAAGGCTGATTATTATATTTGTTCTCATCATTGCCGGTATCGTACTTGGCAGATTGGCAGTACGAGGATTTATGAACCTTTTATTGGGCGGCACTTTGTTTGGAGGCAACATATTGTGATGAAAGAAAAGAAGATAGATGAAAAGCCAAAGAAAGGTCGAATGATTATGTGGGCATTTATTTATAGCGGTGTTTTTATTGCTGCATTGATAATTGGCGTGGTAAGCAAGTTTGTCCAACCGTCCTGGACAAAAGATTTTACGGCGGAGTGGAGCGATTCTGTCGGCACAGTTTATAAGGATATTACATACGGAGAGAAGGACGCTAACAAATTCGACCTCTATGTCCCGGCAGATAATACGAAAGAAAACTACGGATTGGTGGTTTATCTCCACGCAGGCGGATTTACTGCTGGTGATAAATCCGGAGACGAACAAATTCTCAAATGGCTGTGTTCAAAAGGCTATATAGCGGCAGGAATTAACTACACCTTGCGTGACGAAGCACACCCGGAAGCCAGCGTTTATTCCCAGTCAATGGAAATTAAAGAGAGTATGCCCGCAGTTATTGCAGAAGCGGAGAAACTCGGCTATCATATCGATGAGATGTCCATCGGTGGCGGTTCGGCAGGTCATTGTCTTGCAATGCTCTATGCCTATCGTGATGAAGAAACTTCTCCCGTTCCTGTGAAAATGGTGTTCGGTGCTGTCGGCCCTTCCAGTTTCTACCCGGAGGATTGGAAATGCTATGGCTTTGACAAGGAAACAGAAGAAAGCAGAGCTGCCGCCGCAGGACTGTTTAGCGTGATGGCTGGCAAAGAGATTTCTCCCGATATGTTTGGAACACCGGAATATGATGAAGCAATCAAGGACATTTCCGCTCTTTTGTGGATTGACGAAAACACAGTTCCGTCTGTTTTAGCGTATGGCAAGTTTGACAAGGTGCAATCCTTTGAAGCGTCTGTTCGTCTTGATAAGGCTTTGACGGAACACAACGTGCCGCACGAATATATCGCTTGCGAGCACTCCGGACACGGCTTGCAGAATGATAACAAGGAATTTCTTCTGCATAATCAAAAAATGGAAGAATATCTTGATAAATATATGCCTGTGAAATAATAATGAAAGCGTGAACATTGTATGGACAAGAAAAGAAAGAAAGTATTCATCAATATTGGCATAACCATTGCCGTAATAATCTTTGCCGCCATACTTGGCATCGTTGTCGGGGAATTATTGCTCGACAATTTGATATAAGGTGGTGGCGGTATGAAGAAAAGAACAAAAATAACACTTTGCAGTATACTATTCGTTATCGTGTTTACCGTCAGTGCTTTAATCAGAGTAAATTTGCTCGGTTCGGCACCTATGAGGCTGATGCAGGTCAAATGGGACGATACCGTAGGGACGATTTACAACGACTTAAACTATGAAAATGATTACGGACATAAATACGATTTGTATGTTCCTGCAAACCTTGATATAGGAAACGCACAGCAGCTTATTCTTTTTATCCACGGTGGCAGTTTTAATTCCGGTGCAAAAGAGGACGGAGAAGTTTGGTGCAAATATTACGCTTCAAAGGGGTATATTGCAGCTTCACTTGACTACTCTCTTCAAACTGTTCAAGAGGACGCAAGCCTTGTGAGAATGAACACGGAAATAAAAGAGTGTGTGAACGCAATCAACGAAAAGTGCAAAGAACTCGGTTATACCCTTGATGGTATGGCAACCTGCGGTGTTTCCGCAGGCGGAACGCTTGCAATGAATTATGCCTACACCTGTGCCGAAACCTCCGTCGTTCCTGTGAAATTTGTGTTTCAACTTGCTGCACCTGCTGACTTTGAACCGAGCGATTGGGATATACTAAAAAAGGTCAACAAGCTCGATACCGATGCTGAATTTCTTTCTATGATGACAGGCGTAAATATTACAGAGGAAATTATTAAAAGCGGCGAATATGAGAAGTATGTCGATATGATTTCTCCCGCAAGGCTGGTAAATGAAAACTCTGTTCCCACATTACTGGGATATGGACTGAAAGATCATCTTGTACCGAGAGAGTTAAAGTACAAATTGGTTTCTGCATTAGAAGATAACGGTGTAGAGTATGATTATTTTGAATTTCCCAACTGCAATCACGGTATGTACCGTGACCTCGATATGCTGAAGCAGTTTTTAGAACTGTCTCTTGAATACTGTGAAAGGTACTTTTGAAAAGCATAAAGTTTCAACATATTGTTTTTGAATAAATGTGTTAAACAGTAGCCTCTGGTCTTTTAATATAGCGGTGCTACGAACGGCGTTCATTTTTCCAACCCACAACATCGGCTTGGTTGCCTTTAACTGTTCGGTAACACCTTGCTTTTCCGCCATTTCATTTACCAGCCGAGAAAACATTTTCTCAGCCTGCTTGTCAATATCTGCAAGGTATGAGTTTAGTTTCCCGCTTGTCAGCAAGTTTATATCGCTTTAATTCAAAAGGTGTTTCGCATTTATTGGGACATGCCAAGGAAATCATATCAGTAGATGTCTATGGAGATACGCAGGAAATCATAGAAGACTGTCTGGATGTATTGGAACCATTTATTGAAGAAGTTATTCCAAAAGAGCGGAAAGATCAGTATTATGATTATTCAGAAGTGATTGAAATAGACTTAATCCTGGAGGAATATTTCAACGCAGCATGATAAAAAATAGAATAGTAGTGATAGAAAAAAGTATAAATAAGAATCGAACATTTGTACTTTTTTCTTGCTTTCATCTATATACTTTCAAAAAAATGTTTGATATAATAGGGACTGTTACAGGAACAAACAGTAAAAATATGACAGAACCGGAGCCTAGTATCATCAGGCATTTCCGAGTGCTGTTTTATCCGCAAATATGAATTTTGTGACTTTTATTCGTAACGAGACAAAAATGACCTCTATTCGAGACAAAAATGGGCATTTCGTTACGAATCTGATTACGAATTTTTGGCTGATAGTGGTCATAGTAAAAGTCACAAATGGAGGGATTTACCATGAATGAGTTCAAATTGAAAGCCCCATACGAGCCAACCGGAGACCAGCCACAGGCGATTGCAGAGCTTGTGAAAGGGTTCAAGGAAGGCAATCAATGCCAGACTTTACTAGGGGTTACGGGTTCTGGAAAGACTTTTACGATGGCAAATGTGATTCAACAATTACAGAAGCCGACACTTGTCATCGCTCATAATAAGACGTTAGCAGCTCAGTTGTATGGAGAATTCAAGGAGATGTTCCCTGACAACGCGGTGGAGTATTTTGTCTCCTACTACGATTATTACCAACCGGAGGCCTACGTTCCATCTTCAGATACTTACATTGCCAAGGATTCAGCCATCAATGATGAAATTGACCGTCTGCGCCACTCTGCGACATCGGCGCTGAGCGAGAGACGCGATGTGATCATTGTGTCCTCGGTTTCGTGCATTTACTCGCTCGGCGACCCGATCGACTACCGCACGATGGTGATTTCGCTGCGCCCCGGCATGGAAAAAAGCCGCGATGAGCTGCTCAAAAAGCTTGTTGAGATCCAATACGAGCGCAACGACGTCAATTTTATCCGAAACAAATTCCGCG
>ENA-OPVG01001823-OPVG01001823.1-human-gut-metagenome-genome-assembly--contig:-NODE-1823-length-14338-cov-1.424001_pt1 | contig 14338 bp, 12 predicted proteins | sample MGYA00241093_ERZ501975 | MGnify/ENA primary metagenome ERZ501975 (study PRJEB25962, sample SAMEA2042993) | human gut metagenome | biome: human gut; feature: human-associated habitat; material: faeces... | reverse complement strand
ATGGCTTCCTTTTATATACGGACAGCTGAAAACTTATATGACCTGGGTCATAGATGGCGCAGCCAGATCCTCAGAAGATATGCTGTCAGCCAGCCTTGTTTTTGTGACATTATCTGTGTTTTTAAAATGTGCGCTTCCACTGTTGGTTTTAGCCCTTTTCCTTGGCGTTGTGTCACATGGAGTACAGACCCGTTTTAATGTATCCTTTAAATCCATACGGCCAAAATGGAACAGGCTTAATCCTCTTTCAGGTATAAAACGTCTGTTTTCCATGAAAAATGCAGTAGAGTTGGTGAAAAACTCCATCAAGATAACACTGCTGCTGGTATTGCTTTACAACATACTGAAGCAGGATCTGCAGCCCATGGCATCAATGATCGATATGAATCCTGCAGCATCTGCGGCTTATATGATGAAAATGATCTTTGATCTGCTGATACGTGTATGTATTGCCTTTATGGTCATTGCCTTTGGCGATTATCTGTATCAGCGCTGGGAATACGAAAAAGAGCTTCGTATGACAAAGCAGGAAGTAAAAGATGAGTATAAACAGACAGAAGGTAATCCTGAGATTAAAAACAGGATCAAAAGCCTGCAGCGTCAGATGGCATCCAGCAGGATGATGCAGAAGGTTCCCCAGGCAGATGTGATCATACGAAATCCTACCCATGTGGCCATTGCTTTAAAATATGATCCTGATCATGACAATGCTCCGGTAGTACTTGCCAAGGGATTAGATGAACTGGCGTTAAGAATCGTAAAGGTGGGGGAAGAAAACAATGTTTATACCATTGAAAATAAGCCACTTGCACGGGCTATGTACAATTCCTGTGAACTGGACAGGCCGATCCCCTCAGAATTTTATACAGCAGTAGCGGAAATCCTGGTATATCTGTATAAACAGGATAACGGAAAAAATAAAGATAGAAAATAATAGTTGGAGATTAATGGACGAATGAAACGGTTATTGAGTTACTCAGTGGTTATGTTTGTGATCACGATCATATTGCTTTTGATCATTCCCCTTCCGGCGGGACTGGTGGATGTGGCGATCATATTGAATATGTCCCTTTCCATGATGATCCTGGTAATAACCATGACCATTCGGGAGCCATTGGAATTCTCCATATTCCCCTCTCTTTTGCTTATTACCACGCTGTTCCGTTTAGGTATCAATGTTTCAACCACGAGAAATATCCTTTCTCAGGGAGGTTCATCAGGCCGTGTCATTGCTGCCTTTGGTGATTTCGTTTTAAGAGGAAACGTAGTAGTAGGTCTGATCATCTTCCTGATCATCGTGTTGATGCAGTTTATTGTTATCACAAAAGGTGCAGAACGAGTGGCAGAGGTGGCAGCCAGATTTAATCTGGATGCCATGCCGGGAAAACAGATGGCTATTGATGCAGACCTTAGTTCTGGCCTGATCAATGAAACACAGGCAAGGGAACGGCGTGCCAAGGTTCAGAGAGAAGCAGATTTTTATGGCGCAATGGATGGTGCGACTAAGATCGTAAAGGGCGATGCAGTTATGTCACTTATCACAACTGCCATTAATCTGATCGGCGGCAGTATCATCGGTATTGTACAGTCCGGCAGCAGCATCTCAGCCGTGCTGAGTACCTATTCCATTGCGACAGTAGGTGATGGTCTGGTATCCCAGATACCGGCTCTTCTTATTTCTACTGCAACAGGAATGATCGTTACAAGAGCTGTTTCAGAAGGCAGCTTAAATGAAGATGTATCAAAGCAGTTTCTGGCCCAGCCTCATGCTATGATCGTTAGTGGTGCAGCAGTGGCGGTTATGGCTGTGATACCTGGAATGCCGGCAGTAAGGACTCTGGTTGTGGCTGCATGTCTTATGGGAAGCGGATTTTATCTTTCCGGAAAGATAAAAAAAGAGCCACAGGCATTGTCACAAATGGCAATGGCTCCTTCTACCCAGCTTCAAGATTCCCCACAGGCTCAGGCAGCTGCTGCAAAAGAGGAAGTAAGTGAGGAAGAATATTTTAAAGATGTAAATAATGTATACAGCCTTCTTACACTGGAGCCAGTGGAGATCGAGTTTGGTTATAGTCTGATCCCTCTGGCAGATGAGTCAGTAGGCGGAAGGCTGATCAGCAGGATCGTTATATTCCGCCGCCAATATGCCCAGGATATGGGGTTTGTGATCCCATCCATCCGGCTCCGGGACAGTTCTTCCCTGGGACCAAGTCAGTATAGTATCCGCATAAAAGGAGAAGAAGTTGCAGGAGGAGAGATCCTGATTGATTATTTCCTTGCTCTGGAACCAGAGGAGGTGGAAGAAGAAATTGAAGGTATTGAGGCCATTGAACCGGCATACGGTATACCCAGCAGGTGGATCAAGCCTGAAAACAGAGATCGAGCTGAATTATATGGTTATACGGTCATTGATCCTCTGTCTGTATTGCTCATGCATCTTTCAGAAGTCATCCGGCAGCATTCATACGAACTGCTTACAAGACAGGAAGTGGTAAGGCTTACGGAAAATCTGAAAAAAACAGCTCCTGAACTGGTGGAAGAGGCAATACCACAGATGATCAGCTACAGTTATTTCCAGAGAGTTCTTACAAACCTTCTAAAAGAAGGAATCCCGATCCGCGACCTGGAGACCATTGTAGAGAATCTGATGCAGACAGCTTCAGAAACAGGTCTTCCTCCAAGAGAGCTGGATCAGACAGTAGAAAAGATCAGGACAGCTCTTAAACGTACCATTACCCGCATGTACTGTACAGATGGATGCATGAAGGTCATCACACTGGATGCCCAGCTGGAACGGGAAATGGTCGCATCCTTGTCAAAAGGGGAAAATGGCTTATATCTGGCATTAAACCCGGAAATGCTCCAGCATGTCATCCGGCAGCTGGCAGAGCAGATAAAAAAGTTCAGTGGTTTATCACAGAACCCGGTGATCCTGACTTCACAGGTTATGAGGATTCATTTTTACCATCTGGTAGAACCCTTTTATCCTAATATCAGGGTGCTTTCATTTAATGAGATCGCAAATAATGTGCAGATCCAGTCAATTGGAAATATAAGTACAATGAAAAAAGGATCATAAGTGTACGGTCAAATGATATAAACAGCAGATAACAGGAGTGAGAAAAGTTATGGTAGAAAATCAAGAAAAAGCAGAAAAGGAGTTATTTGCGCTTTATAAAGAAACGAAAGATCCAGAAATAAAGAAAGAGATCACCATGAGGTATCTGTACATAGCAAGGACCATGGCAACAAAGTTATACGATCTTTATTCTACCACCATGCAGATGGAAGATGCAGTGAATGAAGGTGTGGTGGCGATCATAAAAGGGATCGATATGTATGATCCGGATAAAAACATTAAGTTTTCCACTTACATTACAACGCGGGTAAGAGGAGCAATGCTGGATTATGTAAGAAAACAGGAGTGGATGCCCCGGGGATTTTACAAGCAGTTGGGTATTATAGAATCTGCATGCGAGGACATGAAGCGTGAATTAGGAAGAACACCAACAGTTGATGAACTGGCAAAGCATCTTGGAATAGAAAAAAAACGCTGCCAGAGGATCATTTCCATGAAAAACAGGAGAAATATCCAGTCTCTTGATTTTTTATTGGAAAACCAGAATACATCCAATGGACTCCAGATCACAAACAACGATACCCAGGTACAGCCTGAGGAGGCATGCTTGTGGGAAGAGGATATGCGGGTGCTGGCAGAAGGCATAGCCCAGCTAAATGAAAAAGAGCAAAAAACACTGGCACTGCATTATATGGAAGGGTTGAAAATGGAACAGGTGGGCCGGGTCATAGGTGTCAGCCAGCCCAGAGCATCCCAGATCCACACGATCGCCTTGCGTAAGCTGCGCCATTTTATAGAAACAAAAAATGGAAAGGGGATAAAGTCAGATGTATCAGGGATTTTATAATCTGGCGTCAGGCATGCTGACCCAGAGCAGGAACTTAAATACCATCAGCAATAATATGGTGAATATCCAGACTCCTGGATATAAAAACGAAACAATGGTAAGCAGTACTTTCAAAGAAGAAATGCTTTATCGTACAGGACAGTATAGCAAAGAAAATCCAACCCAGCTGGCAACTGTTTCAAAAATAAAGACAGCAAAGCAGGTTTATACCAATTATGACCAGGGCGGTCTGGAACAGACAGATGGTATCTATGACTTTGCCTTAAATGGAAATGGCTTTTTCTGCATCCAGACATCACAGGGCATCCGGTATACAAGGAATGGTTCATTTTCAGTAGATAAAGATGGATATCTGGTTTTAAACCAGGCAGGAAGAGTCTTAAACAAAGAAGGACAGCCTGTCCAGATCAAAAATGAGAACTTTACAGTTGATTCCAAAGGACACATTACTGCTGCTATTACAAATCAGTCTGATGGTGAAGAAAGCGGCAGCCAGGAAGTTACCATAGAGGATTATGGAACTTTGAAAGTAGTGGATTTTCCAGATCAGGGACAGCTTCATGCAGAGGATAATGGACTTTTCTCTACTGCACAGGCAGAAACAACGCCTGCAGATACAACTGTTCAATGGAAAATGCTGGAAAAATCCAATGTAGACATGGTGGAGCAGATGACAGCTATGATGTCATCCCAGAGAGCGCTTCAAAGCGCAGCCCAGTCACTGAAAATGTATGATCAGATCATGAGTAAGTCTGTGTCAGATGTCGGTAAGCTGTAAGGAGGATAAAGAAATGAATATGTCATTTTATACAGGAGCAGCAGGAGCCGGACAGTTTACAAAAAAACTGTCAGTTGTATCCAATAACCTGGCCAATATCAACAATACAGGCTTTAAACCTAAAACAATAGCTTTTTCTGAACTGATTCACTATAATCTTAATGATTCTGAAAATGCCCAGACAGAGCTGCAGACAGGTTCAGGAGCCAGAGTGGAGCGTACCTGGACGGATTTTAGTACAGCCGGTGCTACTCAGACCGGAAAAGAATATGATTATGCAATCATGGAACCTAATGCATTTTTTATGCTCCAGGATCCTGCAACAGGTGAGATCACCTATACAAGAAACGGCCATTTTCACAGGGGAGAAAGGGAAGATGGCTTTTATCTTACAACAGAAGACGGCAAGCTGGTGCTGGACCAGAACCGGCAGCCTCTTAAGCTGGAAGTAACAGATGTAGAAAAGCTGCAGGAGGAATCAGAGTCAGAAGACGATGACTACGATACAGATGATACAGACAGCACAGAGGATGATACTGACCTTCCTAAGGTAAGTGTATACACATTTTCAAATCCCAGCCGTCTCTTAAGCGTAGGAGATAATGAATACAAAACACAGGATGGAATGGAAGCATCTTTAAAATCAGATGCGGTCCTGCAAAAAGGGGCACTGGAGAATTCAGGCACCGATATGGCAAAAGAAATGGTCCATGTGATCGAATGCCAGAGAGCCTTTTCTTATGCTGTAAAAATGATCACTACATCAGATGATATAGAGGGAACAATCAATTCACTGAGAGGATAAGGTAAAAAGAATGGAAATAAAGCGATATGAAGATATGGACCTGCAGGCTCTGGATGTAATGCGGGAGATCGGCAGTATCGGTACTAGTCATGCAGCAACTGCTCTTTCCAAGCTTCTGCAGAAAGAAGTCCGGATCTCGATCCCATCTGTGAATATCCTTGGATACAATGATGCCATGAACCGGATCGGTGATGCGGAGGAGCTTGTTGCTGCAGCTCTTGTAAAAATGTCAGGGGACATTGAAGGGTTGATGCTGTTCCTTTTTGATCTGGATTTTGCTAACGAGGTGCTGGAAAAACTGCTTGGAAGCCGTTATAAGTCCTTTCTGGATATGGACGAAATGGCCAGATCAGCACTGGTAGAAGTAGGAAACATCATTATCTGTTCTTATATAAATGCTTTTTCACAACTTGTAAATGTAGAGGTGGAACTGTCTGTTCCAAGTGCTACCATCAACATGCTGGGGGGGATCTTAATGGTACCTATTGCTGAGTATGGATATGAAACAGATAAACTGATGTATTGCAATGCAGATTTTGTGATCGGCGGAAAAGCACTTTCTGACTGGCTGCTCATGCTGCCGGATATTCGTTCTCTAAACGATATTTTAGAGAGGTTGGGAGTTTCATAATGATCGGAGGCACAGAATTAAAAGTAGGAATCGGTGATATGAAGTTTTCACGAGGGGAAGGAAGGATCATAACCTATGCTTTGGGTTCCTGTATCGGGATAACCTTTTATGATCCGGTTACCCGTCTGGGAGCACTTCTGCACATCATGCTTCCGGCACAGTTTGAAGGAAAGGATTCCAATCCATTTAAATTTGCAGACAGCGGCATCAGGGAAACCCTCAGAAAGCTGAAAATATTCGGTATGGTAAAAAGCCGGATGGTAGTTAAGATCGCAGGGGGAGCCAAGATGTTTGAGATCAGCGGAAACAGCAGCTTTGGAAATATCGGGCAGAGAAATGCAGAAAGTGTAAAAAAAGTCATGGCCCAGGAAGGAATCTGTATCGCAGCAGAGGATACAGGAGGAAATTATGCCCGTACCATGCTTTTAGATCTTGCAACAGGCGATGTGATCGTGCGTACAGTGGGACGACCGGAACGCCATCTATAGCCAGGGCTTTCATTTATGGTGGTGTCACCATCTGTGACATGCCTGTTTACAGAAAAAAGGAGAGAAGATCATGGTCAAAAATGAAAAAGAAGGGATTCTTTTAGAATCAGGAACAAACGAGATTGAAGTAATGAAATTCACAGTTCTGGGTGAATTTTATGGCATTAATGTGGCAAAAGTCCAGGAGATCATCATGAGTGAAAAGGTAAAACCGATGCCTCATGCAAACCCGGCAGTAGAAGGTATCTTTAAACCAAGGGATGAGCTGATCACAGTGATCAACCTGGCAAAATATCTTACAGGAGATGACCGGGAAAATGGGCCAAGAGATCTGTTTATCGTAACAAATTTTAATAAAATGACGGTCGCTTTCCGGGTAGACAGTATCGAAGGTATCAGCAGGATTTCATGGAAAGATATACAGAAGCCAGATAAGACCATTGCAAATGGAGATGACAGTGTTGCTACCGGTATTGCCCAGTGCGGAAAAGAGCTGGTGATCATCCTGGATTTTGAAAAGATCGTGGCAGAGATCGCACCGGAAACAACTATACAGGTGGCAGATGTAGATAAGATGGGAGACCGCCCTATCTGCAACAGTCCTATTGTGATCGCGGAAGATTCCATTCTTTTAAGTAAAATGATCGATGATTCCCTGGAAAGAGCCGGATTTACCAATATAAAGAATTTTTCCAATGGTCAGGAGGCATGGGATTATCTTTCACAAATACATAATGATTCTGATCTGTATGATAAGGTCAATCTGGTCATTACAGATATCGAAATGCCGGAAATGGATGGCCACAGGCTTACAAAGCTGATCAAGGATGACGAACATTTAAAGAAGATCCCGGTTATCATCTTCTCTTCCCTGATCAATGAGCAGATGAGGCAGAAGGGGAAAGAATTAGGTGCAGACGAACAGCTTTCCAAGCCGGAGATCGGGCATCTGATCACAGTAATGGATGAACTGCTTGCCCGTTTTAAAAAACAGTACAGTCAGCAGTAAGGAGGACTCTAAGGATGGAAAAATATGTATTAACACAAGATCTTGTAACAGGAAATGAACTGATCGACAGTGAGCACAGGAAGATTTTTGACGAAGTCAATACCCTTCTGGATGCATGCTCAAAGGGAAAGGGAAGAGAAAATCTTTCAAGTCTGGGAGAATTTCTTGTTGAATATGTAACGAAACACTTTTCAGATGAGGAGGATCTCCAGAAGCAGTCAAAATATCCGGAATATACAGAACATCATAAATTTCATGAATGGTATAAACAGAAACTGGGTGATGCCATTATAAAGCTGGAGCAGGAAGGCCCGACGATCAATTCCCTGGGCGAGATCAACTATATGGTAAGCGTGCTGGTTAAGCATATCCGGGAAACAGACCGCAAGCTGGCCCAGTGGATCCAGAATGGGACCAAAAATGAAGATACAGCTTCTAAAGCGGTAACAGGATCAGCTGTATCAGGGAAAACTTCTTATATGGATACCGTTACAAAAGATGAAAGTACAGAAAATCTGGATATCCGTCAGATTCTGGATATGAAAGAGCTTCAGAGGATTCAGGATTTGTTTTTAACGGCCACAGGCATGACAGCAGCAGTAGTGGATATGAAAGGAAAATACATTACGAGAGGAAACTCCTTTACCAGCTTTTACAGCAGGTATACCAATGGAAAACATAATGAGCTGCGAGAGTTTACCCAGGATCTTACAGTAGGAGGATTCCGCGCAGGTACAGTGATCGGAGGTATCGTCCTTGGAGATTATCCGGGTGATTCAGCCCCGAGCCAGGAAGTAGTAAGTGCCGGTGGACAGCTTTTAGCTGAGATGCTGAATCTGTGGGCTAATGCCCTTTATTACCGGAAGAGCAATGCAGACAGCGTAGAAGCATTTGCAAAAGAGGAAAAGAAAGTACGGGATGCGGTAGGACAGATCAAATATAAGGCAAAAGGACTGGAGCAGACAGCCACAATGGAAAAAATGCTTTCCCTGAATGCAGCCATTGAAGCAGGACGCGCAGGAAAAGCAGGTGTAGGCTTCGGGGTCGTGGCAGATGAGATCGGCCGTATGGCAAATGAGTCAGCAGCTGTATATCAGGAAATCCAGGAGCTGGTAAAACAGGTTGAGGAATCCATGGAACGCCTTGGCGAATAATACAGTGTATTTTTCTGGTATCATGGTGCCAGAAAAACGGCTGTCACCTGTGTCATTGTATGCAGAAAAGAGGATAAAAGGAGATACATAAAATGGTCATTACGGTTTCAAATCAAAAAGGCGGTGTGGGAAAGACCACAACATCAGCAGCGCTGGCTGCAGGATTTTCGATGGCAGGTAAAAAGGTTCTGTGTATAGACCTGGATCCACAGGGAAATCTTGGATTCTGCCTTGGTCTGGATACCGAAGGAGGATCTACTATACTGGATGTATTAAAAGGAGATGTATCCATACAAAAGGCTATCAGTCGCACAGAAGGGATCGATATCCTTCCTTCTGATATTACATTAAGCAGCAGTGGTCTGGAGTATAATCCGGGAGAAGAAAAAGAATCTATTTTAAAAAATGTTTTAAAGCCGGTAATGGATTTTTATGACTATATTGTGATCGATACACCCCCTGCCTTAAATCTTCTCACAGTTAACGCATATGCAGTTTCTGATTATCTTATTATACCAATGGCATCGGATATCCTCAGTCTGGTTGGTCTGTCACAGTTAAAGGAAACAGTAGAATCTGTCCGCATACAGATCAATCCCGGCCTTAAGATCATGGGTATCCTGCTAAACCGCTTTAATCCAAGAACATGTCTTTGCAGGGATGTATTGGAAATGGCCGGGCAGCTGGCCGCGCAGCTGGAAACCCAGGTATTTGATACAAAAATAAGATCCGGCGTAGCTATTGCAGAAGCTCCGGCTCATGGAGAAAGTATTTTTGAGTACAGTCCGAGAGCATCAGCTGTAAAGGATTATGTAAAGTTTTTAGATGAGGTAGAAAAGATCATAGGTTTCAGGGAGAAATAATATGGCAAAAAAAACAAATAAAACCTCACATGTGCTGAACCTTATCACAGGTTCACAGCCGCCAGTTGCGTCTTCTGGCGAAACACAGCCGTCTTCTTCAGCTTCCGGTGAAACACAGCAGGAAGGATCAGCTGCTGAAGAACCGGTAAGAGTGCCTTCCGCTAATGTGACTGTAGTTGATCCAAGAGAAGAAGGAAAGCTGGCAGAAGAGATCCAGAAGAATCTGATCCGTGAGCTGGAAAAAGAACAGGAAGAAAAACATGCAGAAGAGCAGGCAGAACAGTCCCGGGAGCAGGAAGAACAGCCAGAACAGCCCCAGGAGCAGACAAAACAAACGCAGGAACAGCCAGAACAGTCCGAAGAGCAGCCCAAAATAAAGGTCGGGACACCTGTACAGGAAAAAACTAAAGAGCCGGAATCTCAGGAAGAGCCGGAATCACAGGAAGAGCAGAAGCAGGAAGCTCGTCCAGGTTACCGGGTTGTAAACATTATGTATGAGATCCTTACTCCGGAACTGATCCTTGACGCCTTAAAAAGCAATGGCACCTGTACCTGCAGCCGCTGTCAGGCAGATGTAAAAGCGCTGATGCTTACCAGGCTGCCTCCAAAATATATTGTAGCAGATAATACGTCAGTTCCGATGCTGTTAACTTATTACAACAATAAATTCCGTGTTGCTATTATAAGCCAGTCCATAAGAGCCTGTATGGATGTAAAAGAACGTCCACGCCATATCTTATAAATTTTCATGCTGCGCCGAAATATTTATATAGAATCTATAGAATCACAGGGATAAAGTATACAGAAGCGGCGCATTTTATGTACTCCGCGACATCACATGACTGAAAGGAGCAGCAGATATGTCAAGTGTATCAAGAACAAGCAGCAGTCTTGGAAATACAGCTTTAAGAGGATTTGGTGGTTTAGCTTCCGGTATTGACAGGGATACACTGATCGAACAGATGACAGCAAGAACAACATCCAAGATCACATCCAAGAAACAGGCTATGACCAAACTGGAATGGAAGCGGGATGCATATCGTTCTATCAGCAATAAGATCATAGATCTTCAGGACAATTACCTTAGCTATTCAGCAACAAAGAGCTTAAAAAACAGTGATTTCTTTGCAAAAAACCAGGTCAGTGTACAGGGGGATCCTGACTATACAAAATATATATCAGCGACAGGAAATGCAGACACTGCATCCAGAGTATCAGTTCTGGGAGTAAACCAATTAGCAACATCTGCCACATTGATCTCCGGTGAAAAGAAAACAGATTCAGCTATTACCTTAGGCGGCATCAGCGAGTCTGATTTTAGCAATAAAGAAATAAAGACCTCCAATCTTTCCGGAACGAAGCTGACATTTGGAACCTACAGTATTACAGATAAGAAATTCACAGAGGAAGCAACCTTTACGTTCCCCACCAGTTATGAAAAAAAGGTGGACGGAAAAACAGAGACAGTCACCATTGATTATACGGCTGATTCTAAAGATGTAGTAAAACAGCTGAATGAAGCCCTTGATTCCCAGGGATTTCTCGGAAAAGATGGAAAGAGCGGCATTAAATTTACACTGAATGGTGATCAGATCCAGATCAGTCAGACACCAAGTATTACCGATAAAGGAAAAAGCTATGTGATCAGGGAAACATCATCTGCTTTAAAGAGTCTTGGCTTTAATTCCGGCAAGATGAATCAGGATGATATAGATAACGGCATTTCACTTGATGAATTTAACGCATCTTCAAATAAATCTTCATTCGAGGCTGCAGCTATAACAAAGCAGCCCCTTTCCGGCTATCTTAAGGGAAAATCAATTTCTGTTTCTTATGGCGGACAGACAAAGAATATTGAACTGATCGGCGATAAGGAAGAGATAAAAGATTTTAAAGCTTTTAAGGATAGCTTACAGAATAAGCTGGATAAAGCCTTCGGTTCAGGAAAGGTTACTGTAGGTGAGGGTCAAAATGGCAGCCTGACGTTTACTGCAAAAGACAACAAACAGACATTACAGATATCCGCAGACTCAAAGGAACTCCAGAATGCTCTGGGTATCACATCTACCCAGTCAAACAAGATCAGTACAGGAAGCAGCCTGTGGGAGAACAGGGACAAGCTGGGACTGGGAAAATACGCTACAAAAGAGGAATTAAACAAGGCATTAGAAAACTTTACAGTCAATGGTGCAAAAATAGATAATATTACTGCAGATACCACAGTAGACGGACTGCTTACTGCGATCAATAATAATAAAGATGCGGGAGTAACTGCCATCTATCTGGGCAGTGAAAATAAATTTGTTCTTTCTTCCAATGAAAAAGGTAAGGGCCGTGAAATCAGCCTTGGTGCAGATCCAAAGGATACTACTGATGCAGCAAATCTCATTTTCGGCGGGGTAAGCCAAGATGGCACAGATGGTGAGATGAGTATTCTCTATAATGGTGTACAGACCACCATTACCAGCAGCAGCAATACCTTCTCCATTGACGGTCTGGATATTAGAGCCACTAATACATTTAATACAGGCTCTGCCACTGCTGAAGGAGGCGTCAGCTTTACTGCTTCAGCAGATACAGAAAAGGTGACAGAGACTGTAAAGAAATTCATTGAAGCTTATAATGCCATGATCGATGAGGTCCGCACCCAGGCAACAACCAAGCCGGACAGTAATTATAAGCCTCTGACAGATGACCAGAAAAATGAAATGAATGAAACCTCCATTAAAAACTGGGAGGATAAGGCAAAAGAGGGTATTCTGTACAACAGCAGCGCTTTAAAAGATCTGGACAATGCTACCCAGGGCATTTTCTCTTCAATGATGATAAACGGTGTTTCTTATGACGATCTTGAAAAGATCGGAATTTCCTTCTCAGATGATTACACAGCAGGTGGAAAGATCGTATTTGATGAAGAAAAGTTTAAAACTGCCATGGACAGTGATCCGGAAAAGGTATCAGACCTGTTCACAGGCACGCATGGTATTGTAAACACCATAGACAGTACTCTTTCTACTTATGCCACCAGATATGCAAGCAAGAATGGAAATTCCTATGGTGTGCTTATTGAAGAGGCAGGATCTGAAAAACTAAGCCTGACCCTGACTAACAACAGTATTTATAAAGAATTAAAGGATATGCAGGAAACCATCACAAACCTGCAGTCCCAGCTGTCAACTGAGCAGGACCGTTATATCAGCCAGTTTACGCAGATGGAAAGGCTGATCAATCAGATGAATTCACAGTCCAGCTACCTGTCACAGTTAGGTGGCTGATGGGGGTAAGGAAACATGTATGAAAAGTTTAAGCAGTACAAGGAAAGTACGATCTATTCTATGAGCAATCTGGAGTTGTTGCTTTTATTGTATGATGAAGCAGTGAAGCGTCTGAAAATGGCACAAATCGCACTTGAGGATAAAAAATATGAGACTTTTGAAGAATGTCTCGAAAAAACAGGACGGATCGTCCGGTATTTAATACAGATACTGGATATGCAGTATCCCATCAGTAAGGATCTGAAACGTATCTATGAGTACCTGATCTATGATATCAGCCGTGTTAAAGCAGGAAGGGAACGCAGGGCAGAAGAGATTCCAAGGATCAGCCACATACTTTCTGAATTAAGAGATGCATTTAACCAGGCAGGAAAGATTTCCGGCGATCAGCATATTGTGAGAGAACGAAGTGTTTTCGGTTAAAGGAGAATATATGAGCGCAGACTTGGAAACAATTTTGGTATATCTTCAAAGGAGATATAATATATTAAGAGAAGTTTGTAGTCTGACGGAAGAACTGGCGGAGGCAGTGGAGCGCGGCGACACAGTCTCCGCTTCTCTTCTTTTAGATATGAGGGGAGAACAGCTGCAGCGCCATGCAGACTGTGAAGAACAGATCATCCTGCAGACTGCGGGAAACAGCCTTCGGGACCGGTATCTACGAGATCTGGCTAAAGGTCCATTAATGAATGTAAAAAGCTGTTTTAAAGGAAAGACAGAGCGGGAAAAAATGCTGGAGAAGCGTATTGAGGATCTGCGTTGCCGCACAGAAAAGCTTTTAGATAAGATACGCAGGATCGATGGGGGACTTAACAGAAGAATATCAAAAAACAGGTGAAGTTAAATGGAAAATCAAAACTTTTATGAAGGCCGCATACTGGTAAATATGGCTGCATTTGTTATGCGCCAGGATGATTTAAAGCCGCTTCATGGAAATCTGGACTGGGAAAGGCTGTTCCGGGTTGCAGATTATAACAAAATTTCAAACCTGATCTATCTTGCGGTCCTTGGAAATAATGAAAAAATGCCGGAACGGTGGAAAACACGCTTTTATGAGCGCTACAGCGATATTCTGAAATTTAACGAAAGCTGCACAGAAGGAGAACGGGAGATACTGGTCCTTCTGGAATTAAAAAAAATCCCGGTACTCGTCCTTTCCTCCAGCAGCCGCAGACAGCTGTATCCAAGGGAGGAAATGGCAGGGGAAAGCTCTCTGAAGCTTTTTTTTCTTGACCCGGAAGATTATCTTTTTGCAAAAGGCTATCTGGTCAATATAGGCTACGAAACGGATACTCTCTATCCGGGAGTGGGTGAAAAGATGCGTATACCAGGCCGCTTTTCTGTTGAAATCTATGATACTTTTCCTTTTAAAACCCAGGTATACCAGAAGGGGATGGGAAAACTGCTCC
>ENA-OPVG01001818-OPVG01001818.1-human-gut-metagenome-genome-assembly--contig:-NODE-1818-length-14363-cov-2.773064_pt1 | contig 14363 bp, 10 predicted proteins | sample MGYA00241093_ERZ501975 | MGnify/ENA primary metagenome ERZ501975 (study PRJEB25962, sample SAMEA2042993) | human gut metagenome | biome: human gut; feature: human-associated habitat; material: faeces... | reverse complement strand
TTGCGGAAATGATTTTTCAGACACGCTCTAGAACAGGACATTAGTTTTTTTAACTATTCAACAGCCGTTGCGAAAGATACGGACAGTTACGATTTTTTATTTTTCAAGTCCCAGTTCTTTGGCCCGATCCGGGAAATTTGTGAAAATACCATCGACGTTCCAGTTGTTTAACTGTTCCATGAGTTCTTTTTTGTTGACAGTCCACACATTGACACCAATCCCATGCGCATGACAATCCCGCACCATCTCTTCTGTCAGAAAGTTCTTATCCGGATGATAATATTCCACACCATTTTCTTCTGTGAAAAATCCCATATTATCCATCCGTGCTTCCATCAGATATCCCATTGGAACTTCCGGCAGCATTTTCTTGCATTTGTTGATGGATACCAGATTAAAGGAAGAAAAAATCACGCGGTCTTCCATCTGGAATTCCCGCACCATATCGATTACTTTTTCTTCCAGGTGTTCGTAGTAATACACACTGTTTTTCAGTTCAATATTGGTAACCAGTCCCGTATCCTTTACCCAGGTCAGATACTCCCGCAGCGTTGGAATCCGCTGAAAGTCATATTTTCCTTCAAACTTTCCGTAGCAGTCAACAAGACACAATTCCTGATACGTATAATCACGAATATTTCCTGTTCCACTGGTCGTTCGGTCAATGGTCTCATCATGCATGATCACGATCTCATCGTCTTTCGTCAGCTGTACATCCAACTCGATGCCATAACAGCCAACTTCTTCCGCTTTTTTAAATGCCAGCATAGTATTTTCCGGATATTTTCCGCTGAATCCTCGATGTGCAAATACCTTCATTATTAGCCCTTCTTTCCTGTATCCCTGAAAATTCGGTATCTGATATTTCAGAAATACATTTCTTCACTTCCCTTAGTATGACAGATTGTTGTCTGATTTTCAACTACAAACCAGACAAAACATACCACACCGGATTTTGCTGTTGTCGCAGAAGCCAGGATCTTATACACCCACGGATTTTAACTCATTTTCCACAAAAAGAGCAGAAAACTTTATGTGCTCCATAAAATTTTCTGCTCTTTTTATTATTGGATTCCCCTGCTCACTTTAGGTTTCTGCCATTGATAATCACCGTCGACCAGTTTGCTATCCTCTTCCTCCGGCGCCTGTGGAACCCGCAGGACAAAGACAGGATCAGTATACGGATTCTTCAGTTTTTTTTCATTCATCGTTCCGCCTGTACTCTCCGCGGTACCTGTATTATCCGCTATCACAGCAGCTTTTTTCCCACTGTTATTCTGCAGGCTTTCCTCTACCTGCCCATCTGCATCATTTCCACGGATAATCTGTGCGGACGAATCTCCCGTTCCGATTTCTGCTTCCATGGTAATCTGACCGGAATCGCCTGTTGATTCTGTATTCTGTGTATCTGTTTCACTTCCGGTTGTGGTATCTGCTGTTTCTGTCTCCTGCGTCGGTGTCACCACATTTCCTTCCTCATCCAGTACATCCGCACCATAAATCGTCTCTTTCAATTTTCGTACGGTAGGCTCCCAGTCCGGAACGAGATCCCCGTTGTAGCCATGATACATACCATCATAAGGAATGCGATCGGAAATAATTTTATACTTCATCAATGTCGGCGCTTTTGCCAGTAAACCCCAGAATTCACTTTCCGGTACGTTATGTGTCAGTAACGGAAGCAGACGGGTTGCCAGACGATCCAGATCTTCAAAGCTCATAGCCTTTACTTTATCAAGAAGTTTTAACAGTACCTCTCTCTGACGTTCTGTGCGCTGATAATCGGAATTACCTACTTTTCGGATACGTGCATAAGCCACCGCCTGCATACCATTACATTCATAGGTTCCCTCACCCGGAATCAGATATTTTTTAGATTTTAATCCCAGTATCCTGCACTGCTGTTTGATACTTTTGTTTGCATTTTCTGCTTCTTTTGGGGTAAAAGTAATTTCGATGGTACCGATTTCATCGATAATATCGATCATCGAACCAAAATCCACCGTGACATATCGGTCTACATCAATCTTGTAATTCTCTTCTACGGTCTTGGTAAGCAATGGTCCTCCACCATTGGGATACGTGGCATTCAACTTACGGTATCCGATTCCCGGAATCATTACATGGGTATCACGCATCAGGGAAATCATGGAAATCTGTTCCAGACGATAATTAACAGAGATCAGAATCATAGAGTCTGAGTTCCCAATCCAGCCTTTATCTGTCGTATCCAGACCAACCAGCATAATATTGTATACATTTCCATCCGTAGTGATTGGCTCCGTAGATGCATATTGTGCCATGTTCTGCTGTGCCTCCAGCAATTCCGGATCCACTTCTTCCTCTACCGTCGTTTCTTCCTCTGTTTCTTTCTCCTGTTGCTCTTCTTTCTGTTTTTCAATCAATGCCTGAACTTCATCATCCGTCATATAGTTGGTTTTTGTATAATATCGATGTCCCATATAATATACAACTCCGGCAATGATCACAATCAGCACCAGAAAAATCCCGGCAACAATCGCACCTTTCTTCTTTTTGGACATCTTCGGCTTTTTTTCCCGCGTTGCCTCTTCCTGCTCTTTATCGTCTGCTGACACGCCCGACAGCCTCCTTTTTATTGGTTTACTTATTACTGGTACATCGTTTTCGATGTACCAGCGTAAATGATACCATTTGCATTATTTTTTGTCAATTACTGTCGATGTCTGCTGTCTCTTTTTCATTTCTGCCCGTAATATGCATTTGCTCCGTGTTTCCGGTAATAATGTTTATCCTGCAATTCCTGCGGTGCCGGTTTTACCTGCGGATTGATCATCTCACATCGGGCTGCCATTTTTGCGACTTCTTCGAGTACGACCGCATTATGAACCGCTTCGTGTCCGTCTTTACCCCAGGTGAATGGTCCGTGATTTTTGCACAGAACTGCAGGTACTGCTTCATAATTTTTATCTTTGAAGTAATCTACGATCAGAAGTCCTGTATTTTTCTCATACGCCGTATCGATCTCTTCTTTTGTCAGGCAGCGCACGCACGGGATTTCTCCGTACATGTAATCTGCATGGGTGGTTCCGTAACAGGGGATGCCTCTTCCTGCCTGTGCCCAGCTGGTTGCCCACGGAGAGTGCGTATGTACCACACCGCCGATCTTTGGAAATGCACGGTACAGTTCCAGATGCGTCGGTGTATCGGAGGATGGATTGTATCTTCCTTCGATCTTATTTCCCTCAAGATCCATGATCACCATATCGTCCGGTGTCAGTTTGTCATAGTCCACACCGCTGGGTTTGATGGCAAAATAGCCGGTTTCCCGGTCAATCTGGCTGACATTTCCCCAGGTAAAGGTTACCAGATTGTATTTTGGAAGCAGCATATTGGCTTCATATACCGCTTTTTTTAATTCTTCTAACATAGTTTCCTCCTGCCTAGTGCAGATGTACTACTGCTGCACGCTCAATCTCCAGTCCCTCTTTATATCTGTCCATAAAAGCTTCAAATCCTTCCACATCTTTCGGATCCGGTGCAATCTGTACACTTTCTTCTTTTGCAAATACCTGTTCTTCCAGATAAGAAGCAAGGCTCTCGCCTTCTGTTTTATTTTTACGGTAAGCAGCCAGAAGAGCGATTCCCCAGGCACCGCCTTCTCCTGCTGTTTCCATCACGGATACCGGCGCATTGACCGCTGCCGCCATCACTTTCTGTCCCACACCTTTTGTCTTGAAGAAACCACCGTGCCCAAGAAGCTTATCTACAACCACACCTTCTTCTTTTAACAGGATATCCATACCCAGTTTCAGCGCACCCACACTTGTAAACAGGTGGCTTCGCATAAAGTTCGCCAGGGTAAATTTGCTGTCCGGTGTACGCGCAAATAACGGACGTCCCTCTTCAAAGTGTGTAATATGTTCTCCGGAAAAATAGCAGTATGGAAGCAGTCCGCCGCAGTCTGCATCTCCCTCTAAGGCTTTGTTATATAAAGTACCGTACAGTGTATTAGTATCTACTTTCACGCCGAAACTTTCCAGATTCTCCCGGAACAGGTTCACCCATGCGTTCAGATCTGAGGTACAGTTCTGAGAATGTACCATAGCTACCGGCATACCGTCGGGAGTGGTGACCATATCGATCTCTTCGTGTACTTTTTCCATAGCCTTCTCCAGTACCACCATAGCGAAAATGGAGGTTCCGGCAGAGACATTACCGGTGCGGACTGCCACACTGTTGGTGGCTACCATGCCGGTTCCCGCATCACCTTCGGGAGGGCACATGGGTGCGCCGGGCTGTAAGGTTCCGGTGGAATCCAGTAATTTTGCACCTTCCGCGGTCAGAACACCGGCAGGCTCTCCGGCTACCAGTACCTTCGGCAGAATGTCACGGATCTTCCAGTCAAAATTGTGTAAGCCATCGAACTGATCCAGCATCTTCTGATCATAATCCATAATGGTGGAATCAATGGGGAACATACCTGCTGCCTCACCGATGCCCAGCACCTTTTCTCCGGACAGCTTCCAGTGAATGTATCCTGCCAGGGTGGTGAAGAATGCGATATCCTTCACATGATCTTCTCCGCTCAAAATAGCCTGATACAGATGTGCAATACTCCATCTCTGGGGAATGTTGAAATTAAATACCGGGATCAGCTTCTTGCAGGCTTCGGATGTCTGTGTATTTCTCCAGGTACGGAAAGGCACCAGGAGTTCTCCGGCTGCATTGAACGGCATATAGCCGTGCATCATTCCGCTGAATCCCAGAGAGCCCAGGGTGGTCAGCTTCTCACCGTATTTTGCCTCTACATCGTCTGTCAGGCTCTTGTAGCATCCCTGCAGACCTTTCCAGATATCTTCCAGGCTGTAGGTCCAGATGTTGTTCTCCAGACGGTTCTCCCAGTCGTAGGTTCCCATGGCGATGGGTGCGTGGCTCTCATCTACCAGTACCGCTTTGATTCTGGTGGAACCAAACTCAATACCGAGGGCTGTTTTTCCTGTTCTGATCGCTTCTTTTACTGCTTCGTTCATTGTGTTCTCTCCTTTTCACTTCTTTATTTATCTCATTTTTTATTTCCGTTTTCAGTGCATTCCGCAACAGATTCCCGCTCTACAACACGGGTGTCAAATTCGTAAGTCAGGTCCTTTTTCCTGCCCGCGATCATCTGTAACAATGTCTCCGCTGCTTTTTTCCCCAGATTCTCCTTGGGGTGCGGCAGGGAAGTGATGGGCACCTCGCTGTGTCTCGCCAGATCCGAATCGTCGATGCTGATGACTGACACATCTTCCGGTACCCGGATATTGCGTTCTGTCAACATCCGAATCAACTGAAAAGCAATCTGATCATTGTATGCCAGAAGGGCGGTGCATTCCTCCACCCGATTCAGGATTCTATCCCGGCAGTAACCAAGTTGCTTCGATTCGTCCGTGTCGATCCACACCATCCGGGAATCCGTCACAGTGAGCCCGGCCTCTTCCATGGCCTTCAGATATCCCAGATAACGCTGTCTGCCCTGACCGTCATCCAGCTTCAGGATTGCCCCGATCTTCTGATGCCCCTTGTCAATCAGATATCTTACGGCCTTGTAGGCCGCCTCCGCATCATTTAACGATACATGCGGTGCCTCCAGCTCGGGATAATAGGTATTGAAAAACAGAAGCGGTATCTTTCTGGCCATCAGGTGCCGGTACAGATCCAGGTTCGGATTCGGCAATCCGCTCTTTGTCCCCTCCATGATCACTCCGGCCACATCGTCCCGTTTCAACAAATCTTTCAGAATACTTTTCTCCCGGTCCAGCGTGTTGTTTGTGAAATAGATCTGGACAGAAAACCCGCTTTCAAATAAAGTATTCTGCATTCCCTGTAAAATTCTGGGGAAAATGTAGCTGTCCACGTAGGTAGTCACCACGGCGATGCTGTTGCGCTGTTCCAGATTCTTCCGGCGGTCAAAGCTCACATAAGTGCCACTGCCACGGATCCTCTGCACTAGCCCGTCCTCCTCCAGCGTGCCGATAGCTTTCCGCACCGTCTGCCTGCTGATATGGAACTGTTCCGACAGCTGATTCTCCGAGGGAACTTTCTCTCCCGGACCTAGTTGTCCGTCTGAGATCTGTTCCTGTATGTAATTAATGAGGTTTTGATATTTTGTCTCCATAATCACTTTCAGTATAATCAGACCACCGTACAAAGTCAATACATCTTTTACCTATTTTAGGTACATTTGTATATAGTTGTATGGTGTACAACCTTGCAGTAAGTCTATCCCGTGGAGTATTCACATATACTCTTACCAACACTCTTTTTCATCAGGTAATCATCGTGCGTAAACGTCCCCCTCTCTCCTTCCCTCAACTACTCGTATGTATTAGTCTTCTCTGCGCCCTCACCGGTGCTCTGACCCTTGTAGCTTCCCATACCTCCCCGGATAGACATTTTGAGCAGTTCACCTCCCAACTTTTTCAGGAGGAAATGACTGGCAGTACCCTGAATATGCACTACACTATTGCCGATCCAAAGACCTTTGGCATCTCCGAATATGAACCTGTGCTTCCGATCTACCACTCCGACCAGCCGGAAGACAGCAAAGAACACTGTTCCGACTTGTTGCACCGACTTGACCGTATAGACCCTGACAGACTTTCCCCGGAAAATGCCTATACTTACCGGTTATTGCATCGCTCTCTGGAAAATGATCTGGCTCTGGCAGATTTTCCTTATTACAATGAGCCTCTGTCACCTTCCTCCGGAATGCAGTCCCAACTTCCCGTTCTGCTGGCGGAATACACCTTCCGCACAAAACGGGATGTCACGGATTACCTGGCTCTCCTGGATCAGATAGATGACTATTTTGCCTCCCTGCTTCTCTACGAGCAGGAAAAAGCTGCCGCAGGCTTCTTTATGCCTGCCTGCTCCTCAGAAAAAGTCCGGAAGCAATGTGACACCATTGTCACAACCGAAGAACTGGCACAGGGAACCCATTTTTTACAGACTACTTTTGAAGACCGCCTGTCAGAGCTACAGAAGCAGGGACTTTTTACACCGGAGGAGACTGCCTCTCTGATTGAGACCAACGACCGCCTGCTTGCCACGGTGGTGCAGCCCGCTTATGCCGCCCTGTCCGAAGGGCTTCTTTCTCTGGAAACTTCCACCAATGCCGATTCCACTGCATCCGAAACAACTGCCAATGCTGCTTCGGGCAAAAACAACAGTGCCCACAATGGGCTCCCGAAAGGGCTCGCCCTGCTGCCGGACGGAAAGACCTACTATCTCCATCTGCTGTTTTCCGAGACCGGTTCCTCCCGTTCCGAAAAAGAACTGGTGCAGATGCTGCTTGTGCAATTTCAGAAAGAGCAATCCGCAATCCGCAATCTGGCTTCCCAGTCCCCTTCCCTGATTACACTGCTTTCTGAAGAAAATACGGCAGTTTTCCCTCTGGCAGAACCGGAAGAAATGCTCTCGGATCTACAGGCTCGTATGAAAAATGACTTTCCTGTCAGCAGTCCCGTTCCCACCGTCACTGTCAAAGATGTGGTCCCCAGTCTGGAACCCTATAGTGCACCGGCCTTTTACCTAACCACGCCTCTGGGAGATTCCGACAATAATGTCATATATATAAACCGCCGGAACTCCCCTCAGGGACTGGAGCTCTACACCACACTGGCTCATGAAGGGTTCCCGGGTCATCTCTACCAGACCGTGTACAGCAACCGCATCTTTTCCGACATGCACACGGATCCTGCCAGAAAACTCATCTGGTACGGCGGTTATCTCGAAGGCTGGGCGTTGTATGTGGAATTTCTTTCCTATGATTATGCGGCCACTCTGTTGGAACAGGCCGGACAGTCGGATGCCGCACAGTCGGCCCGGCTGGAGAAGCATACCCGCAGCTTGCAGTTGTGCATGTACACTCTGTTGGATCTCCTGATCCACGGAGAGGGCGCCGGATACGATCAGGTGGCAGAGGTTCTTGGGAAATTCGGTATTGATTCTCCCGGGACCTGCGAAGCAATCTACACCTATATCGCAGAAGAGCCCTGTAATTATCCGAAATATTACATCGGTTATCTGGAAATTCTGCAGCTGCAGGACACCGCCAGAAGTCACTGGAAAGATGCTTACTCCGACCTTAGATTCCACACCTTTTATCTGGAACAGGGAACTTCTGATTTTTCCTCACTGGAAGACCTGCTTTTAATGACAAATTAACGTTTTTATGATAGGATAAAGTGTACGGATCATCAGGTTGGAGGAACCCATGACACAGTTTACAAGCAAGGCTATCGAAGAATCCTTTATCCGGCTGCTGAATGAACGGCCGCTGGATAAGATCACTATAAAAGACATCGTGGATGACTGCGGTATCAGCCGTAACACTTTTTACTATCATTTTCAGGATATCACCGCTCTGTTGGAACACATTCTGAATGCAGATGTGGAGCGGGTACTGTCACAGCATCTGGATATGGACTCCTGGGAGGACGGCTTTATCTCCGCTGCCCGGTTCGCTCTGGAGAATAAGCGTCTGGTCTACCATATTTACAATTCCGTCAGCAGAGAACGGGTGGAGCGCTACCTTTACAGTATCGCCGGAGAGGTCATGCGGCTGTATGTATCCAGGATCACGGAACAGGTGGAACATGCGGCTCATAAAAAAGTATTTCCCGAAGATCAGAAAATGGTGGTAGATTTTTACAAATTTGCCCTGGTTGGCATGATTTTAGACTGGCTGAACACCGGAATGAAGAAAGATCCGGAGGGACTGATCCGGCGTGTCGGCGAGATTTTCCACGGAAATATCGAAGCAGCCCTGACCCGTGTGGCCCGTTAATTTGGACATTTGTCCATGTTTGCACATATTTTGGATTATTTAAGAGCAATGCGCAATTTTTGTGCATTGCCTTTTTTTGTCCGTTTTCAAGACTGGATTCCTTGCATACAATACCAATTGAGAAAGAATCGACAACGAAAGGAGCCCTGTTTTATGAAATTTGGTAAATGGGTCGTAAAATGCCGTATTCCTATTCTGATACTGGCAGTTGCACTACTGGTCCCTTCCCTGATCGGTATGATCATGACGCGGATCAATTACGATATGCTGACTTACCTGCCCGGTGATATTGACACGGTAGTAGGTCAGGATATTCTGATGGATGAATTTGGAAAAGGAGCCTTTTCCTTCGTCATTATCGAGGGAATGGATCCCAAGGATGTCTCCTCCCTCCGGGAAGATATTTCCCATGTAGATCATGTGGACACCGTTCTTTGGTATGACGATTTCGCAGATGTTTCCGTTCCCATGGAAATACTTCCTTCCAAACTATATGACGCTTTCAATTCCGGTGACAGCACCATGCTAGCGATCTTCTTCGATACCTCCACCTCCTCCGACGATACTATGGAGGCGATCACAGCGATCCGCAGCATTGCCGGCAAGCAGTGTTTTGTCTCCGGTATGTCCGCCATGGTCACCGACCTGAAGGATCTGTGCGAAAAAGAGGAACCGATCTATGTAGGTATTGCCGTTGCACTGGCCTGCGTAGCCATGATGATCTTCATGGACAACTGGATCACACCGTTTGTTTTCCTGATGAGTATCGGTATGGCAATCCTCTTAAATATGGGTACCAACTATTTCCTCGGAGAGATCTCTTACCTGACCAAAGCACTGTCCGCTGTCCTGCAGCTGGCTGTAACCATGGACTACTCTATTTTCCTCTGGCACAGCTACGAAGAACAGAAGAGTATGTATGAGGATAACAAGGAAGCCATGGCTGTAGCCATCAACAACACTCTGACCTCCGTGGTCGGAAGTTCCATCACCACGGTAGCTGGATTTATCGCTCTGTGCTTTATGAGCTATACCTTAGGTCTGGATCTTGGTATTGTCATGGCCAAGGGTGTCATCCTGGGTGTCATCGGTTGTGTCACAACGCTTCCTTCCATGATCCTGGTACTGGATAAGTTATTACAGAAGACCAGTCACAAATCCCTGCTGCCGGATATGGGAAAAGTTGCTTCAGGTATCACCAAAGTATTCCCGGTATTCCTGATCCTGTTCCTGGGGCTGGTACTTCCTTCTTATCTGTCTTATAAGGCAACCAACAATGAAGTGTATTACGATCTCGGTGAAACCCTTCCCGAAGATATGGCCTACGTGGTAGCCAACAGCAAATTGCAGGAAGACTTCGGTGTAGGTGCCACCCATATGGTACTGGTAAGCACCGATGTATCTGACACTGACGTACGTGCCATGATCCACGAGATGGAAAACGTCGAGGGTATCAAATATGCTCTGGGTCTGGAATCCGTAGTCGGCCCTCTGGTACCAGAGGAAATGCTTCCGGAATCCGTAAAAGAAGTATTAAAGAGTGATGACTGGGAACTCCTTCTGGTGAACTCCGAATATAAGACCGCTACCGATGAGGTAAATGCCCAGATCAATGAGCTGAATACTATTTTGAAAAAATACGATTCCAAGGGCATGCTGATCGGTGAAGCTCCCTGTACCAAGGATCTGATCGAGACCACCGACGAGGACTTCAAAGTTGTAAATACCGTCTCTATCGTAGCGATCTTCGTGATCATTGCTCTGGTAGAAAAAAGTATTACCCTGCCGCTGATCCTGGTAGCTGTTATCGAGTTGTCCATCTTCATCAATCTGGGCCTTGCTCACCTGACAGGAACGTCACTTCCTTTCATTGCCCCGATCTGTATCAGTACGATTCAGCTGGGTGCTACTGTGGACTACGCTATTCTGATGACCACAAGATACAAGCAGGAACGCTACGAAGGCAGGGACAAACGTGAAGCTGTCACCAACGCCCTGAAGGTATCCATTCCTTCCATTATCGTCAGCGCCATGGGACTGTTCTCCGCCACCTTCGGTGTTGCCCTGTATTCCGACGTGGACATTATCAGTTCCCTCTGTGATCTGATGGCAAGAGGCGCTATTGTAAGTATGTTTGCTGTTATCCTGTTCCTGCCGGCCATGTTCATGCTGTTCGACAAGATGATCTGTGTCACCAGCATCGGCTTCCGGAACAAGAATGCAGAACCCTCCAATACATTGAAAGAAAGGACGGCATAAGATTATGATCAATTTGAAAAAACAAGCCTGGAGAACCGGAGCTCTGTGCCTCGCCGGTGTGGTAGCCTTAAGTGTTACCGGTGTCTCCGTATATGCAAAAACTTCCGAAAAGAAAGAGACCGAGGTCAAGGAGCAGATCCGGGATGCCGTAGATGACATCTGGAAATCCGAAGATACCTCCGCAGCCTCCATTGATGAGACCGTCTATGTGATCCTGAATGCAGACGGAACCCAGCAGAAGATCTACGTCAGCGACTGGCTGAAGAATCAGGGAGAAAAAGATTCCTACACCCAGAGCAATCCCGATAAGGATGCTCCCATTTCCCTGAAAGTTACTTATACGTTGGACGGCAAGGAGATCTCCCCATCAGATCTGAACGGCCAGAGCGGTCATGTAGTGATCCGCTATGATTACACGAACGAATTATATGAGACCCGTGAGATTGCCGGAAAAGAGGAAAAGATTTATGTTCCTTTTGCGGTAATGACCGGTATGATCCTGGATAATGACAATTTCAGCAATATTAAGGTGTCCTCAGGTAAGGTCATCAACGACGGCAGCCACAGCGTTGTCACCGGTATCGTCTTCCCCGGACTGGGTACGAACCTGGATATGGAAGAGGATTTCGACGATTATCTGGAGATTGAGGCCGATGCAACGGATTTCACCATGAATGAATCCTACTGCATCGCCACCAATTCCGTCTTCTCCCGTCTGGATTTCAGTAATGTGGATGATCTCGATGACCTGACAGAGGCAATGGATGATCTGGAGGATGCTACCAACAAACTGTTGGACGGGACTTCCGATCTTTATGATGGTGTCACAGAGCTTTATGACAAATCCGGTGACTTGCAGGATGGTGTAAAAGAACTGTCCGATGGTTCCAACGACCTCCGGGATGGCGCTTACAAAGTAGCTGACGGTACTGTCACTTTAAGAGGCGGTGTCGGTTCTCTGCGGAGCGGCATCGGTACACTGCAGGAGGGCACCAAGACCCTGTTAGCAGGTACACAGAGCCTGCAGTCCGGTACTAATGATCTGAAGAATGGTCTCGGTCAGCTGACTGCACAGAATGATACTTTGAACGGCGCTGCCGGCCAGGTATTCGATACTTTGTTGAAAACTGCAGCTTCCCAGTTAACGGCTGCCGGTCTCACGCTTCCGGAAGAATTGACAATATCTAATTATGCGACCATATTAAATGCTCTGTATCAGCAAATGGAGCCTCTCTCGGATGCTGACGTTGCTCTGGGATATGTCCTCCAGCAGGCCGGACTGACGATTGAAAAATATCAGGGTATGATTCAGGCATCCCAGAGCGTATCCTCAGGTGATGCCGCACTTCAGGCAAATTTGAAAACCATTCAGGATAAAGCCACAATTCTTTCACAAGCTGCCGGCAGCATTGCTGCCTTGAAAGCTTCTCTGGATGGCTATAATCAGTTCTACACCGGTCTCCAGACTTACACCGCCGGTGTAGCATCCGCAAGTGCCGGTGCTTCCAAACTGGCTGACGGTTCCGCCCAGGTCGTTGCCGGTGCTTCCCAGTTAAAGGATGGCGCTGACAAACTGGCAGACGGAAGTAAAGAGCTGTATGATGGTGCTGATACTTTAGTAGAAGGTGCCAGAGATCTGGCCTCCGGCAGCGGCAAACTGGCTAACGGCGTAAACGAGCTTTCCGATGGAAGCGATAAGCTGATCGATGGTATCAGTCAGCTGAAGGATGGTTCCAAGGAATTAAAGGACGGCATGATCGAATACAATGACGAAGCCATCAGCAAACTGACTGATATGGATACCAATGAACTTCAGGAAGTGATCGATCGTATGAAAGCTACCTCTTCCGTATCCGAAAATTACAACTCCTTCACCGGAGACAATAACGGTATGGACAGCAGTGTGAAATTTATCTACAAGATCAACGCTGTAAAATAAAACATCACAAGCCCGTAACTTGACAAAGCCCCTCTCCTTTTCTATACTTGCAAAAGGAGAGGGGCTTTTCGCTTCCTATATTCCGCTTCCGATAGCAGAAAGGCATACAAATTCCCATGGAACAACTATTATTCAGTCTCAATGCAACGATCCCCGTATTCCTGGTCATGGTGATCGGTTATGTTTTACAGCAGCTGCATGTTACCAACGACTCTTTTGTCAAAACCCTGAATTCATTCAATTATAAAATCACCCTGCCCGTACTTTTGTTCAAGGACATGTCCACTGCAGATTTTTACAGTGTATGGGATACCGGTTACGTGCTGTTCTGCTTCTTCGTGACCCTGTTCTGCATCGTCATCACCTGGGTCGTGGCAGGCATTTTTTATAAGAACAAATCCCGCCTGGGAGAGCTTGTCCAGGCAAGCTATCGAAGCAGTGCCGCTGTCCTGGGTATCGCCTTTATCCAGAACATCTACGGGAACTCCGGCATGGCTCCCTTGATGATCGTGGGTACGGTTCCCCTGTACAATATCGCTGCCGTGCTGATCCTGTCCTTTACCGGACCGGATGCAAAAGGTTTTGACAAGAAATCTCTGATGAAATCCCTAAAAGGGATCATCACGAATCCAATCATTATCAGTATCGCTCTGGGCATGCTGTCCAGCGCCTGCCGGATCCATTATCCCGTGATCATTTCCAAGACCGTCAGCAATATTGCCGTACTGGCTACCCCTCTGGCCCTGATCGGCCTCGGTGCCGGATTCGAGGGTAAAAAAGCCTTAAAGCTTTTAGCCCCCACCGGAGTGGCAACCGTGTTAAAGCTGGTAATATGGCCCGCTCTGTTTCTGCCGCTTGCCGTGTATTTCGGCTTCACCGGAGAAAAACTGGTGGCGATCCTCATTATGCTGGGCTCTCCCACCACTGTCAGCTGCTATATCATGGCAAAAAACATGAACCACGAAGGAACTTTGACTTCCAGTGTGGTCGTAGCCACCACTTTTTTAAGTTCCATCACCCTGACGGTGTTCTTGTTCATCTTGCGAAGCTTGCAGTTGATTTAGTTATATGATGCCCACGAATTGTTCCGTGCTGCGCACTCTCACAATTCTACCCAATATTCGCATATCGTGGGATTATCATCACATTTTTCCCGCAAGGAAAATACTTGCCACTGTTCCCGCTAACGTTGCCAGCAATGCCCCCGGCAGCGTGTAGCGGGTTTTTGTTACTTTTGCTGCCAGAAAATACACGCTCATGGTGTAAAAAATAGTCTCGGTACAGCTCATGAGGATCGAAGTCAGCATCCCGGCATAAGAATCCGGCCCACAGGTCTTAAAAATATCCAGTACCAGC
>ENA-OPVG01001817-OPVG01001817.1-human-gut-metagenome-genome-assembly--contig:-NODE-1817-length-14365-cov-2.100908_pt1 | contig 14365 bp, 9 predicted proteins | sample MGYA00241093_ERZ501975 | MGnify/ENA primary metagenome ERZ501975 (study PRJEB25962, sample SAMEA2042993) | human gut metagenome | biome: human gut; feature: human-associated habitat; material: faeces... | reverse complement strand
TATATCAGGCACAGCGAAATTCTGCAGGTGTCATGGAAGATGCCGCCATAAAAGTGATTTCTTTCCCCAAGGATAAAGAAGACATTGAAGCGGATTTTACAGATGGTTACGATATTGTCAGCGTAAGAAACAAATATAAGGATATGCTCCACCGGTATGTCGATGAGTATCAGATCATGCTGGCGTTTAAGGGGCAGACGAATATTGTCAGCTGTGACGATTTTGCAACAAAACCGCATGAAGACGGGATCGGATGGGATGTTTTTATCCGGATGGAACTGTTGACCCCGTTAACTACGTTGATCAAGCAGTATGCAGGAAGTATTCCGGAAGAAAAGGTTATAAAAGTCGGAATGGATATCTGTTCGGCGCTTATACTTTGTGAGTCTAAACATATCGTACATAGAGATATTAAGCCTGAAAATATTATGGTATCGGAGTTTGGAGATTATAAATTAGGCGATTTCGGAATTGCCAGAACTATGTATCACACAACTCAGGCGACGATTGCCGGCTCAGATCGATATATGGCACCGGAAGTAATTACAAGAAAAGAATATGGGAAAGAGGTTGACATTTACAGTCTCGGCTTGGTTCTTTACTGGATGCTGAATAACCGCAAGCGCCCTTTTATCGATGCGGATTATATACCCAGCAATGAAGAAAACGAGCAGGCACAGCTGAGAAGAGTGACAGGTGATCCCTTGCCACCACCCAAATATGGAAGCAGAAAATTACAGAATATTGTTCTGAAAGCATGTGCGTATGAACCAAAAGACAGATTTTCTTCTGCCAGAGAGATGTATCAGGCGCTGGCTGCATTACAGACTGACGGAAGCATGCCGGTGATACCGGAGCCTAAGCCATATGAAGATCCGACACCACCAGGTGGTAAAGGTGAGTTGACGGGAGAATGGGATTCCGTAGGTGAGGATGATCATGGAGGATGGGATTCCGTAAATGAGGTTACTCATGATGCAGGAAAGACTACAACACATAGAACAGAAGGAAAAGCGAATACAGGAGCAAAACCTGCTGTGCTGGAAGGTGCTTATCCGGATGAAAAGGAACTGAAAGCGATACGGAAGTCTCTGAATATCTGTACAGTTGTGATGGGTGTCTGTACTTTCGGCATTGGTCTGCTATGGTGTATCCCTATCAGAAAGAAAATTCTCAACAGAATAGACAGGAGGGAGCCGGTCAGCAACGGCTTAAAGATAGCGGCTACCTGGGTCGGTATGATACCGGGACTTTTGCTCCTTGTAAATGAGGATATCTGATGAAAGCGGGTGGAAAGGTTTAAAACGTAAGATAAGCCAAGGGAACTATTCAGCAGGCAGCATCCTGCGAGGGTACTGAACATTTACGGGAAAAGAAAGGAAGAGAGAGAATGAGAAATCGAAAAGATATAATTTTTGCACTTGTTGCGGCAGGATGTCTGTGTTTATCCGGGTTAACAGGATGTGGAGAAATTAAGATGTCACCTGACAATATATCATCAAAATCAGATGATGGACTGATGGGATCTGTAAAGGAAGAGACAAATGCAAGTGACGAATCCGAGGCAGATGCTGCCGGTGAGGAGGATAAAGTAAGCAATGATATGATCGGAAGGTATGTATCCCAGGGATATGAGAACCCATCCTTTGGCTTTGCAATTGCCCTCCCGGATACGTATACATTGGAAAAGAGAACGAATCTCGAACTAAACGCGGATACCATCGAAGCCTCTAATGCAGATAGCACCTATGATTGGATAAGATCGCTGATAGCACTGGGCAGCGCGACAGTTTTTGAAGCAGAGGATGAGGATACTTATATTGGAGTGAACATTCAAAATGCTGCAGCTTTAGATGATACAAGTGTGTGGGATGAAGAAAAGACCATAGCGGAGAATTCAGTGGCGACTGAGGAAGATATTAAAGAAGCTGTGGGAGAAGATGCACAGATTACAGAATTTCAAAATAATGTGGAAGAAATCACATTTTTAGGTGAGAAACATTATGCGGCACAATACACATTTAAAAACTATGACGTTCCTTTTTATGGTGTGACTGTGTATTTGGTAAACGAACAGGATCCCCGTTATCTGTTAGCTATCGATATTTTGGGATCAGATCTGAATGCTGTGGATCAGGCGGATCAGTTTTTTAGTGTTTATACGGAGTAAGCTGAAGGGAAAAGGAAAGATATGAAAAAGTTTTGTGTATGGTTCGGCCTTTTGATGTCCACAGCGGTGTTTACGGCGTGTGGAACCGGTATTAAGAATAGTAGTGAGAGCAGTAATAGCAGTGTCAGTATGCAAACCCAAAATATAAATATAGAAATAGAGCATTTGGTAAATCTGGGATCCGATCCGCAGGCTTATATGCTTTACGGAAGTTATCGGAACGAAGAAGAGTATAAAGATGAAGATGGTTCCTATGCGGAGAAGCATGCAGATGATTATGACTATATGATTTTACAGCTTGCAGATTCGGAAGAATACGAAGTACAGATTCTCCCCGTAGAGCTGCAGGCAGATACTGATTTTCTGAATTCGGACCTTGCCGGAAAAACCGACGAAGAATTGAAAGATGAGGTGGGGCTGACAGACCAGCAGATCAGCGCACTGCATGAGTATTGGCAATATAATCATATGCGTGCCAACTTTGTCGAAAGAAAAAAATACAGTGAAGATGGAGAATATTCTTATTCCACAAATAATTTCTTCCAGTTTGCCTATGAAGTAGTTGGTGACAAACTCTATATGGGATTGGAAGCTTTGATTACGGATGAAGAGGATGAAACGAAGCTGGAGTATTATGTGCAGGACCGCGAGGAATGGACGGAATACTCTTATGGCTTCGATGGATTGGATCTGATTTTGTCTAAGGATGGAAAAAGTACAAGACTTAAATCTTTTTCTATGCTTTATGCGGAAAAAAAGAATGAAGGAATTTACGAATGGGGATATGCTGAGAATTCTACAGCAGGATATGATGGAATCGTTCACATAACTATGAGTACGGAAGAAGGTTATGATTCTTCTATTGAGTGGGCAGATGGCAAAAGAGCTGAGAATGTAACAGCACAGATTGAAGGTAATCAGTTTGCCCTTACCTGGGACAGTACCTATCGCTATGATTACGATCTTGGAGAATCCGAGGAAGGCGAAGGGGGAAAACTCACGGGTATTTTTCTTCTCACTGCCCGGCCAAATGGAGGAGCAGATGGCGGTCTGTCCATCTGTGTGGATGGCGAATGGTATCCTTATGTTTATGATTCCACTGCTTATTGGAATGGTGAATTAAGTGATAATCTGGCGACAGATGCAGATGTGAGCAGTATGAGTGAACAGGAGTTGGGAGAACTGAAAGAAAACCAGACAGCGGTCTCAAGCGGACTCATGGGAGCTTTCAAAGAGCAGGGTCTTGATTCTGCGAAGATCGATGAGTCAACGGGAACGGTACAGATGGATAATAATGTGCTGTTTGCTTTGGACAAGTCGAAGCTGACAGATGAGGGAAAGGCTTATCTGGATCAATTCCTTGCAGCCTATGTACCGGTAATATCCGGTGCGATAGAAGAAGGAAAGGTATCCACAATCGTAGTGGAGGGCTATACTGATTCTGCAGGCGACGAGGCTTACAATTTAAAACTTTCTGAGGCAAGAGCACAGACTGTTGCAGATTATATTAAGGCAGGTTATCCGGAACTTGCGAATGTTATCGAAGTTGTCGGTAATGGAGAAAACAATCTTATTCTGGACGGAGAAGGCAAAGAAGACGCTGCAGCATCCAGGCGTGTAGAAGTCAGATATGTTCTGAAGACAGAGTAGAGATAAAATCAAATATAAAAAAGTACAATTAGAAATACGAGCAGACATAAAAGGAGTAAATACAAATGGCAGAAAATCAAAAAGTAGATCTCAGTACACTTCCAAAGGGGCTTACCAAGGAAGAATTTACAGCATTACCTAATTTTAAAAAGATCCGTTCCTTTTTTACCTGGGCAGGTGTGGTATCTATCGTATCAGGTATATTCGTTCTATCGAGTATAGGACACATATCGCAAAGCATACTTCAGAATGGAGGAAGCCTTGATGGTTTGTTCCAGATGGGAGCAGTAAAGCTCAATTTGTTGTTTATGGTTGTCAGTATTGTTCTGGGAATTCTCTTAATTAAAAAGAAAACAACAACAATGGCTTATATTCTGGCTATAATAGAATTGGTATATGTACTTCTGGCAATTACATCAGGCGGATCAGTAGGCATTGGTGCTATATCCTTTTTACTCTCTATAGTTGGTGCGATCCGGATTGATAAAAAATGGAAACTTTATCAGGAAATCTCTGTTGGAAACAATCAGGGAAATCCTATTGGAAACAGCACAGGCGGAAGAACGCAGAATAATGCATATGCGCAATATCATACATCCCAAGCTGCCAATAACGAAACTTACTGGCAGAAGAAGCCGGAAGAGAATCATGGTTTTGTTTCAACCGGCGCATCGAAAAGTTTGAAAGAAGCACTGAATATTTATAAAAAAGAGAAAAGCTGGTCTGCAGAAAATGACATGATAGAGTCTTTGAAGACCAGTAAAGTATGGGTTCCCTATATCAGCGAGAAGAACCAGATGGATATTCTGAAAAATGGAGAAAGATATTATTTTCCTGTGTTTACAAGTGCAGCGGAAATGAAAGAGTATGGGAAGAAATTTTATCAAAGAGAAGTATACATTTCTGATGCGATTAATATGGCAAAAGAATCACGATATGTATTAACTGGTCTGGTTATCAATGCGTTTACTGATTCTGTTATATTGAACTGGGATCAGCTCGGCACAGGAATTCCTAACGCCGATGAGGAAGAAAAAACCACATATAAGAGATAACAATTGTAATGCAAAAATCTACGTTGAATCTTATGGTAGCTTGTGTATAATAAGAATATAGTGACAAGAAATGCTGAAAGCCTGTATTTATGTGGCCTTTCAGCATTTGTTTTATCAAATGGCAGGTTCTTATGATTTTTGAAGAGAAAGAATATTGATATATGAATAAAAAAGTCCTGAACATGAAGTCTCCGACTCCTGATGTTCAGGACTTTTTGTCCGAATACACATAAAACAACATAAAAATCTCTATGAATTTGTCAGTTTTTGCTATATGATAAAAGTATCAGAAATTACAGATGAAACAGGAAAGGGAGAAGAAAAATGGTACAAAAGAAAAACACATTAACAAGAACAGGAATCGTAGCGCTTCTTGCGTGTGTATGTTGTATTCTGTGGGGAAGTGCGATTCCGGTGATCAAGACGGGGTATCGTCTGATGGAGGTGGATGCGGCAGATACGGCGAGTCAGATTGTATTTGCCGGGGTTCGGTTTACACTGGCAGGACTGCTGGTTCTGATTTTTGCATCCATCAGGGAGAAAAAAGTGCTGATTCCGGATCGGACGATCCTGAAATACGCGGTTCCGGTGTGTCTGGCACAGACGGTGGGACAGTATTTCTTCTTTTACATCGGTGTTGCCCACACTTCCGGAGTAAAAGGAGGCATTATCACCGGACTTGGCAACTTTATTGCGATACTGATGGCCTGCCTGATCGTTCGAAACGAACGGATGACCGGGAGAAAAATGGCGGGCTGCGTGCTTGGATTTGCCGGTGTGGTTGTGATTAACCTGATGGGAAAGTCCCTGGATATGGGATTCACGCTTACCGGTGAAGGGTTTATCCTGATCTCGCAGGTCGCTTATGGAATCTCCACGATCCTGATTAATATCTATTCGAAAAAAGTATCCCCGGTGGTGCTCAGCGGAACACAGTTTACCATGGGAGGGGTCGTTCTGATACTGATCGGCATCGGAATGGGCGGACACTTTGGAAATATTACCGCGGTGGGTGTCGTGATCATCTTCTATCTGGCAATGGTTTCGGCAGTTGCTTACACGCTGTGGTCAGTATTACTTGCCTGGAACGATGTCTCAAAAGTGGCGATTTTCGGATTTGTCAATCCATTATGCAGTGTGATCCTGTCAGCATTGATCCTTGGTGAGGTGAAACAGGCATTTAATACCGGTAGCTTAGTGGCACTGCTTCTGGTGTGTGCCGGGATTTATATTGTTAACTGCAAAGCAAAACAAAAGAATTAAAAATATTTTGGAAAAATCAGAAAAATATAAAACCAAATAGCCGATTCATGCATCTATAAAATGTAAAGTATACAGAATTGATACGTATAAAGCAAAACAGATTAGCAGACTGCTAAATAAAACAATTCTATTCATATAAAAAAACTCCGAAAAAAGGAAAGACATAATAATATGGAAGACAATCAGATTACAGACAACGATAAAGAAGATGATAAACAAGACCGCATAGAACTGGTTCAGAGAGCTGTGGAAGGCGATAAAGAAGCATTTACAAACTTATATACGCTTACATATTCAGAAGTATATCATATCGTAAAAGTATTTATACATAATGAAGATACCGCACAGGATATTGTACAGGAAACCTACTATAAAAGCCTGCGAAAGATCAAACAGCTGAAAGAACCGGATAAGTTTCCGGTGTGGATCAAAAAGATAGCGGTTAATACGGCAAAAGCACATTTGCGGAAAGTGGACTGGGTTTTATTTTCGGAGGCAGATGGTGAAGGGGGAAAAAGCATCGCCGAACTGCAGGACGAAAGACTGGAACATATACCGGAGATTGTAGTGGATCAGGCAGAGACGAAAGAACTGATAGACCAGATTCTGGGAGAACTGGATGAAAAGCAGAGAATGGTTGTGGGAATGTTTTACTATGAGCAGATGTCGGTCAACGAGATCGCAGAAGCTTTAAACTGCAGCGTAAATACTGTAAAGAGCCGTCTGAATTATGCGAGAAAAAAGATTGGAAAAGAGATCGCCGAACTGGAGAAAAAGGGAGTTATCCTGCGGACAGCTGCACCGGTTCCGATTCTCATGTATCTGTTTCAGAAACTTCGGGGAGTTCAGGAACAGATACCGAAGGCGAAGTTCCTGGTGAAAGCGGGGATAGAAAAAGCGATTGTCACAGGAATTGCAGCAGCAGCGATCTGTATGGGAATCGGAATAGGTGCTGCGAAAATTCCGGACAGGCACCAGCAGGTGCAGGAGATACAGGAACTGCTGGTGGATACAGATGATCAAAAAAACGAAGAGACGGAAGCCAGTGCGAAGGAAGATACAAAGGATACCGGAAATACAGAGGATGTGGTGACGCCGATACCTGAGAATACGCCACGACCTACCGTAACTTTGGAACCTACAACGACACCGGAACCGGCGAAAAACCAGCCTGTTTCACCGGCAGCAGAGACAGAGTCAACGGCAGAAAACAGTGGCCAGCCGACAGCTGCGACCGGTTTACAGGAAACGGCAGGAAACACGGAAAATACTGACAGCACAGAAAATACAGAAAGTACGGGAAATCAGCAGGAGACATCCATATCAGAAACAGATCAGCATACCCATCAGTGGGTAGCACAGACAGAGAAGATTCATCATGAGGCATCCGGGCATTATGAGACCAAGACGGTGCAGGAGGCATACGAGGAGCCTGTTTACGAATATCATGTTTTTTGTAATACCTGCGGAGCAGATGTAACGACAAATGCACAGGAACACGAAGCGATACACAATGCCGGATTCAGCAGCAGGAAGATCCAGACCGGAAGTATTCACCATGATGCGGTGACGCAGCAGGTGTGGGTGGATGAACCGGCATACGATGAAGTGGTGACGAGAGGGTATGTCTGCTCGGTATGTGGTGCAGCCAAATAGTGAGGAAGGAGTACATATGAAAAAGAAAAGACGAAAAAAAATAATATGCATGGCGGTATTGGCACTTATGATCGTGCTGCTGCCTGTCATATCACAGGCGGGAACGTGGAAAAAGAACAGTACCGGCTGGTGGTGGCAGGAAGATAATGGAAGCTGGCCGGCGAATCAGTGGAAATACATTCACGGAACCTGGTATGCATTTGACGGGAATGGCTATATGCGCACCGGATGGTACTGGGATGGACGTTCCTGGTATTATCTGACCGGAAGCGGAGCGATGGCAGAAGGATGGAAACAGATCGGAGGAACGTGGTATTACCTGCAGCCGGGAAGTGGAGCGATGGCGGAAGGCTGGGCATCTGTCGGAGGAACCTGGTATTATCTACAGCCGGGAAGCGGAGCGATGCATACCGGTTGGGTAAAAGATGGAACTACCTGGTATTACATGAACAGCAGTGGGGCAATGTTGACCGGCTGGCAGCTGATCAACGGTTCCTGGTACTATCTGTATGAAAATGGAAAGATGGCAGAAAATACCTGGATTGGATCCTGTTATGTCAACCCATCCGGTGCATGGATACCGGATGCTGTTCAGAGCCAGTGGATTCGTTCCGATGACCGCTGGTGGTATCGACACAGTGATGGAAGTTATACGGTAAATGGTTGGGAGACCATTAATCAGAAAAAATATCATTTTGACAAAAACGGCTGGATGCAGACCGGCTGGCAGAAAATCAACGAAAGCTGGTACTATCTGGGACCGGTAGGCGACGGGGCAATGAGAAAAAATCAGTGGGTGGATGACAGTTATCTCGGTTCCGATGGAAAGATGATGACTGCCTGCTGGGTGGATGATTATTATGTAGGAATATCCGGAAAAATAACAAAAAATCAGTGGGTGCAGGACTATTATGCAGGAGCGGACGGAAAAAAACTGAAAAATCAGTGGATCGATGATTCTTATGTCGGCGGGGATGGGAAAAAAGTAACCAGCCAGTGGATCGGAGAGTCCTATGTCGACGAGGATGGAGTGCTTGTTCGAAATCAGTGGGTCGGAGATTCCTTTGTCGGAAAAAACGGAACGAAACTGAAAAACACCTGGATTGGTGACCGTTATCTGGATTCGGATGGAAACTGGGACAGAACGAAACCGGTACGGGTTCCGCTGGAAACGATTCGTTTGCAGACAACAGGTCAGCCATTGAAGCCGGGAGAAGAAGAGGAGATAGACTGGCAGTATTATCCGGAAAATACGACAGATGATCTGATTGCAAAGTGGACATCTTCGGATGAATCGATTGCGACAGTCAAGGATGGGAAAGTTACGGCGCATAAAGCGGGAGTAGTAAAAATCACATTGAAAGTTTCCGACGTTTCACGGTCGGTGGAAATGCTTGTGTTACCGGAAGATGCTTCATCCATATCGGTAGAAATCAAGTATCCCACATCGGATGCTGATTATCTCAAATATGGGGAAGCAGCAGAAGTATCTGTCCATATGCAGCCGGGAAATTATGATATTACCAATCTTATCAGAATGTCTGTCGATGATGAAAATATCCTTATGCTCAATTCTCCGGTAGGTACTCTGTGGGCAACGGATATAGGAGAGACCACGCTTCATATAACGATACGGGATATCGAGTTGAGTCGGCAGATAAAGGTAGTATCGGCAGATAAAGACCTAGAAGAGCTTTATTTTGATCAGACAACGTTATATATGGAAAAGAACGAGACAACACACCTTCGGTTAACATCAAAACCTGTGGAGTATGCAAATTATCAGTATGCTAACGGTTATGGAATAAGATGGGGAAGCAGCGATGAAAGTGTGGTGACAGCGGATCGTTTTGGCATTGTCGCACAAAAACCGGGAAGAGCAACCGTATATGCAGAGATTCTTGGTAAACGGGCAGAATGTGAAGTGATCGTAACCGGTGAGGAAGATGTCGTGGAATACTCTTATGACACAGAATATGCCAAATATCTTTTTGATGAAGTTAACAAAATGAGAACAGCAAATGGGGTAGAACCATTTGTGTGGAATGAAGAAGATGCGGTCTATGCTTCTAAGGTCAAAGTGGGAATGCATGTGCAACCTGATTTTGACATTTACGGAATTACAGGTGTAGATGAAAATAAGGAAACACAGGATGTTCAGCTGGTGTACGGAGATGATAAGGACTTTACGAAAGAAGTAGCCTTGGATGCTCTGATACAAAATTCATCCTGTATGATACAACTGATGAAAAAGACCGATCAGCCACTGACAGCAGGCTGTGCGGTTCTGGTGTTGAAGGTGGATGGAAAAATAGAAAAACGCGGACTTATATTTACCATCGGACCCTCAGAAAGTGAACTAGCAAACTATTCTCAGCAGGAAAGAGAAGAATATTGGGCAAACTGGATGGGGATTTCCGTTGATGATATGAAAAAATATCTGCATTAAACGTTTATAAACCAAGAGGATTTATAATAAATACTTCGAAGGAGGAAGAATATGAAGAACAAAACAATCAAAAAAGCCTTGGCGATCGGGATGTCTGTGCTGATGCTCGCGTCAACATTTACGCCGGTCAGCGTACAGGCAGCCGGCGGTTGGAAACAGAACAAAACCGGCTGGTGGTGGGAGGAGGATAACGGAAGTTATCCGACCAAAAGCTGGAAAAATATCGGCGGAACCTGGTACTATTTTGACGGAAACGGTTATATGGTAACCGGATGGTTAAAACTTTCCAGTGGCTGGTATTATCTGACGGAAAGCGGAGCAATGGCCACCGGCTGGGTGCAGGTAGGAAGCACCTGGTATTACATGAATGGAAGCGGAGCCATGGAGACAGACACCTGGATCGGAAACAGCTATGTGGATGCCAATGGTGTATGGGATCAGTCAAAAACAAAGGCGCAGGCTTACTGGGTTCAGAATAACGGCCGCTGGCTGTATGTGCAGGAAGATGGTTCTTATGCAAAGAGCACATGGAAAACGATTGACGGAAAGCAGTACTATTTCTATTGGGAAGGTGTACTTTACCCATATTTCTATTATGGAAAAGGTGTTTACACAAAGGAAGGTGCCTATCTGTCACCGGATGGCTACGCACAGGGCTGGCAGCTGATTGATGGAATCTATTATTATAAAGAGGGAAATCAGTTTATACGCAACCAGTCAAAGAAAATTAAGGGAGACTGGTATCTGTTTGATGCACATGGAAATATGGTAACAGGATTCTCATCACCAGAGGTAATTGGATATGATACATATACGTATGATGATGCAAAATTTTATTACGGAGCTGATGGCAAACGAGTCAACTATATTGGATGGCAGGTGATTGATGGAAATTGGTATTATTTCAATTCTAAGTCAGAGACGGTAGATGGCTGGAACATCATTAATGGTGCAAAATACTATTTTGGAAAGACCAATCACTTCATGTACACTGGATATAAAGTAATTAGTGGTGAGTTGTATTACTTTAATGCAAGCGGCGCTTGCCAGGGTGTTGACAATACATTCACAGGTTGGCATCAGCAGGATGGAGATTGGTATTACATTCAAAAGGGTCATGTAACAACAGGAACCATTGCTGTAGATGGTAGATTGTATGGGTTTGATTCAAACGGAGTTTGGATTGCTGATTGAAAATTGATAGTTTGAAGTAATATTAGGCAAATCGGATGCTTAATTCGCCTAAGTAAAATCTAAGAATGTAGGAGAGAGCTATGCGATATGCCTCGGTCTATTTGACAGGGGGAATATCAAGCATGGCTCTCTCTTTTGTTTTAATGAGTTTTCAAAAAAAACGTGACAAAAATGAGAAAAAAACTGTCTCACTTTTGGGCACATGTTGAAAGAACAATAGTAATGTATTATACTGAAAAAAATGAGACAAAAAGTATAGTGAGCATGGTAGTATAGTGAACAGTATTGTCTTCAGGAAGGGGAAGATAGACGCATGAGAAAAAACTTATCAAAAAAGCAAATTACAGCAATGGGACTAACAGCAATCATGGCAGTCCAGACATCGGTGATGGCAGCAGAGGTGGTGACATCACCAGAGATAACTGTGCAGGAAATAACACAAGAGCAGCCAGAAGAAGCTGCAGAAGTGCAGACTGAGAAAATAGTAGAATCACAAACGGAAGAAGTGGAAAATGTAACTCAGGCTCAGCCAGACGAATCTGTAGAAGTAAAGACTTCAGAATCAGCGAATCAGGAAGAATCTCAGTCAGAGGAGATTCAGTTAACAGAAGTAATCGAAACAGAGCCAAGTGAAACTGAAATCTCAAGTGAGCCGGCAGCGGTAGAATATGCAGCAGAGAACCAAGAAGTACTGACAGATGGCTGGCATAAGGATAATGATGGAAATTTTTCTTATGTGAAGGATGGTCAAATTGTAGAAAATAAGGTTATTGAAATTGACGGAAAGCACTATGGATTTGATTATAGAGGAATATTGTATGTAAATACAAATTTTTACATGTATGATACGGACGGAGTGGAGCATTATGAATATCGGGCAAAAGAGGATGGAAGTCTTTATGAGAATGAATGGTACAGGGATTCGTATGATCCATACTATTGGTATTATTATGGAGAAGATGGAAAAGCATACAGGTCTTCATACAATAAATGGAAAACAATATTATTTCTCTGAATATTACGTTCTCAGAACGAATTGCATCATAAGAGATGATGATGACAAAATTTATTACTGTGATTCAGATGGAGTTGTGACAGACGTAACAGATAATGGTTGGGTTCAAATTGACGGAAAAAAACATTATGTAAAATTTGGAGATTTTCTAAGAAATTGCGTTGAGCAGATAGACGGAAAGTACTATGGATTTGATTATACAGGAATTTTATATGTGAATGAGGCGTTCTTTACTAGCTATAGTGATGGAACGATTTATTATTATCGGGCAAAAGAAGATGGAAGTCTTTATGTAAATGTATGGTATACGGATTCCTACAATTGGTATTATTATGGAGAAGATGGAAAAGCATATACCGGTATTCATACAATAAATGGAAAACAATATTATTTCGATAGATATGGTTGGCTTTACAAGAATGGTATCATAAGAGATAATGATAAAACTTATTACTGTGATGAAGAAGGAATTGCAACAGATGTAACAGGTGGTGGTTGGGTTCAAAAGGATGGAAACTGGCTCTATATAAAGGATGGTGTTTTTCTGACAAATTGTGTCGTAAAAATTGGTGACAACTATTATGGGTTTGACTATGATAGAAGCATGTACACCGATGAAGGATTTTACGCTAGGGATGAAGCTAGCGGAGAATATGGGTATTACCGAGCATCCAGTAACGGGGTTCTGCATACAAATAAATGGCTTTCTGGTGAAAATGGAGTTAACTATTATGGAAAAGATGCAAAAAGATGTACGGGATTGCAGACCATAAATGGAACTCAATATTTCTTTGATTCGGAGGGAAGACTTTGTTTTTCACAAATAATTGTATTAGACGGTCTCAATTATTATTGTGATGCAAATGGTATCGTCAATGAAATGCCAAACAATCAGTGGTATCAGAGTAATGATGGTGATTGGTATTTTGTACAGGATGGAATCGTATTAAAGGACTGTACGACACAGATTGCTGGGAAATGGTATCGTTTTGATTACAATGGAAAACTTAACACAAAAGCTTTGAATACAGATGAAAGCGGCGCAATTCGTGTTAATACTTGGTACTATGATGGTAGTTATTGGAGTTATTATGGTGGAAACGCTGAGAAATATTGCTGCGGAGTTTATGAGATTTCGGGTGTAAAGTATTATTTTGATAATTCTGGCGATATGATAGTTTCGGACGTTTGTACGGATGGAGTCAATGTCTATATGGCAGATGCAAGTGGTCGCTTGACGAAGATTACAAAGGATGGTTGGATTCAGGCTGAAGGAAAGTATTATTATATTGAAAATGGAAAATTGGTAACGAGTAAAGCATATAAGATTAATGGCAGTTGGTATGCATTTAATTATGCAGGAGAAATGTATGTCAATACAAATGTTTATTATCGTTATGAAGATGGCAGTGAGAATTATTATCGTGCAAAAGCCGATGGAAGCTTGTATTGCTCTGAGTGGTATCAGGATTTCAATCAAAACTGGTATTACTATGATGAAAATGCGAAGATGGCAAGAGGAACAACGAAGATTGGTAAAACTACCTATGAGTTTGATAACGAAGGTGTTTTGTCTGCGAATGGTGCAGTGCTGATGGGAACTACCTATCGACTTGCCGATCAAAATGGAATTTTGGTAGAAACGCCAGGTTGGGCGCTCGTAGCCGGTAATTGGTATTATGTATTAGACGATGGAAGTTTGTATACCGGTATTCTGGAAAAAAATGGTGTTACCTACTATCTTACACCGAAGATGGCGAAAAATATCAGTTTGGTAGAGGTAGATGGTGTCGCTTATCAGATTGTGGAAAATGGAGTGGCAACGAAGGCTACAGATGGATTTTATCAAAAAGACACCTCAAATCATTTGTACTATGTGTCAAATGGAAAAACTTGGGGAATGGGCTGGCTGA